>Ga0068858_100003664_pt1 | contig 15210 bp, 14 predicted proteins | sample KBSSwiS12_FD_66589 | JGI IMG/M metagenome (GOLD analysis project Ga0068858, IMG submission 66589) | Switchgrass rhizosphere microbial communities from Kellogg Biological Station, Michigan, USA - KBS Switchgrass S1-2 | ecosystem: Host-associated > Plants > Roots > Rhizosphere > Soil ... | reverse complement strand
CTGGCCGAGGGCGACCTCCTCGCCGTGCGCGCCGCCGGCGCGTACGCGATGGCGATGAGCTCGAACTACAACGCGCGGCCGCGTGCCTGCGAAGTGATCGTCGACGGCGAATCCGCGCATCTCGTGCGCCGCCGCGAGACGATCGACGCGCTGTTTTCCGCGGAATCGACGCTGCCCTGAGCGGCAGCGCGACGATGCGTCGCCGCGCGCAATTTGCGCGCGCATCCACGTGCAAAAGGGGGTGTGCGAAATCGCAACAGTGCCGTACCTAAGCGCCGGAATCAGCGGCGGAATCTTGCAAAACCTTGAAACGTGGCTACAATGCAGGCAGCAGGTGGCAATGGATTTGTCAAGAGGCAACTTGAAATTCGGGTTCCAACGGACGGTCCGGCGATGCCTGCGATGAAGTTGAAATCACCATAACAGTTACGGCAACTCAGACAGGAGAAACAACGATGATGGCTGACATGATGTCGATGATTACGCCTTCGGCCCCGGCCGCGGCGCCGAAGAAGAAGGCGAAGAAGAAAGCGACCAAGAAGAAGGCCGCTCCGAAGAAAAAAGCGGCGAAGAAGAAGGCTGCGCCGAAGAAGAAGGCCGCCAAGAAGAAGGCGACCAAGAAGAAGGCAACGAAGAAGAAGGCCGCCAAGAAGGCGACCAAGAAGAAGGCAACGAAGAAGAAGGCCACCAAGAAGAAGGCCGCCAAGAAGGCGACGAAGAAGAAGGCCACCAAGAAGAAGGCTGCGCCGAAGAAGAAGGCCGCCAAGAAGAAAAAGGCGACCAAGAAGAAGGCTGCAAAGAAGATCTAGTTTCTTCCGCGCAGTGTCCGTCGTCTTCGGTAGACGGACGAAAAACGGGCGACGCTCAACGTGTCGCCCGTTTTGCATCCGGAGGCCGGCGCGGCAGTCGGCCCGCCTGGACAATGCGACGCCGGGATGACCGGGCCGCAGCGACGATGGACGGCTAGCCGCGCGGGCCGCCGCTCGAGGTCGCGGCGCGCGAGGTGCGCTTGGCTGAGGCCGGCGACCGCGACGGCGCCGCCTTCGCCGGCTCAGGACGGCGGGGCGCAGTCGCCTTGGTCGATATCGGCTTCACTGCGGCCGCCTGGCGCGCCTTGCCCCCGCGCACCGTTGGCGCGACGTCCGCGACGATGCGCAGACGCTGGCCGACGGCCACCTGGTTCTGCGTCATGTTGTTCCAATGCCGCACGTCCTGCGCGGAAACGCCGTACCGCGTTGCGATGCCCGCCAGCGAGTCGCCGCGCCGCACGCGATAGTAGAACGTCCGCCCGGACGGCACCGACGTGAACACCGCCTGCGCCAGCGATCCCACCGATTCCGTCGTCGGCCGCTGCAACGGCACCAGCAGCACGTGGCCCGCGGGAACGCGGGCGCGCGTGCCGATGCCGTTGATCGCGAGCAGCGTCTCGACCGACATCGCGTACTTGCTGGCGACCTGCGGCAGCGTCTCGTTGGGCTTCAGCCGGTACGCCTGCCACGACACCAGCGGCTGATCGATCAGCTCGAGCTTCGCCGCGAAGATCTCCGCGTTGTCGATCGGCAGGAGGATCGCGTATTCGTCCGCGCCGGCGATCACCGGGCGATTGTGCTGCGGATTGAGCGCCAGGAACTCGTCGAGCGGCAGCTCGGCCAGCTCGGCGGCGCGCTTCACGTCCATGAGCTTCGTCGTCTTGACGACGGTGAAGAACGGCGCGTCGGGGACGTCGCCGAGCGACAGGTTGTAGCGCAGCGGATCGGCGACGATGTTCTTCACGGCCTGCAGCTTCGGCACGTAATTCTGCGTTTCCGCAGGCATGCCGGTCAGGCTTGCGTAGTCGGTGGGCAGGCCTTTCGCCTTGTTGCGCGCGATCGCGCGGCGGACGTTGCCTTCGCCCCAGTTATAGGCGGCGAGCGAGAGCTGCCAGTCGTCGAACTCGTCGTGGAGCTTCTGCAGATAGTCGAGCGCGCCCGTCGTGGCGGCCAGGACGTCCCGGCGCGAGTCGAACCACCAGTTCTGCTTCAGGCCGAAGTGCTGGCCGGTGGACGGCATGAACTGCCACATGCCTGCAGCGCGCGCCACTGACGTCGCGTTAGGATTGAACGCGCTTTCCACCATCGGCAGGAGCGCGATCTCGAGCGGCATGTCGCGCCCCTCGACTTCCGACACGATGTGATAGAGATAGCGCCGGCTGCGGTCGACCATCCGCGCGACGTAATCCGGCCGGTCGGCGTAATAGCGCTCCCACTTCTCGACCAGCGGCCCTTCGAGATCGGGAATGCCGTAGCCGCGTACGATGCGGTCCCACAGGTCGCCCGCCGGCGGCGGCAACGGCTCGAGCTCCGCGACATCGCTCGGCGCGAACGGCAGGGCCTGCAGCACCACTTTCGGCGGTGCATAGGGCATCGGCTCGAGCATCGAGACGTCGATGGCAGGCTTCGGCGGCGCAACGGGCGGCGGAGCGGGCGTCGCGCACGCGGCAAGTGCGGCGACGGCGAGGAAATAGAGTCGGGGCAGGCGCAATTAGGGTCCGGAGCCGCGAAGGCCCGGTGGATGGTAGGCCATGGGCTCGACGGGCGTCAATGGCGACCGCCGCCGGCGCGCCTAGCGAAAGCCGTTTTTCCAGCTCCGCAGTTCGGCGAACGTCGCCACGTCGTCGTCGAGCGCGCGGCCCGCGTGCCGGCTCGCCGCGGCACGCACGGCCGGCACGCCGGCCCGCAGGAACGGATTGGTAGCTCGCTCGTCGGCGATCGTCGACGGCACCGTCGGCACGCCGCGCGCGCGCTTGCCCTCCTCGAGCGTCGCGCGCGCCGCAAGCGCGGCGTTGGCCGGCTCGACCGCGCGCGCGAAGCGCAGGTTCGCGAGCGTGTACTCATGCGCGCAATACGCGCGGGTCGCCGGCGCGAGCGCAGCGAGCTTCGACAGTGACGACCACATCTGCGCCGGCGTCCCCTCGAACAGCCGGCCGCAGCCGCCGGCGAAGAGTGTGTCGCCGCAGAAGAGCGTCGGCGCGCCGCCGACGTCGCCGACATACGCGATATGTCCCGCCGTATGGCCTGGCACGTCGAGCACATCGAACACGAGACCGAGCGCGGGCACTTCCGCGCGATCGCCTTCGCGCAGCGCTTGCGTGCGTCCGGGAATGTCCTCGCCGGCGGGGCCGAGCACAGGACACGGAAAGCGCGCGAGCAGCGCACGATTGCCGCCGACGTGATCGCCGTGATGATGCGTGGTGACGATCGCGGCAAGCGTGACGCGCTCGGCGTCGAGATAGGCGAGGACCGGCGCCGCGTCGCCGGGATCGACGACAGCGGCCAGTGATCCTTCGCGAATCAACCAGATATAGTTGTCCGCAAACGCCGGGATGGGGATAATCGATGGCATGGAGGCATCTTCGGGATTGCCCGAGAGCGTGTCAACCTCGCTCGCGGCCTGGTTTACGACACCCCTCGGCCGCTACCTGCTCGCGCGCGAGCAGGCGTATTTCGACCAGACCGTCGCCGACATCTTCGGGTTCCACGCGCTGCAGATCGGCCTGCCCGCGTGCCCGTTCCTTGCGCAGAGCCGCATCGTCTCGCGCTGGACGCTCGACTACGATCCGCCCGCCGACGTTCGCGCCGACCCGCACAGCCTCCCCTTCGGGGAAAACGAGATCGACCTGATCGTGCTGCCGCACTCGCTCGAGTTCACGAGCGATCCGCATCGGATGTTGCGCGAGGCCTATCGCGTCGTGCGGCCCGAGGGTCAGATCGTCATTGCCGGCTTCAATCCGTTCTCGCTCTTCGGCGCACGCCGTTATTTCGGCCGTGGCTCGACGCCGCCGTGGAACGGCAACTTCATCGCGCTCTATCGCCTCAAGGACTGGCTGTCGCTGCTCGGCTTCGACGTCGTCGGCGGACGGCTCGACGGCTACGTGCCCCCCTTCGCGACGGAGAAATGGCTCGCGCGTTACGGCTTTTTCGAGAAGGCCGGCGACCGCTGGTGGCCGATCGCCGGCGGCGTCTATTACCTCCGCGCGACGAAGAAGGTGCTCGGCATGCGCGTGATCACGCCGGCGCGCGAGGTGCGCGAGCGGCGTGAGGAAGCGCTCGTGCCTGCGCGCCCGGGCGGCGCGCGGGAGGGGCTCACGACGCACGGCCACTCGATCTCCGCCCACCCGCATACCCGCGATTGATCTCGTTCGTCATCCACACTGACGGCGCATGCAAGGGCAATCCCGGCCCGGGCGGCTGGGGCGCGCTCGTCGAAGGCGACGGGCGCGTCGAGGAGCTCTACGGCGGCGAAACGCCGACGACCAACAACCGGATGGAACTCACCGCAGTGATCCGCGCGCTGGAAGCGCTCGCTCCCCCCGCCGACGTCGATCTCTATACCGACTCCCAGTACGTGAAGAACGGCATAGAGACGTGGATTCACGGCTGGAAGCGCAACGGCTGGAAGACGGCGGACAAGAAACCGGTCAAGAATGCCGACCTGTGGCGTGAGCTCGACGTGCTGAATGCGCGCCACACGGTGCGCTGGCACTGGGTGCGCGGCCACAACGATCATCCGGGCAACGAGCGCGCCGATGCGCTCGCGAACCGCGGCGTCCTCGAAATGTCGCGACCCTAGCAGCGCATTGCGCGCACCGCGCGCGCGGTCAACGCGCGAGGCGGCGCAGGAACACCGTCATTTCCTTCTCGGCCTGGCGGTCGCCTTTTTGCTGCGCCACGGCGATGCCGTCGCGATACGCGGCCGCCGCCTCGTCCGGGCGGCCCGCGTCGGCCAGCGCGCGGCCGAGGAGCTTCCACGCGGCGGTGTACAGCGGGTCCAGCGCCACGGCCTGCGCGAGGTGCAGGGCGGCGCGTGCGGGATCGGCGGCCCGCAGGTATTCGTTGCCGAGCGAAAAGCGCAACAGGGCGCCGTCGCGGCCTGCCGCGAGCATGCGTTCGAAATTGGCGAGCGCAGCGCTGGGGGGCGGCGCGCCCGCACCACCCGATTGCGGCGGCGCCGTCATTTGCGCAGCGGCTCGCCGCTTTCGCAGCCGATGCGCCGCATCGGATAGATCACCTTGCGGTCCTCGCCGTTGAGCTTGCCTTCGGCCGACGCGTAGAGCCAGCCCTCGCCGCCGCGCCGGTAGACGATCCGCTGCGGAAACGCGTCCGCCACGTTGGTGAACGTGAACTGCGTACCGTTGTCGTCGGTCGTCGCCGAGGTCAGCCGGAAGTCGGCTTCCTTGCGGCCGTCCGACAGCGACACGTAATGAACGCCGTCGGCGCGCGTCTCGAGGCGCAGGTACTGGTAGTCCTGCGTCTTGTCCTGCATCACCGTATGGCCGGCGCCGAGCATCATCCCGCCTGCGTACGGCAGCCAGTATTCGCGGAATTCGCGCTGGTTGACCACACCCCGCCAGCAGCCCTGCAGCCAGGAGAGTGCGGCGGGCGTCGCCAGGTCGATGGCGGGACTGGCGGCGGCGGTGTCGGCGAGCGCGGGCGGCGCGGGCGTCTGCGCGGGCACGGGCGCGGCGAAGCATGCCAGCGCGCCGAGCATGGCGACGCGGCGAAGCAGGAAGGTGCGGGTCTCGTGGCTCATGGCGTCAGGGTTTCACTGCATGCGGGCGAGGGGCAGATTGAGAAGCAGGTTCTGGGGCTTGAGCTTCAGCAGGTTGTCCCGGTCCATCGCCATTGCGAGATACACGGGGCGGCCGGCGATCGCGGGTCGCATTGCCGCCGGATCGGCGAAGTCGAGCTGGAACAGGCACAGCAGGCGGGCGAGGCGCGCGTCGTCGACGTCGACCTTGTTGTAGAGATCGTTCAGGAGCGCGCTCGCCTCCGCGTCGAGGCCGACGTGCCAGACCCAGCGCGTGTCGTCGATCTCGCGCTGCGGCGCGATCCGGACGTCGACGGCAAGAAAATGCGCGATCCACTGCTGCAGCACCTCGGTGAGCGCGGCCAGCGCAGGGCGGCCGCGATTCAGGCTGATGGCGGTGTCGAGGCGCTCGTCGCGCTCCCAGTAGCCGGCGGCGGTCTCGCGATCGAGCACGTCGAGTTCGACCGTGCGCAGCGGCGTGCTGTTCCGCGCGAGCAATTCGCCCAGCGAGCCGAAGCCGCCTGCGAGGCTGAACGTCTCCACGGTGGTCGCGTCGGCGGCCATCACGCTGCCGTCGTCGAGCACCGCGATCTTCTGTGTCCGGAACAGCATTTCCGCGGCGCGTGCCGCGAGCGGGTCGGCGTTCTCGCCAAGGACGTGGCGGAGGATCACTTGCGTCAGGTGGCGGACGAACAGCGGCGGCACGTCCACGCCATCGCCCTGGAACAACGCGACGTAGGCGCCTTCGAGCGAGCTCGCCGCGACGAGGCGGTCGCGAAAGCGCAGCCAGATCGCGTAGTTCTCGCGCGCGTCGGCATCCTCGACGGCGTCAAGCTCCGCGGCCGCGACTTTGCGCCGCGGGCTCGCGAGCAGCGCGTCGTGCAGCGCGCTCTCCGCCGCACAGGAAGCCGGCACCGGGGCCAGCTCCGGGCGCAGCAGATAGCTCCGCAGAAAGGCGTCGGTGACGGTCAGCCGCCCGTCGGCGCCCGTGACGAGCAGCCGATATCCGCAGGAGCTCCAGAAATCCGGCACGCGCGCGTGGTGGCTCGACGGCGCCGGCGCTAGCCGCCGAGCATCGCCTTCTTGAGGTCGGCCTGCACCGGGTTGTCGCCGAGCCAGATTTTCGTGAGCGCGCGGTTGAACGCCTCGCCCGCGAGTGTCCCCTTGGCCACGCCGTCGAAGGCGACCTTCGTGCCGCCGTCGATGTAGTCGAGCGTGATGACACTGCCTTCCTTCAACTCGCCGAAGGCCTTCGTCATCGCGATGAACTGGTCGGTCTGCGGCTTTACCGCGGCGACCTCCGCCGGCGTGTTGTTGTCCTTGATGCCATCGTTCACCGCGTCCGAAAGCTGGTCGCCCGACAGGTTGCGCAACAGGTTCAACTGGATGCGGCGCGGGGCCTTCGCCAGCACGGCGTCCAGCGTGCCCGCTTTCGCCGGCACGTAGAGGCTGCCGACGTAGACCTTGAACACCGCACGCGTGCGGACGCCGGCGCCGTTCAGCACCAGCTCCTGGCCGCCGACGCTCGCCTTGTCGTCGAGCTTCACGCCGCCCACGTCCGCGGCGAGCGCCGCAGTCGCCAGCACCAGGGTCGCGAACGCGACCGTCGCCTTCGTTTTGCGCATTGCTGCCTCCCTCGTCACATCGATTCGAAAATGCCGGCCGCGCCCATGCCGGTGCCGACGCACATGCTCACCATCCCGTACTTCTGCCGCCGCCGTCGCATGCCGTGCAGGATCGTCGCCGTGCGGATCGCGCCCGTCGCGCCGAGCGGATGGCCAAGCGCGATGGCGCCGCCCTGCGGATTCACTTTCGCCGGGTCGAGATGCAACTCGTTCATCACCGCGAGGCTCTGCGCGGCGAATGCCTCGTTCAGCTCGATCCAGTCGAGCTGGTCCAGCCGAATCCCGGTCGTCGCCAGCACCTTGGGAATGGCCGCGATCGGCCCGACGCCCATGATTTCCGGCGGCACGCCGCCGACCGCGAAGCCGACCCAGCGTGCGAGCGGTGCGAGGCCGAGCTCCTTCAGCACCCGCTCGGAAACGAGGATCGACGCCCCGGCACCATCCGACGTCTGCGAGCTGTTGCCGGCGGTGACCGACCCTTTCGCGGCGAATACGGGACGCAGTTTCGCCAGGCCTTCGGCGCTCGTGTCCGGCCGTGGGCCCTCGTCGCGCGCGACCGCCTTTTCGCGCGTGACGATCGCATCCGTCGCGAGATCGGGAAGGCTCTCGACCACCGTCAGCGGGCTGATTTCGGCGTCGAAATCGCCGGCCGCCTGCGCAGCCAACGCCTTCTGATGCGACGCCAGCGCGAATGCATCCTGCGCCTCGCGCGAGATCTTCCACTGGGCGGCGACCTTCTCGGCGGTCAGCCCCATTCCGTACGCAATGCCGAGGTTCTCGTCGCGCGCGAACACGTCGGCATTGAGCGCGAGCCGCCCCAGCATCGGGATCATGCTCATGCTTTCGGTGCCGGCGGCGATCATGACGTCGGCCTCGCCGGTGCGGATGCGGTCGGCAGCGATCGACACGGCGTTCAGCCCCGACGAGCAGAAGCGGTTGATCGTCATGCCGGCCACGCTCGACGGCAGGCCGGCGAGCAGGACGCCGATCCGCGCCACGTTCATGCCCTGCTCGGCCTCGGGCATCGCGCAGCCGACGATGACGTCGTCGATGCGCTTCGCGTCGAGCGCGGGCACCTGCGCCAGCACGCGCGCGAGCACATGCGCCAGCAGCGTGTCCGGGCGCGTAGAGCGGAAGACGCCGCGCGGCGCCTTGCCCACGGCGGTGCGCGTCGCCGCAATCACGTAGGCATCCTGCAATTGCTTTCCCATGGCCGCTCCTAGTTCCGCAATGGCTTGCCGGTGGCGAGCGTGTGGGCGATGCGCTCCTGCGTCTTCGCGTTGCCGAGGAGCTTCATGATCTCTTCGCGCTCGAGCTTCAGCAGCCAATCCTCGTCGACCAGGCTTCCCGACTCGAGTTCCCCGCCGCACAGCACGCGCGCGACGCTGTGGCCGACCTCGAAGTCGTACGCGGAAATGAAGCCGCCGTCGCGCAGGTTGACGAGCATCATCTGCAGCGTGGCGATGCCGGTCTTGCCCGCGACGGGCACGTCGCGCGCCGGCAACGGCGGCCGGTACCCGGCGTCCGCGAGCGCGCGCGCCTGTCCTGTCGCCACGTGCAGGAGCTCGTACGCATTCGGGATCACGACATCGGCGGGGCGCAGGTAGCCCAGCGCCTTTGCCTCGAGCGCGCTCTTCGCGACGGTCGCCGTCGCGATCGTCTGGAAATACGTGCGGACGAACGGGAACATGTCGAGCTGGCCGCCGGCCGCGCCGCGCTTTACCTCGTCGGCGGCGCGCACGGCGAATTCCTTGCAGCCGGCCCCGGCCGGAATGATGCCGACGCCGACTTCCACGAGGCCGATGTACGATTCGAGCGCCGCGACCGTGCGGTCGCAGTGGAGGATGAACTCACAGGCGCCGCCGAGCGCCATGCCGCGCACCGCGGCGACCGTGGGCACGAGGCTCGAGCGGAGCCGCATCGACGTCTGCTGGAACTTCGCGACCATCTTCTCGACGTCGCCCCACGCCTTCGCGGCGATCGCCGGTGCAATGCCGGAAAGATCGGCGCCAAACGAGAACGGCTCGCGCGTCTGCCAGAGAACGAGACCGGCGAACTGCTTCTCCGCCGCGTCGAGCGCGCGCTGCACGCCGTCGAGCACCGCATCGGAAATCGTGTTCTGCTTGGTCTTGAACGAGACGATGCCGACGTCGTCGGAAAGGTGCCACATGCGCACGGCGTCGGTCTCGAAGACCGTCGTGCCGCTCGCGAAGCGCTCGGTGAGCACCGGATCGGCAAAACGCTGGCGCCGATACACGGGCAGCGCGCGGCGCGGAAGGAACGCATCGGCACTCACCGAGTACGCCCCCGCCGGCGTATGCACGCCCGCAGCCGCCGTCACCTTCGCGCCGTCGACCCACGCGGGCAGCGGCACGCTCGCGAGCGCCTTGCCCGCGGCGATGTCCTCGGTGATCCACGCCGCAACCTCTTGCCATCCGGCCGCCTGCCACGTCTCGAAGGGTCCCATCTGCCAGCCGAAGCCCCAGCGCAGCGCGAGATCGACATCGCGCGCGTTGTCGGCGATCGCGCCCAGCTGACAGGCGCTGTAGTGAAAGAGATCGCGGAAGATCGCCCACAGGAACTGCGCCTGCGGGTGCGGGCAGGCGCGCAGCTTCGCGAAGCGCTCGGCCGGCGCGCGCGCTTTGAGGATGGCCGCAACCTCGGGCGCGACTTCGGCCGCCGCCACGCGATAGGCGGACGTCGCCGGGTCGAGCACTTCGATGTCGCGGCCGACCTTGCGGTAGAAGCCCGCCTTTGTCTTCTGCCCGAGCGCGCCCTGGGCGATCAGCGCGTCCAGCACCGGTGGCGGCGCGAACAACGCGTGCCACGGATCATCCGGCAGCGTGTCGCGCATCGTGCGGATGACGTGGGCCGTCGTGTCGAGCCCCACGACGTCGGCCGTGCGGTAGGTGGCGCTCTTCGCACGGCCGATCGCCGTGCCCGTCAGCGCGTCGACGACGTCGAACGGCAGGCCGGCCTTCGCCGTATGGGCCATCGTCGCCAGCATCGAGAACACGCCGATGCGATTCGCGATGAAGTTCGGCGTGTCCTTCGCGCGGATCACGCCCTTGCCGAGCGTGGTCGTCAGGAATGCCTCGAGCGCGTCGAGGAGGTCAGGGGCGGTGGCCGGCGCGGCGATCAGCTCGACGAGATGCATGTAGCGCGGCGGATTGAAGAAATGGACGCCGCAGAAGCGTGCGCGCAACGCCGGCGGCAGCGCGTCGGACAGCGCCGCGAGCGACAGCCCCGACGTGTTCGACGCCAGCACCGCGCCCGGCGCGACATGCGGTCCGATCTTCGCGTAAAGATCGCGCTTCCAGTCGATGCGCTCCGCGATCGCCTCGATAACGAGATCGCAGCCGGACAGGCGCGGAAGATCGCGCTCGTCGTAAGTGGCGGCTTCGATGGCGGCCGCGCGCTCGCGCGCGGCGAGCGGCGCCGGCTCGAGCTTCGCGAGGCCGTCGATCGCCTTGCGGACCAGCGCATCGCCGGGCCCCTCCTTCGCCGGCAGGTCGAACAGCACGACGGGCACGCCCGCGTTGACGAAGTGCGCGGCGATCTGCGCCCCCATGACGCCCGCGCCGAGCACGGCCGCCTTGCGGACGCGCAACGCCGGCGCGGCGGAATCGGAAGCGGGCAGGTCAGGCATTCGCGCGGGCTCGAAAGACGTCGGGGTAGGACTGAAAGCACCACGCCGCAGGGCAAGGCCTGCGGCGTGGCGGCGCGTGCGGCGCGTTCGGGCCGGCGACTACTTGGCCGTGTACGTGAGCTGCAGGCCGAAGATGTTGACGTTGTTCTTGTACGTGCCGACGATGTTGCCGTTGGCGGCGGTGCTGCCCTCGTTCTGGTTGATGCTCGAGTTCTTGACGAAGATGTATGCGTAAGCGGCGTCGACCGACCAGTTGTCGGAGAACTTGTACTGCGTCCCGAACGAGATCCACGTGCGGTCGTTGTCCGGCAGCCGCGGCGTGCGCTCGGCGTCGCGCACCGGCGTCTGGTCGTAGGCAAGGCCGCCGCGGAAAATCCACTTGTCCGTGTAGCGATAGTTGGCACCCACCGACGCACGCCAGGTGTTGCGGAAATCCTCGGGTGTCGTCGACAGGACCACGCCGGTACTGCGCACCACCTGCAGCTGCTGGATGCTGCTCCAGCCCGTGTACTGCAGGTCCGCCATCAGGTCCCACTGGTTGTTGAACTGATGAAAGACCGAGATGTTCGCCGTCTCGGGCAGCTTGATCGCAAGCTGCGCGCCGCCGTCGAAGAGTTGCTGGTTGATGCCGTTGACCAGCAACTGGCCCACCGGCGCGAGCGTCGGCGGCAGCGGGCCGGTGGCTGTCGGGTTGTTGAACGTCACCGTGCCATCGACCGTGTACTTGATGGACGATCGGTACGCAGCGCCGACGCGCGTCTGGTTCGACAACTGCCACAGCACCCCGACGTTCCAGCCCCAGGCCGTGTCGTCGCCGGTGACCTTCGCGTCGGACTGCAAGCCGGCGGCCGAGCCGATCAGCGTCGGCGCAGCGGCGGCGGGAACTTGTCCCGCGGCGACGAGCGAGCCCACGCCCTGCGCATACAGCGCCGCGTAATTGACCTCGTTGGTGAGCGTCGCCTTGAGGCGCTGGAAGTTGACGCCGGCGCCGACCGTCCAGTCCTTCGTAGGCTCCCACGACAGCGCCGGGTTGATGTTGTACGTCTCGACCTTGGACTGCACGGCCTGGAAGCGGCCGAGCCAGCTCTGGTCGTATTCCGTCTTGAGCCCGAACGGCGCGTTGATGCCGAGGCCGAACGACCACTTGTCGGTGAACGGAATGCCGATGTAGAGGTTCGGCACGACCGCGCAGTCGCCCGCGTTGCCGCCGTTGCCGCCGAGCGGTTGGCCGAACGCCGGTTGTGAGCCGCCGTCGCTGAACTTGGCCGACGGACAGATCAGATTGCCGGCCATCACGACCTGCATCGTCTGCAGGCGCACCAAACCCGCCGGGTTGTAGAAAATCGTGCTGACGTCCTCGGCTGCCGCGGCGCCGCCGGCATACGCGTGACCCAGGCCGCTCGCGTTCTGCTCCTGCAGCGCAAAACCGGCGCCGTAGGAAAGGCCTGACGCGAGGGCCAGCGTGGCAGCGCCGACGGCCGCCGCGACGCGGGTCCGGCGAAATCGGGTCGTTGTCATTCGATTTTCTCCTCTGGTGTGGATCTTCGGTCCGCTGCGCGGCCGCTCGTTGTTCGTGCGTTCCGGACGCTCTCCGTTCGTCCGGAATCTCCTCGCCGACTATACACCGGCGATCGAGAAATCCGGGGGCGAAACGAGAACCCTTCGCGAAGACGCCGCGCGACTGTGGCGGGGGTGGCACACCCCGCTCCCCCGCGGCCGGCGAGGAAGCGGCCGCGGCGGCCCGGCGTCATGCGGCGGGGACTTCGCGGGGACGCCGATCGGCGCCGACGGCGACGTAGGTGAGGCTTGCTTCCGTCACCTTGACGACCGTCTCGCGGTCCGGATTGCGCTGCGCGTACACCTCGACGTCGACGGTGACCGACGTACGGCCGACCCGCGTGATATGCGCGAAGAACGAGACGACGTCACCGACCAGCACCGGCTGCTTGAAGACGAACGAATTCACCGCCACCGTCGCGACGCGGCCGCGCGCGCGGCGCGCCGCCAGCACGCCGCCGGCGATGTCGACCTGCGCCATAATCCAGCCGCCGAAGATGTCACCGTGCTGGTTCACGTCGGCCGGCATCGGCACCACGCGCAGCACCGGGCTGCCGGTCGGCAGGGCGATGGCTTCGCTCATCGTTTGCCTGTTGCGCGCCGGCTACGCCGTTGCCTTGCGCGCTTCGTCGCGGAGCTCGCGCCGCAGGATCTTGCCGACGTTCGATTTCGGGAGATCAACGCGGAATTCGATGTCGCGCGGGCACTTGTAGCCGGTGAGATGCTCGCGGCAGTGCTTCATCACTTCGTCGGCCGTGAGCGCCGGATTCTTCTTCACGACGTAGAGCCGCACCGCCTCGCCCGATTTCTTGTCGGGGACGCCCACTGCGGCGCATTCGAGCACGCCGGCATGCATGGCGATCACGCCTTCGATCTCGTTCGGATACACGTTGAAGCCCGACACGAGAATCATGTCCTTCTTCCGGTCGACGATCCGCACGAAGCCGCGATCGTCCATGATGCCGACGTCGCCCGTCGCGAACCAGCCGTCCGCGTCGATGACCTTCGCCGTCTCGTCGGGCCGCTGCCAGTAGCCGGCCATCACCTGCGGGCCACGCACGCAGATTTCGCCGGGCTGGCCGAGCGGCACGGGCTTGCCGGCGTCGTCGCGCAGCTCGAGCTCGGTCGACGGCACCGGCAATCCGATCGAGCCGTTGTACGCCGCGAGGTCGAGGGGATTGATCGTCGCGGCCGGCGACGTCTCCGTGAGTCCGTACGCCTCGATCAGCGGCGTGCCGGTGACCGCCTTCCACTTGATCGCAACCGCCTCCTGCACGGCCATGCCGCCGCCGAGCGTGAGATGCAGCGTCGAGAAATCGAGCTTCGCGAACTCCGCGTTGTTCAGCAGCGCATTGAACAGCGTGTTCACGCCGGTGAACGCAGTGAAGCGATACTTGCGCAGCACCTTGACGAAGCCCGGGATGTCGCGCGGATTCGGGATCAGCACGTTTTCGGCGCCGAGCGTCATGAACACGAGACAGTTCGCGGTGAGCGAGAAGATGTGATAGAGCGGGAGCGGCGTGACGATGATCTCGCGCTCCTTGGCGCCCATGAACGGAAACACCCACGCCCGCGCCTGCAGCAGGTTGGCGACGATGTTGCGGTGGAGCAGCATCGCGCCCTTCGCCACGCCCGTCGTGCCGCCGGTGTACTGAAGGAACGCGATGTCGTCGTGGCCGAGCTCCACCCGCTCGAGCGGGCGCTTGCGGCCATCGGCCAGCGCGTCCGACAGGCGGATCGATCCCGGCAGCGAATACGCGGGCACCATCTTCTTCACCCACCGCAGCGCGAAGTCGACGATCAGGCCTTTCACGCCGAGCATCTCGCCGATCGACGTCACGATCGTCTGGCGCACTTTCGTCTTGCCGATGACCTCCTGCAGCGTGTGCGCGAAGTTCTCGACGACGACGATGATCTCGGCGCCCGAGTCGGCGAGCTGGTGCTCGAGCTCGCGCGCGGTGTAGAGCGGATTGACGTTCACCACCGTGCAGCCGGCGCGCAGAATTCCGAACAGGCACACCGGGTACTGCAGGATGTTGGGCATCATGAGCGCGATGCGCGCGCCCTTCCGGCAGCCGGCGCCCTGCAGGTAGCCGGCGAACGCCGCCGACAGGTGGTCGAGCTCGGCGAAGCTCATCGACCGGCCCATGCACGAGAACGCCGGGCGCGCCGCGAACTTGCTGCAGCTCTCCTCGAACACCTCGCGGACCGACGCGTATTCGTTCACGTCGATTTCCGCAGGCACGCCTGGCGGATAGCTCTTCAGCCAGATCTTCTCCACGCCGTTCCTCCTCGTCGCGCGCCTTCTGGATGCGTCGCGGAGCGCCGTCCCGCCGGCGGCTCCTGTGCGGCGCATCCTACCAGAAGCGCCCCTGTCTTCCGGGCGTCAGTCCGCTGTGCCGGCGAGCGTCGCAGCGTAGTGCAGCGGACCGCCGCGAAACGGTGCGAAACCGGTGCCGAAGATCGCACCGGCATCGACGAGATCGGCGTCGGCAACGATGCGCTCGGCCAGCGCCGCCTTCGCTTCGGCGACGAACGGCTCGACGAGACGCTGCGCCAGTCCCGACGGCACTTCACCCGGCGCCTGCTTCTGTGCCCGCCCGTCGACCCACGCGTAGAAGCCCTGGCCGGACTTCTTCCCGAGCTTGCCGGCCTCGACCAGCGCCATCAGCTTCGCGGGCGGCGCGGCGTCACTGCCGAGCATGCGTCCGACGGCGACGCAGATGTCGAGCCCCACGGTGTCGGCGAGCTCGATCGGTCCCATGGGCATGCCGAAGGCCAGCGCGGCCTCGTCGACGGTCTCGGGCGCCACGC
>Ga0068858_100003663_pt1 | contig 15215 bp, 12 predicted proteins | sample KBSSwiS12_FD_66589 | JGI IMG/M metagenome (GOLD analysis project Ga0068858, IMG submission 66589) | Switchgrass rhizosphere microbial communities from Kellogg Biological Station, Michigan, USA - KBS Switchgrass S1-2 | ecosystem: Host-associated > Plants > Roots > Rhizosphere > Soil ... | reverse complement strand
AACCCGTTCATCACGCTCATCACGATGACCAGCGCGGCCACCCCGAGGCTCACCGCGACAAGGCTGATCCCCGCCACGAGCGCGATGAACGCCTCGCCGCGGCCGGGCAGCATGTAGCGCTTGGCGATGGTCCATTCGAACGGAGAGAGGATCAAGCGGGGCCCTTCATGCGCGGGTCTCTTGGTTAATGCGGCCGGTTCCGGGTGTAGGCGGCAGCGGCCGCGAGGGCAATGGCTTGCGGCGCCGGTGGTTCCCGCGGCTCGGGGGCGGGCCGATGCTTCGCCGCTCTTGCCTTTCGCGGGCCGAGGGGCCAAATGCGGCTCGCAACAGGGCGGTCCGCCGCCCGCCCGGCCGGACCCGAATCATGAACCTGACCAATCCATTCTGCGACGCAGACGGTGACAAGCTGCGCGAGGAGTGCGGCATTTTCGGCGTGATCGGCACGCGCGACGCTGCTCCGATGACCGCGCTCGGCCTCCATGCGCTCCAGCACCGCGGGCAGGAAGCGGTCGGCATCACCAGCTTCGATGGGCAGGAATTCTATTCGCGGCGTGGCATCGGCCATGTCTCGGCCAATTTCTCCAGCGCCGAGGCGCTCGCCGAACTGCCCGGGATCATGGCCGCAGGGCACGTGCGCTATTCGACCACTGGCGGCTCGGGGCTGCGCAACGTCCAGCCGCTCTTCGCCGACCTCGCCTCGGGCGGCTTCGCGATCGCCCACAACGGCAACATCTCGAACGCCATGCACCTCAAGCGCGATCTCGTGCAGAAGGGCGCGATTTTCCAGTCGACCTCGGACACCGAGGTGATCATCCATCTCATCGCGACCAGCCGTTATCCGACCCTGCTGGATCGCTTCATCGATGCGCTGCGGCTGGTCGAGGGCGCCTATGCGCTGATCTGCATGACCCCGGGGGGCATGATCGCCTGCCGCGATCCGCTCGGCATCCGGCCCTTGGTCATGGGCAAGCTGGGCGACAGCGCGGTCTTCGCGAGCGAGACGGTGGCGCTCGACGTGATCGGCGCCGAATTCATCCGCCAGGTTGATCCGGGCGAGATGATCGAGGTCGATCTCGATGGCACGGTTCGCTCGCACCGCCCATTCGGCAATCCCTCGCCGCGCCCGTGCATCTTCGAGCACGTCTACTTCAGCCGCCCGGATTCGATCATGGACGGCGCCTCGGTCTACGAGGTGCGCAAGGCAATCGGGCGCGAACTCGCCCGCGAGTCGCTGGTCGATGCCGACATGGTGATTCCCGTGCCTGACAGCGGCGTTCCGGCCGCGCTCGGTTATGCGCAGGAGTCGGGCCTGCCGTTCGAGCTCGGCATCATCCGCTCGCACTATGTCGGCCGCACTTTCATCCAGCCGTCCGATGGCGCCCGCAATGCCGACGTGAAGCGCAAGCACAACGCCAACCGGGCGATCGTGGCCGGCAAGCGCATCGTGCTGATCGACGATTCGATCGTGCGCGGCACCACCAGCCTGAAGATCGTCCAGATGATGCGCGATGCCGGCGCCGCCGAAGTGCACATGCGCATCGCCTCCCCGCCGACCGAGCACTCGTGCTTCTATGGCGTCGACACGCCCGAGCGATCCAAGCTCCTCGCCGCACGGATGGACGTGGCCGCCATGGCCGATTTCATCCAGGCCGACAGCCTCGCCTTCGTCTCGATCGACGGGCTCTATCGCGCGGTCGGCCTCACCGGCCGCAACAAGGCCTGCCCGCAGTATTGCGACGCCTGTTTCTCGGGCGATTACCCGACCCGCCTGACCGACTTCCTCGACCGGGTCTCACCCGCGCAGATGTCGCTCCCGGTCGACAAGGTCGCCTGACCCGATGCCGGACACCACCGCTGTCCCCGACCGGCCGTTCGCCGGACAGATCGCCCTCGTCACCGGGGCCAGCAAGGGGATCGGCGCAGCCACCGCGCTGGCGCTCGGCAAGGCCGGCGCGCATGTCATCCTGACGGCCCGCGACGTGAAGGGGCTCGAGGCCATCGAGGAAGCGATCCACGAGGCGGGCGGCACCGCCACGATCGCCCCGGTCGATCTTGCCGAACCTGACGGCGTGGCCCGCCTCGCCACCGCCATCCGCAGCCGCTGGGACCGGCTCGACATCCTCGTCATCGCCGCCGCGCTGCTCCCGCAGCTCTCCGGAGTCGCCGACATCGACCAGGCGAGCTTCAACAAGGCGCTCACCGTCAACGTCCTCGCCACCCAGTCGCTGATCGCCCATTTCGATTCGCTGCTGCGCAAGAGTCCTGATGCGCGCGTCATCGGCCTCACCAGCACCGTCGCGACCGCGCCCCGGGCCTACTGGGGCGCCTATGCGGCGACCAAGGCGGCCTTCGACCAATTGTTGGACAGCTACGGTCAGGAAGTGCGCGCGGTCTCGAAAATCCGCGTCGCAATTGTAAACCCGGGCGCCACCCGCACCGCGATGCGCGCCCGCGCCTACCCCGGCGAGGACCCCGCTTCGGTCAAGCCCCCGGAGGTTGTCGCGGAGCAGCTGATTTCGCTTCTTGGTGAACAATTTAGCTCGCCGCACCGGGTAACCGTTAACCAGGCCGCGTAACCCGCCGGCAAGCAGCCGTCCGGCATTCTTCACCCGACATTTACCGGCCTGCACGGCAATCCGCGTAGGCAGTTGGGAGCAAGACGATGGGCGAATTGCAGATGCAACGCTATGAAGTCGCCGCGCAGGAAGATCGCTGCGCGCCGCGCACGCGCATTTCCATCCCGGCGCAGCTGCGCGCCTCGGGCGGGCGCAGCTTCTCGACGATCGTGCACGATCTCTCGCTCGGCGGCTTCTGCGCCTCGGCGATCAACCGCATGCAGCCGGGCACGATCTGCTGGATCACCCTGCCCGGGCTCGAATCGCTGCAGTCGGAAGTGGTTTGGTGGAACAACAGCCTGATCGGCTGCGCCTTCCAGAATCTCCTCTCCCCGATCGTGCACGACAATATCCTCGCACGCTTCCAGCCCGAGAACATCTTCCGCTCGACTCTCTGAGCGGCTTGGTCGGCGTACCCGGCGGGGGCGTGGCGGCGGAGACTCAGCTGGCTTCGGCCGGAGCTGCCACGTCCTCGACATCGCCTTGCTGCCCCGCCGCCGCTTTCGCCTGCGCCATCGCCACCAGCGCGGCTGCTCGCGCCGCGCGGTGGTCAACGATCGGCTCGGGGTAGCCCTTCGGCCGCACCGGCGGGTCGTGGATCTCGTGATCGGGCAGTCCCGCCAGTTCCGGCACCCAGGTGCGGATGTAGCCCGCCGCGTCGAACTTCGCCGATTGGCCGAGCGGAGCCATGATCCGCGAAAACAGGTTGGCGTCCACCCCGCTGCCCGCGCTCCACTGCCAGTTCACGGCGTTCTGCGCATAGTCGGCATCGACCAGCGTGTCCCAGAACCAGCGCTCTCCTTCACGCCAGTCCACCAGCAGGTGCTTGATCAGGAACGATGCGGCGAGCATCCGCACCCGGTTGTGCATCCACCCGCTGTGCCACAGCTGGCGCATTCCGGCATCGACGATCGGATATCCGGTGCGCCCCTGCTGCCACGCCCGCAGCCGCGTCGCCGCCTCTCTGCCGGTCACCCACGGCAGGCGGTCGAACTCCGGCCGGGCATTGCGCGTCGCATAGTCGGGGAACTGCACGATCACGTTCTGCGCGTAATCGCGCCAGCCCAGCTCGCCCAGAAATGTGCCGGTGGACCCCCCCGCACCCGCGACCGCATGCCACACGGTGGCGGGCGAGACCTCGCCGAAATGGAGATGCGGCGATAGCCGCGAGGTGCCCTCCTCGGAAGGGAGGTTGCGGCGCTGCTCATATCGCGCGGCATGATCGACGAACGCGGCCAACCGCCTGCGCGCCCCGGCCTCGCCTGGCGCCCACTCCTCCCGCAGCCCGCCCGCCCAGTCGGGCCGGGTTGGCACTAGACGCCAATCGTCGAGACTGTCGGAGGCAGGCCAATGAGCCGGCGCCGGCAGATGTCCTGGCGCCGCCACCGGATCGGCCGGGGGAAGCCGCTCCGTCAGCGCGCGCCAGAACGGCGTGTAGATCCGATAGGGTCGGCCTGCGCCGGTGGTCACCGACCCGGGCGGAGCGAGGTAGTTGCCGTCGTGGCAGACCAGTTGCAGCTGCTTGGCGACCGCCTTCTCGGCGTTGCGCCACCACGGCTCGTAGTGCGCCACCGCGTGGACCACTCGAGCGCCTGTCTCGCGCCGGATCGCAGCCAACTCCTCGTGCGCCTTGCCGCGGCGCAGAATCAGGCGCGAGCCGGGCCTGCGCAGGTCGCGGTCGAGGCTGGCGAGCGAATGGTGCAGCCACCAGCGAGAGGCGCCGCCCAGGCGGTAATGCCGCGGCCCCTCGTCGTCGAGTACATAGACCGGGATGACCGGGGAGCCGCTCGCCGCCGCGGCATGGAAGGCCGCCTGGTCGGCCAGGCGCAGGTCGCGGCGGAGCCAGACGATGACAGGGCTGGGCATGATCCTGAGGGTGGCGACACGCCCCCGCGAATGCCAGTGCGAAGCGGCCGACCTGCCCGATCGGGCAGGTCGGACCCGGCCATCTCGCGCCAAACCCTGCCCTCGACCGCTGGACACTTGGCAAACCCGCCACCACAGGCCAACAAGGGCCGAAACACCCGAACGATGGAGAGTACTCTGGATCCCTTCCTGCTGATCGATCGCGATGGACCGGTCGTCACCGCCACCATGAACCGCCCCGAGCAGCGCAATGCGCTCTCCACCAAGGAGGACATGGCCGCACTCACCGATTTCTGTGCCGAGGTCTCTGCCGACACGACCATCCGCGCCGTCGTGCTCACCGGCGCAGGGCCCGCCTTCTGTGCGGGCGGCAACGTCAAGGACATGTCGGCCAAGCGCGGCATGTTCGGCGGCTCGCCGATGGTGATCCGCAACGGCTACAAGACCGGCATCCAGACCATCCCGATGGCGTTCTACGAGCTCGAGGTTCCGGTCATCGCCGCGGTCAACGGCCCGGCAATCGGCGCCGGGCTCGATCTCACCTGCATGTGCGATGTCCGTATCGCTTCGGAGAACGCCAAGTTCGCCGAAAGCTTCGTCAAGCTCGGGATCATCCCTGGCGATGGCGGGGCCTGGCTGCTCCCGCGCACCATCGGCCTGCCGAACGCTACCCTGATGACGCTGACCGGCGACACCATCGATGCGGCGACTGCGCTGTCGTATGGTCTCGTCCAGCAGGTCGTCCCCGCCGATCAGCTGCTTGACGTGGCGAAGGACATCGCAGTGCGGATCGCCGCCAACCCCGGCCATTCGACCCGGCTCGCCAAGCGGCTCCTGCGCGAGGGGCTGGACATGAAGCTCCCGGCGCTGCTCGAACTTTCGGCAGCCTACCAGGCCCTCGCCCACCACACGCGCGACCACGAGGAAGCTCTCGCCGCCATGCTGGAGAAGCGCCCGGCGAAGCTCCAGGACTGCTGATCACTGATTCGAAGGTGCGCTGATCCCTGATCAGCGCACCTCGGACTTCCTGCCGCTCAGCGCAGCCCCAGCCCGCGGGCGATGATCCCGCGCAGGATTTCGCGCGTGCCGCCGCGCAGCGACCAGCTCGGCGCGTTGGCCATCGTGTTGGCCAGCACCGCGGCATAGGCCGAGCTCGAGCCGAGGTCGGCCTCGACATCGACGAGCGTGCGCGCGATCTCCGACATCGACTGCTCGTATGTCGCGCCCAGATCCTTGACGATCGCCGCCTGCACCGACGGGTCCTGCCCGCCCTCGAGCATCGCGGCGACCCCGCGCGACAGCCGCCGCAGCACGATCAGGTGCGCCGTGAGCCGACCGATCGCGGCTCGGGCCAGGTCGCTGTCAGAAGTCGAGAGCAGGTTGATCAGTTCGATCAGCAGCTGGACCGAGCTCAGGAACCGCTCCGGGCCCGAACGCTCGAAGGCGAGCTCGCTCATCACCTGGTTCCAGCCGTTGCCCTCGGTGCCGAGCAGGGCGTCGGCCGGCAGCAGCGCGTCCTCGAAGTGGACCTCATTGAAGTGATGCGCGCCGGTCAGGTCGATGATCGGGCGAACCGTGAGGCCGGGGGTGTTGTGCATGTCCACCAGCATCTGGCTGGTGCCGGCATGGCGATCGGCCGGCGTGCCGGAGCTGCGGCAGAACAGGATCATGTAGTCGGCCTCATGGCCGTACGTGGTCCAGACCTTGGTGCCGTTGACGCGCCACCCGTCCGCCGTCCGCTCGGCGCGGGTGCGCGTGGCGGCAAGGTCTGAGCCCGAATCCGGCTCACTCATGCCGATGCAGAAGCCCAATTCGCCGGCCGCGATGCCCGGAAGATATTTCTGCTTCTGCTCCTCGGTGCCGAACTTGAGGATCGACGGCCCGCTCTGCCGCTCGGCCACCCAGTGCGCCGCCACCGGCGCGCCGGCCGCAAGGGTTTCCTCGATCACGACGTAGCGCTCGAACGCGCTGCGCTCCTGCCCGCCATACTGCTTGGGCCAGGTCATGCCGAGCCAGCCGCGCTGGCCCAGCGCCCGCGTGAACGAGCGGTCATAGCCGTTCCAGCTCTCCGAGCGCTCGAGTGGGCTGCGGTCCTTCAGCGCCTCGGCGAGAAAGGCGCGCACTTCCACGCGCAGCGCCTCGGCGCCCGCGTGCCGCGGCGGATTGGCGAACCGGATCGAGTCCATCGTTTCCCCCGCCATCACGCCGCCTCCGTCACGAATGCCCAATACCCGGAGCCACCAGCGGCCAGCGCCGCACGTCCGAGCAGCTGCGACCAGTAGACATGGCCGCCGAATTCATCGCGCCACCGCCACGCCTGCGTGGTGAAGCGATGCAGCTGATGTTCCTTGGTAAACCCGATCGCCCCGTGGAGCTGGTGCGCGAAGGCAGTCGCGATGCCGACCGCTTCACCCAGCCGCACCCGCGCCGCCGCGATCGGCAGCTGCGCGTCGCCAGACCCGGCAATCGCCTCGGTCGCCATGTCGGCAGCCGCGGAGGCCGCCGCCACTTCGGCGCCGAGTTGCGCGATCGAATGCTGCAGGACCTGGAACTTGCTCAGCGGCTTGCCGAACTGCTGGCGCTCGGAGGTGTGGAGAATGGTCAGCCGCAGGATCGTCTCGAGCGCCCCGGCGATCTGCAGCGACCGCATCGCCGCCCCCCACAGCAACGCCGAATGCCCCGAGGTCACGGCGAAGTCGCCGGCCGCAAAGGTGGTCGGCCCATCGGCAAGCTGCATTCCCGCTTCGGCCCGCAGGCGATTGGCGACCATGGTCTCGGCCAGCGGCACCGGCAGCGCGTGCTGGCCGGCCAGCCGGATCAGCCCGAGCGCGTCCTCGGTCGCAAGACCAAACCCGCCGGCATCTTCAGGGACGAGCGCCAGCGGCAAACCCATCTCGTCGATCGCGGCCCAGGCCCGCTCGGCTGCGGCCGCGCTCTCATCCCGCCAATCCTCGGCGAGATCGGCGAACAGCCGCCCCGCCGCATCGCGCAGCATTTCCCAATCGCTCATCGCGCTTCCCTCTTCCCGCGTATTCCTCGTGCCGCTCAGAGCGAGCGGCTGACCACTTCCTTCATGATCTCGTTGGTGCCGCCGAAGATGCGGGTAACGCGCGCATCGCGCCAGAGGCGAGCGATCATGTACTCGTTCATGTAGCCGGCGCCGCCATGCAGCTGGAGCGCGGCGTCGCAGACCCGGCCTTGGAGGTCGGTGTGCCACTGCTTCGCGGCCGACGCCTCGGCCGTGGTCAGCTCGCCCGCGATGTGGCGCTTGATCGCCCAGTCGATGTGGGCCCAGCCGACCTGGAGCTGGCTCTTGAGATCGGCGAGCGTGAACTTGGTGTTCTGGAACTGGAACACCGGCTGGCCGAACGCCATGCGCTCCTTGGTGAACTTCACGGCCTCGTCGAAGGCGCGCTGCGCCGAGGCATGCGCCGCGATGGCGATCGCGATGCGCTCCTGCGGCAGCTGGCTCATCAGGTAGATGAAGCCCATGCCCTCGTCGCCCATGAGGTTGGTCATCGGGACCCGCACGTCCTCGTAGAACAGCTCCGAGGTATCGGCCGAATGCTGGCCGATCTTGTCGAGGTTGCGGCCACGCTTGAATCCGGGCGTGTCGGCATCGACGAGGATGATCGAGATGCCCTTGGCGCCGAGGCTCGGGTCGGTCTTGGCGACCGTCAGGATGAGGTCGGCGCTCTGGCCGTTCGTGATGTAGGTCTTCGACCCGTTGATCACGTAGTGGTTGCCGTCCTTGCGCGCGGTCGTACGCACGGCCTGGAGGTCGGACCCGGTACCCGGCTCGGTCATCGCGATGGCGGTGATGCACTCGCCGGTGACCATCTTGGGCAGGTACTTGAGCTTCTGCTCCTCCGACCCGTAGGTCTCGAGGTATTCGGCAACGATGTCGCTCTGCAGGGTGATGCCCGCCGACGAACCGGCATAGGCCAGTTCCTCGTCGACCACCGCGTTGAACCCGAAGTCGAGCCCGAGGCCGCCATACTTCTCGTCCACGGTCGGGCACAGCAGCCCCGCCTCGCCGCAGGCCAGCCAGAACTCGCGCCCGACGATGCCCTCTTCCTCGTACTTGTCGAGGTTGGGGATCAGCGACCGGTCGAACACCTGCCGCACCGTGTCGCGGAACATGTCGTGGTCTTCGTTGTAGGCGGTGCGGGCGGACAAATCGAGCATGGCCATCTTCTTTCCGGTTAGGCGTTCCACCCGGCGCGGCTGGCGCAGCGCGGACGGAACACGCGAGAGCAGTTCTGGATCAGGACATTCCGTCCCCGCAAGGGATAACCTGCGCCCTGTCCGATCGGGAAGCCCGGTCCGGCACGTGGAGACTCGCGAACGTGGCCCCCAGGAAACGCCGGCAGCGCGTGGCGCCCGCCCTGCCCTGATTCTTGGGGGCGTGCGTATAGGGCGCAGGCGGGCTGCGCAACCCGGCACCGCGGCCCGGCGGCAATTGCCGCACTGCCCTCCAGGCCATGCCGCGGCGCCGAGGATGGTTGACGGAAGCGTCCCATATCGTGAGGTATTGGGGATCGCCGGCGCCGACCGGTCAACATCCCGAGAGGACAGGGGCATGCACCCGCGCGAACACGCCCGCCGCAATCCCGACAAGCCCGCCGCAATCCTCGCGACGAGCGGCGAGACGCTAACCTATGGCGAACTCGACGCCCGCGCCAACCAGGGCGCCCACTACCTGCGCCGCCTCGGCATCGGGGTCGGCGACACCGTCGCCGTATGGCTCCCGAACGTGCTCGCCTGGTACGAGGTGTTCTGGGCCGCCCAGCGCGCCGGCGTCTATTTCACTCCCATCTCAACCCGACTAACCGCGAAGGAAGCCGCCTACATCGTCGCCGATTGCGGCGCGCGGCTGCTGGTGACCAACCCCGCGATTGCCGGCGCCGCAGACCTTCTGGCGCTCCGCTCCGAATTGCCCGCGCTCGCGCAGGTCGTCACCGCCGGCCCGCTCGGCATCGCCGAGCCGCTGGGGCTGGAACGCTGGGAAGACGTCATCGCAGACTGCCCCGCCACACCCATCGCCGACGAGGCCGCGGGTTTCCACATGGTCTATTCGTCTGGCACCACCGGCCGCCCCAAGGGCGTGCGGGTCCCGCTCCCCGGCGGCGAGGTCGTGGCGCCAACGCTCCACACCCTGCGATTGCGCGATTCCTACGGCGGCTCCGCGAACTCGATCTACCTCTCGCCCGCGCCCCTCTACCATGCCGCCCCGCTCGTCTACACCACCGCCACCCAGCGCCTCGGCGGAACCGTGGTGGTGATGGAGAAGTTCACCCCCGAAGCCACCCTCGCCGCGATCGAGCGCTACCGCATCACCCTCACCCAGATGGTGCCGACGATGTTCCTGCGCCTCCTGCGCGTGCCCGAGGAACAGCGCCTCGCCACCGACACCTCGTCGCTCACCCACGTGATCCACGCCGCTGCGCCCTGCCCGATTCCCGTCAAGCAGGGCATGATCGACTGGCTCGGGCCGATCATTTACGAATACTATGGCTCGTCCGAGGGCTGCGGGTCGACCTACATCACCTCGGAGGAATGGCTGCGCAAGCAGGGCTCGGTCGGCCGGGCCGACTGGGGCACGCCGCATATCTGCGATGACGACGGCAACGAGCTCCCGCCCGGCCAGGCCGGCCAGATCTACTTCGAGGGCGGCTGGGAGTTCGCCTACCACAACGATCCCGAGAAGACCGCCCAGTCCTGCCACCCGCGCCACCCCACGTGGCGCACGCTCGGCGATGTCGGCTATCTCGACGAGGACGGATACCTCTTCCTCACCGACCGCAAGAGCTACATGATCATCTCGGGCGGCGTGAACATCTACCCCCAGGAGATCGAGAACCTCCTCGCGGTCCACCCTGCGGTTGGTGACGTGGCGGTGTTCGGCGTGCCGAGCGCGGAAATGGGCGAGGAAGTCAAGGCGGTGGTCGAGCCGCGCGATCCGGCCGCCGCGGGCCCGGAACTCGAGGCCGAGCTCATCGCCTACTGCCGCGCTCACCTCAGCCCGGTCAAATGCCCGCGAAGCATCGATTTCGAGGCTGCCCTGCCCCGCACCGAAACCGGCAAGCTGTTCAAGCGCGAACTGCGCGACCGCTACTGGCAGGGCCACACCACCCGCATCGCCTGAGCGCCCGCGCTAGGCCGACGTAGCGGCGCCGGCCGGCCGGTCGATCCCGTCCGGCGTGTGCAGGCGCAGGATCAGGGACTGGCTGGCCGTGGCCATCAGCACCCCGTCCTCGCTGAAGATCTTCATCGTCGAATGGGTGACACCATTGTGGATCGTCTCGATCGCCATGTCGCACAGCAGCCATTCGCAATCGACGATCGGCCCGAACCGGATCGTGTTGTCGAGGCTGTTGCCCCCGGCATAGCGCCCCATCGCATGGGCCGTAGCCGTGACCACGAAGTCGGCGACGACCGCGAGAAACCGTGACGAGGTCCGCACCCCATCGGCCGAGCGCAGCCACAGCCGCACGCGCCCGCTGTCACCGCGTCCCGCGATCGGCCGCCCGTCGGGAAACCGGCCCTCGATCAGCCGCCGCTCGATGCGATCATCGATCCGGTTGTCGCCCGCCCGCCAGTGCTGCACCTCCGGGCACTCCGACGGCGGCGGCGCCGGGTCGGCGACCAGCCACTGGTCGTTGTGCCCGGGGCGCATGCCCAGCGCCGCGCTGATCACCAGGATCGACTGGTCGTGGATATGCGCAACCACCTGCGCCTGCGTCAGCGTGTTGCCGGAGTTGATCTCGCGCACGTCGAAGTCGACGATCGAGCCGAGCGGCGCGAACGAGGCATATTGCGCCGTCGCCCAGACCACCGGCCGCTCCAGGGTCCGCTCCATCGCCGCAATCGCCGCGCCGAGGCCCACCCCGCCGAAGAGGAACAGCCGATCGGGCGGACCGGCCGCGATCGACGGCTCCACCGGCAGGAACCACCGATGCGAATTGTGAGTGGGGCGAAGGTCGAAGAACTCGTCGGACATCGTGATCCACGTGCATGGCGTGATCGCCGGATACCACTCAGCCCCTCCTATCAATAGCCCATGCTGCGCAAGCGAAATCGACGCGCGCTCCCGGTCGATTTTGACAACACCTACCCCCGCCGACATAGTGCCCCGCATGACCGAACTCGTAACCCTTGCGATCGAAGGCGGCCTCGCGCGCCTCACCCTCAACCGCCCTGAAAAGCTCAATGCCCTGGCTGCCGCGTCCTTCCACGCGATGGATCGTCATCTCGATACGATCGAACAATCGGAAGTCAGCTGCGTGCTGCTGTCCGGTGCCGGCCGCAGCTTCTGCGCCGGCCACGATCTCAACGACATCGCCGCCGGGGGCGAGGAGGGCGCGGTCAAGCGGCTCGAGAGCGGCGTGGTCGAACGCCTCGCCACCCTGCCGATCCCGGTCGTCGCCGCCGTTCGCGGCCATTGCATGACCGGCGGCCTGGAACTCGTGCTTGCCGCCGACATCATCCTCGCGGCCGATACCGCGCGCCTCGCCGACACTCACGCCAAGTGGGACCTCGTCCCGATCTGGGGTCTGTCGCAGCGCCTGCCGCGCCGCGTCGGCGTCGCCAAGGCCTACGAGATGATGTTCGCCTCGCGCACCTACAGCGGCGTGGACGCGGCCGCGATGGGCCTGGTCAACAGCTGCCATCCCGAGGCCGAGCTCGATGCCGCCGCCGAAGCGATGTGCGCCGATATCCTCGCCAACGCCCCGCGCGCCACCATGGCGATCAAGCGCCTGATCCAGCAGACGGACGGGATGACTCTCGCCGCCGGGGTGGCCTGGGAATTGCATCACACCGCCGGCCGCGGCCCCGATTTCGCCGCCCGGGTCGAACGCTTCTCCCGCCGCAAGGGCTGACGCTGCCTCGGAGGCCCGCATGAGACCCGATCGAATCATTCGGCCCATGGGGCCGAAGTCGAGGGACTTTCCCGGGCGCCAGCGAGGGCAGCAACGCTGCCATTCTCGCTACGCTCGAACTGCTCCCCCGACCCTCGCCTGCTGACGCAGTCTGCTCGGGAGGAGCGGGTCAGTTTGAAATCATCATGCCATGGACCGGCGGCAGATCACGCTCCGGCGCGGACCAGCCGTCCCGGCAGCGCCCCGGTGTGCTGGCCGTCGGCATAAGTCACCACCCCGCCAACGATCGTCGCGGCATAGCCGTCCGCGGCCTGCCACAGCCGTTTGCCGCCGGCCGGCAGGTCGCGCACCATACTCGGGGTGTGCAGTTGCAGCGCATCGAGGTCGATCACGTTGATGTCCGCCTTGGCGCCGATCCGCAGCCGGCCGCGATCTGAAAATCCCACTGCGTCGGCGGGCTCGCTGGTCAGCGCGGCGATGGCTCGTGGCAGCGGGATGCGCTCGTGATCGGCCGCATCGCGGACCCAGCGGGTCAGGTAGAAGGTCGGAAAGCTCGCGTCGCAGATCATGCCGTAATGCGCGCCGCCGTCGGCCAGCCCGACCATCGTGTGGGGATGGTTGAGCATCGTCGAGATCGCCTCGAAGTTGGCGTCGCGGAAGTTGGCGCCCGGCTGGTAGAGGATGCGCCGGCCCTCGTCCTCGAGCAGCACGTCGTAGGCATACTCCTCGTAGCTGAGCCCCAGCGCCGCGGCGCGGTTGTCGAGCCGCTGCGAAAGGTCCGGCTCGTAGTCGGCGGTGCTCAGCATCGGATAGGCGAAGCGGCAGGCCAGCACAGTCTTGACTGAAGTCGTGTTGGTGTCCTCCGGCTGCTCGGACAGCAGCCGCGCTCTCATCGCTGGATCGCGCATGGCAGCCACCTTCTGGTCGAGCGGCAGGTCGGCGATCGGCCGGAAGCTTGGGTGCAGCGCAAAGGGGTGGAAGGTGAGATCGAGCCCGTAGAGCATCCCGACCGGCCGGGGGGCAACCTGGGCCCGTATTTCGAGACCCCGGTCATTCGCCGCCGACAGCGCCTTCAGCGAATTGCGCCACCCGTCGGGATCGCCCATCGGGAACTGCAGCAGCGTATAGGACAGCGGCCGGCCGCAGTCTTCCGCCACCCGTTCCATCAGGTCGAACTCCTGGACCGCGTCGCCGTTCACGCTCGGGATGATCTGGTACACGCCGCGCCCGGCATCGGTCAGCCCGCGCCCCAGCGCCTTCAGCTCGGCTTCGGCCGAAAACAGGCTCGGCGCGGGCTCACCGGCCTTGGTCCGATGCATGATGTTGCGCGAGGTGCTCACCCCGAACGCCCCGGCGCGGATCGCCTCGGCGGTCAGCGCCCGCATCCGGGCGAGGTCCTCGTCGGTCGGCGCTTCTTCGGCCGCGGCGCGCTCGCCCATCACGTAGACCCGCACTGCCGAGTGCGGCACTTGCGCCGCCACGTCGATGTCGAACTGCCGCGCCTCGAGCGCATCGAGGTACTCCGGGAACGTCTCCCAGTTCCACGGCAGCCCCTCGGTCATGACCACCTCGGGCACGTCCTCCACGCCCTCCATGACCGCAACCAGCAGATCGCGCTGCTCGGGCTTGCACGGTGCGAACCCCACCCCGCAATTGCCCATCAGCACGGTGGTGACGCCGTGGTTCGAGGAGGGCGACATCCGGCTCTCCCACATGGCCTGCCCGTCGTAATGGGTGTGCAGATCGATGAACCCGGGCGTGACGATGCGCCCCGCCGCCTCGATTTCCTCCGCCCCGGCGCCGCTGACCTCGCCGATCGCCGCGATCCGCCCGTCCTTCACGCCGATGTCGCCGGTGAACGGTTCCCCGCCCGTGCCGTCGAAGATCAGCCCATTGCGGATGACGAGGTCGTAATCGGACATGGTCGCAACTCTCCATCGACCATTCTAACCGCCCGCGCGCGATATCACGATTGCCGGGGCAGCTGACGGTCTGTTCAAGCAAACTGACGGGAGTGATCCCCGTTTGGAACAGCTTGCCCCTCGGGGCCACGCCTTGGCAATCCTAAAATTCGCCCCGTGTTTTCAGGTGGGGCGCCAGCCTTCACCGACCCGTGAAGGCGGGCGGCCGCTTTTCGCGAAAACTGGCCACACCCTCAGCGAAATCGTCGCTGGCCAAGGCCTCGCGCAGCAGGTCCCAGGCCCGGGTGGTCGCCGCGGCGAAAGTGCCCTCCATGTCGGTCTGGAGCTGCCGCTTGACGATCGCGGTCGAGCGCGGCGAAGCGGTCGTGGCAATGGTCCGGGCATAATCCATCGCCGCCTCGAGCAGTTGCTCGGCGGGCACTACCCGATTGGCCAGGCCGATGCGCAAGGCTTCGGCGGCGTCCACCCGGCGACCGGACAGCATCATGTCGGAAGCCACGCCCATCCCCACCAGCCGCGGCAGCACCCATGACATGCCGTATTCTGCAACAAGGCCGCGCTGCGCGAAGGCGGCCGTGAAGATTGCGTTGTCGCTGGCGAACCGCACGTCGGCCGAGGCTGCCATCACCAGCCCGGCCCCGGCGCAGGCACCGTTCACCGCGGCGATGACCGGCTTGGGGCAAGCGAAAGGCAGCGTATAACAGACCAGCGTCTCTGCTGGCGCGTCGATGCCCGCCAGTGCAGGCACCGGGCTGCCGGGCCGCGGGATCGAATAATCGGCCACCTTGCTGGCGATAAGCGCGTCCAGCCGTCGGGTATCGGCCCCGGCGCAGAACGCTCGTCCCGCCCCGGTCAGTACGATCGCACGGACCTCGGCCGAGCCGATCGCCTCGACGAACGCGGCCACCAGCGAGTCGTTCATCGCATCG
>Ga0068858_100003652_pt1 | contig 15229 bp, 10 predicted proteins | sample KBSSwiS12_FD_66589 | JGI IMG/M metagenome (GOLD analysis project Ga0068858, IMG submission 66589) | Switchgrass rhizosphere microbial communities from Kellogg Biological Station, Michigan, USA - KBS Switchgrass S1-2 | ecosystem: Host-associated > Plants > Roots > Rhizosphere > Soil ... | reverse complement strand
ACGGGCAAGGAGCTGCTGGCGCGGGCGATCCACCGGGCGAGCCGGCGCCGGGAGCGGCCGTTCGTCGCGGTGAACTGCGGCGCCATCCCCGGCGACCTGCTCGAGTCGGAGCTCTTCGGCCACGCGCGCGGCGCGTTCACCGGCGCGGTCCAGGCGCACAAGGGGCTGTTCCAGGCCGCGGACGGCGGCACGCTGCTGCTCGACGAGATCGGCGACATGCCGCTGCCGCTGCAGGTGAAGCTGCTGCGCGTCCTGCAGGAAGGCGAGGTGCGTCCGGTGGGCGCGACGCAGTCGGTGCCGGTCGACGTCCGCGTGATCTCCGCCACGCACCGCGACCTCGAGGCACAGCGCGCCGAGGGCCGCTTTCGCGAGGATCTCTATTACCGCCTCAACGTGGTGTCGCTGCACTTGCCGACGCTGTCCGAGCGCCGCGAGGACATTCCGCTGCTGGCTGCGCACATCCTGCGCAAGCTGGCCGAGCGCTATCGCAAGCCGGTGCCCACCCTCGCGCCCGATGCCATGTCGCTCCTCGTGGCTGCGCCCTGGCCGGGCAACGTGCGCCAGCTTCTCAATCTGCTCGAACAGGCGGTGGCGCTGACGCCGACGACGGTGATCCCGGCGTCGCTGGTGTCCAACGCGCTGAAGGAAGACGCTGCCGCCCTAGTGCCGTTCGAGGAGGCCCGGCGCTCGTTCGAGCGCGACTATCTCGCCCGGCTGCTCAAGATCACCGGCGGCAACGTCACGCAAGCGGCGCAACTTGCCAAGCGTAACCGCACCGAGTTCTACAAGCTGCTCCAGCGTCATCGTCTCGAGCCGGCCGCGTTCAAAGAGGCGAAATCGTAACAGCGCCTCGCTGCGTCATGACATAGGCATGGTGTCGCCGAATGACGACACAATTTATCAAATCGAATCATGATGTTAACGCAAATGCAACACAGGCTGTCGGCGAATCCCGACAAATCGCTTTCGGGCGCGGTTGCTTGTGGTCTGCAAACGGCGTGCCGAATCGGCCTTTCGTCACCCGCCTGCCCGCGTAAGTCGCGCCCAGCCTCGAACGACGAATCGCTGGCACATCGCTTGCTTAGTGAAGGGCGAGTGGTTCTGCCGCCACCAACGTTCGAGGCGCATCATGGAATCGTTTGCACCGGAGTTCGCCCAGTTCTGGCTCCCGAGCCAGAGGGCGGCTGCGGGCGAGGCGTCCATCGCCGACGACGACGTCGTCGCGCAACAGGCGGCCCTTGAAGAACTCGCCGAACGGGTGACCCTGGCGCGCAGCATCATCTGACCCCACTTCGCCGGGCGCCAAGCGCCCGGTCGCCGTCGCGCTGCGACTAGCGCTGCGACGTGCCGAATCCCCCTTGCCCGCTCAATTCCTCCCAGCGGGCTTTTTTTTGCGTGCTTCCGGGCACCGGCCTACACCGCGACGGGCGCCTTGATCGCCGGGTGCGGCGCGTAGCCGACGATCTCGAAATCCTCGTAGACATAGTCGAACAGCGTCGGCGGGCGCCGCCGGATCAGGAGCTGGGGCAGGGCGAGCGGCGTGCGCGCGAGCTGGGTTTCCACCTGCTCCATGTGGTTGAGGTACAGGTGGCAATCGCCGCCCGTCCACACGAAATCGCCCACGTCGAGGTCGCACTGCTGCGCGATCATGTGCGTCAGCAGCGCGTACGACGCGATGTTGAACGGCACGCCGAGGAAAATGTCGGCGCTGCGCTGGTAGAGCTGGCACGACAGGCGGCCGTCGGCGACGTAGAACTGGAAGAACGCGTGGCAGGGCGGCAGCTTCATCCGCGGAATGTCCGACACGTTCCACGCCGACACGATGAGCCGGCGCGAATCCGGATTGCGTCTTAGCTCGGCCAGGAGCTGCGTCATCTGGTCGATGGCGCCCCCGTCCGGCGCGGGCCAGCTGCGCCACTGGTGGCCGTAGATCGGTCCGAGCTCGCCCTCCGCATCGGCCCACTCGTCCCAGATGGTCACGCCCTTCTCCTGCAGCGGGCGGACGTTGGTTTCGCCGCGCAGGAACCACAGCAGCTCGTGGACGATCGATTTCGTGTGCACTTTCTTCGTCGTCAGCAGCGGAAAGCCGCGTGCGAGATCGAAGCGCATCTGGTAGCCGAACACCGACAGCGTGCCCGTCCCCGTGCGGTCGTCCTTGCGCCGGCCGTGGTCGCGCACATGACGCATGAAGTCGAGATAGGCCTGCATGGGATCGGAAGTTTGACGCGGGTGCGACATCGAATTGTAGCGGATGGCCGCGGCGCGGCGTCCGCCGCTCAGCCCGTCCCGTTCGCCCGCGATCCACAGCCGAGGCGAAGCGCGCGCTGCGCGTTCTCCGCGGCCGGCGCGAACCGACGAGCGGCGGCTTGACAACGGCGCTTCGGGGCGTACACTTCGCGACGACATGACTAGTCAATTAGTCATAACCACGAAAGCTCCCCACGGTCTAGGGCAGAAGGAGAGGTACCGGATGCGGCCATCGTATTCGCGCCCGCTGCCGAAGGCGTGGCAGCGCAACGCGCTGATCTTCACGGCGCTGGGCGACCCCCATCGCCAGCGCATCCTGCTCATGTTCGAGGCCGGCGAGCGGCTGTCCGTGGGCCAGATCGTCGACGCGTCGACGCTGTCGCGCTCGGCGGTCGCGCATCACCTGCGCGTGCTGCGTGTCGCCGGCGTCCTCGACTGGCGCAAGGAAGGCAAGGAGGTCTTCTACTGGCCCCGGCCGGAGGCGGTTCGCGCAGCCATCGACGGCGTCCGCGACTACCTCGACCAGCAGTTTCCCGCGCGCCGGCGGACCGCGTGATCCGGCGGCGCTTTCTCTCCGGCGCGGGCGCCGCGGTCGCGGGATCGCTCGCCGGATGCAACTGGTCGCTGCGGGAGGGCCTACTCAACGCGTGCCTGGCCGCCATGCCGTCCGATCTGGCGCACCATCCGCTCGTCGAGGTCGCATGGCGCGATATCGACCCGTCGCAATTCTGGGACGTGCATTGCCATCTGTTCGGCAACGGCGATTCGGGTCGCGGCCTCTTTGCAAACAAGGCGATCACCGACCCCACGCTGCCGCAGGAGTACGTTCGCCGCCTCTTCTTCCTCAACGCGGGATGCGCGCACGATTCTCCCGGGAAGGTCGACGCGAGCGTTGTCGATCGGCTGGCGAACCAGCTCGAAGCCTTTCCGCCGGGCGCGAAAGTCATGCTGCTCGCGTTCGACTGGGCGCGCGATGCACAGGGCCGGCCGGACACCGAAGGGTCGGCGTTCTACGTGCCCGACGCGTACGCGGCGAGCGTCGCCGCGGCGAATCCGGCGCGGTTCGAATGGATCGCCTCGGTCCATCCCTCCGATCCGGCGGCCGAGGACCGCCTCGACGCGGCGAAGGCGCTTGGCGCTCGCGCAGTGAAGTGGCTTCCGCAGGCGCAGCGCATCGATCCGGGATCGCCGCGTTGCGACGCGTTCTACCGCAAACTGGTCGCACTCGAACTGCCGCTGCTCACCCACGCCGGGGACGAGCAGGCGGTCCGCAGCGTGGACGAAGGCCTCGGCAATCCGCTGCGGCTTCGTCGTGCGCTCGACCGCGGCGTGCGCGTCATTGTCGCCCACTGCGCTTCGCTCGGCGAAGGCCGGGATCTCGATCGCGGCGAGACGGGGCCGACGATTCCGAACTTCAGTCTGTTCGCCCGCTTGATGGACGTGCCGGCCTACCGGGGGCTGCTGTTCGCCGATATTTCCGCGCTGACGCAGGCGAATCGCATGGACGTGCTGCCGTTGGTCCTCGAACGGGACGACTGGCATGCGCGGCTCCTCGACGGATCCGATTACCCGCTGCCGGGAATCCTGCCGCTCGTTTCGCTCGACGGACTCGCGAGCCGCGGCCTCCTCGATCCGACGGCCATCGCGCCGCTTCGCGCGATTCGCGGGCACAATGCGCTGCTGTTCGATTTCGTGCTGAAGCGGAGCGTGGCGCACCGGGGACGGCGCTTCGCTCCGCGCATCTTCGCGACGCGTCCCCATTTTGCGACGGCGTCCTGATCCCTGACCATGCATCCACCCAACCAGTTCGACCTGCTGAAGGAGCGGCGTTTCGCGCCGTTCTTCTGGACGCAGTTCCTCGGCGCCGCGAACGACAACGTGTTCAAGAATGCGTTTGTCGTCTTCGTGGCGTTCGAGGCGGCGGCGAGCACGGCGATCGACGCCGGCATGGTGGTCAACCTGATCGGCGCGATTTTCATCGTCCCGTTCATGCTGTTCTCGGCCACCGCCGGCCAGCTCGCCGACAAGTACGAGAAGTCGCAGCTGATCCGCCTGATCAAGGCGTTCGAGATCGCGATCATGATCATCGGGCTTGCCGGTTTCTGGCAGAAGAGCGTCGTGCTGCTGTTCATTGCGCTCGCGCTGCTCGGCGTCCATTCGACGCTGTTCGGCCCGGTCAAGTACGCGATCCTGCCGCAGACGCTGCGCACCGAGGAACTGGTCGGCGGCAACGGCATGGTCGAAATGGGGACGTTCGTCGCGATCCTGATCGGCACCATCGCAGGCGGGCTCGTCGTTGCAATCCGGCCCGACGGTCCGCTCTATGCCGGCGGCCTCGCGATCGCAGTCGCCGTCGCGGGCTGGTTCGTGAGCCGCGCGATCCCCGTCACGCCCGCCGCCGCGCCGAATCTGGTGATCAACTGGAACCCGTTCACCGAGACGTGGAAGAACGTCCGCTTTGCGCAGGGCGAGATCGTCGTCTGGCGCTCGATGCTCGGCATCTCGTGGTTCTGGTTCTACGGCGCCATCTACCTCGCGCAGCTTCCCGTGTTCACGCGCACCGTGCTGGGCGGCGACGAGCACGTCTTCACGCTGCTGCTCGCGACGTTCTCGGTGGGCATCGGCGTCGGCTCGCTGCTGTGCGAAAAGATGTCGGGACGGCGCGTGGAGCTCGGGCTCGTCCCCTTCGGTTCCATCGGGCTCACGCTGTTCGCGATCGACCTCTGGCTCGCGACCCGCGGGATGAGCGCGTTGGGGCAGGGCGGCCTCGGCGCATTCCTGGCCGTCGCCGCGCACTGGCGCGTCGTCGCCGACATCCTGCTCCTCGGCATGTTCGGCGGGTTCTACATCGTGCCGCTCTATGCGCTGATCCAGGAGCGCTCGGCCCCTTCGCACCGCTCGCGCATCATCGCCGCCAACAACATCCTCAACGCGCTCTTCATCGTCGCGTCGGCGGCCATCGCGATCGGGCTGCTCCGGGCCGGCCTCACGATCCCGCAGCTCTTCCTCGTTGTCGGGCTGATGAATGCGGCGGTCGCGCTCTACATCTACGCGCTGGTGCCGGAATTCCTGATGCGCTTCCTTGCCTGGCTGCTCGTGCATACGTTCTATCGCGTGCGCAAGGAGGGCCTCGACAACATCCCGGCCGAGGGCGGTTGCATCGTCGTGTGCAACCACGTGAGCTACGTCGACGCCGTCGTCATCGCCGCGTGCGTGCGCCGGCCGATCCGCTTCGTGATGGATCACCGCATCTTCCGCATTCCGGTCCTGTCGTTCATCTTCCGCACGATGCGCACGATTCCCATCGCGCCCGCGAAGGAGGATGCCCGCATGAAGGACCGCGCGTTCGAGGAAGCGGCGAACGCACTCGCTGCAGGCGAGGTGGTGGGGATCTTTCCCGAGGGCCAGTTGACCGACAGTGGCGAGATGAATCGTTTCCGTCCCGGCGTCCAGCAGATGGTGGCGACCACGCCGGTGCCGGTGATCCCGATGGCGCTGCGCGGCCTGTGGGGCAGTTTCTTCTCGCGCTCGCATAACGGGAAGGCGATGCGCCGCCTGTCCGGGTTGTCGCGGCGGATTGCGTTGTTGGCGGCGCCCGCGGTGCCGCCCGCCGACGTCACGCCGGAGCGACTTCAGGCGCGCGTCCTCGCACTGCGCGGCGACGCGCGCTAGAAGAACACGATCGTTGGGGAGACGATTGCCATGCCTGCCATTGGATTGATTGTCGGTGCCTTGCTCGGTGCGTGGATCGGCCAGCGTTTCGAAACCACGCTCGTCGGCGCGTTCATCGGCCTGGTCGCGGGGTTGATCCTCAAGGCGCGGCGCAAGCCCGCCTCCGTGTCGCCTGCGCCGGTGACTGTGCCGCCAAGTGCGCCCGCCGCAGACGCGCGCTTCGAGGCGCTGGAGCGCAGGCTCGCCGCGGTGGAGGCGGCGTTGGCGCGTGGCGGACTCGCGGTGGCCTCCGGCCCGGCGGCGTCGCAAGCGCCGCCGCCCGGGGCCGCGCGCGCGTCCGCCGATGACGCTGGCGTCGCTGTGGCCACTGTGCCGCTGCCCGAGGCCACGGCCGCCGCGTTCGCCGCGGCTCCCACCGGCGAGGCGGCGGTGCGCGCGCCCGACGGCACGCTGCTCGCGTCGGCAGCGCCCGGCGCCCCGATGGACGCCCCGGCCTACCTCGCTCCCGCGCCGCGCAAGCCCAACATGCTGTGGGCGTGGATCACCGGCGGCAACACGCTCGCGCGCGTCGGGATCCTCGTGCTCTTCATCGGCGTCGGCTTCCTCCTCAAGTACGCGGCCGAGCACGTCACCGTTCCGATCGAACTGCGGATTGCCGGCGTCGCCCTTGGCGGCATCGTGCTGCTCGTGCTGGGCTGGCGGTTGCGCGAGCGGCGCAGCGCCTACGCGATGATCCTGCAAGGCGGCGGCGTGGGCGTGCTCTACCTCACCGTGTTCGCGGCGCTCAAGCTCTACGCCCTGGTCCCCGCACCGGCGGCCTTCGGCCTGCTGGTGGCGATCGCGGCCTTCGCGGGCGTTCTCGCGGTGCGCCAGGATGCGATCGCGCTGGCGGCGATCGGCGCGATCGGCGGCTTTCTCGCGCCGATTCTGACGTCGAGCCGCTCCGGCAGCCACGTCATGCTGTTCACGTATTACGCGCTTCTCAATGCCGGCATTTTCGGCGTCGCATGGTTCAAGGCGTGGCGGCTCCTCAACCTGCTGGGCTTCGTCTGCACGTTCATCGTCGGCACCGCATGGGGGGTGACGCGCTACCGTGCCGACGACTTCGCGACGACCGAGCCGTTCCTCGTGCTGTTCTTCCTGTTCTACGTCGCGATCGCCGTGCTGTACGCGCTGCGCCGCTCGGTGGAGGTGCGCCACTACGTCGACGGCACGATCGTGTTCGGCACGCCGCTCGTCGCCGCGGGCCTGCAGCAGGCGCTCGTGCGGCCGTACGAGTTCGGCATGGCGTTCGCAGCACTCGCGATGTCGGCGCTCTATCTCGTGCTGGCGCGCGTGCTGTGGCGCCTGCGGCGCGAGGATCTGCGGCTGCTCACCGAATCGTTCCTGGCGCTCGGCATCGTCTTCGCGACGCTCGCCGTGCCGCTTGCGTTCGACGCGCGGTGGACGTCGGCGACCTGGGCGCTCGAAGGCGCGGCCATCGTGTGGGTGGGCGTGCGTCAGGGCCGCTTCGTCGCACGCTGCTTCGGCCTCGCGCTGCAGGTTGCGGCGGCCGTGGCCTTCGCGCTGGGTGCGACCGTGTGGGGCGGTCACGCGCCGGCGCAGGAATGGCCGCTCGTCAACAGCCAGTGCATCGGCGCGCTGCTGATCGCACTGGCGGCCCTCGTCACCGCGCTGGTGTTCCATCGCGGTACCGCCGCGCTGCGCCCGTTCGAGCGCGCGCTGGCGCCCGTCGTCTTCGCCTGGGGCGTCGTATGGTGGGTGGGCGCCGGCGCGAACGAGATCGATCGCTTCGTCCGGCCGCCGGCGCGGCAGCCCGCAGCGCTGGTGGCGTTCGCGGCGTTCTCCGCCGTCGCGTTCGCGCTGGCCGCACGACGACTCGGCTGGACCATCGCGCGCGTGCCTGCGCTGCTGCTCGGCCCGCTGCTGCTCGCGGGTGCGTTGCTGGGCGCAGCGACTGGCCTGGCGTTCGACTGGCATCTCTTCGGCAGCGGCGGTGCGCTGGCGTGGCCCATTGCGCTCGCCGTCGTCGCCTGGCTGCTGCGCCGGTTCGATGCCGAGGGAGCCTACGACGCCAACGCGCCCGTTCCCACGTACGGACATGCGGTGCCCGTGTGGCTGGTCGCCGTCGTTGCCGCACACGAGCTTTCCTGGCTGGCCGCGAACTACATCACCGGCAGCAGCGCGTGGCGCGCGATTCCCTGGGGGCTCGTCCCCGCGATCGCGCTCGGCGTGGCGGGACGCCTGGCGCTGCGCCCGGCGTGGCCCGGTGCGCTGCATCGGCGTGCGTATCTCGTCGTGGCTGCGGTGCCGCTGGTCCTGTGGATGCTCGTGTGGTCGGTGATCGTCGGCATTGCGAGCGACGGCGATCCGGCACCGCTTCCGTATGTGCCGCTCCTCAATCCCGTCGATCTGACGCTCGGCTTCATCGCCATCGCGCTGTTCGCGTGGCAGCGCCGTCTCGCCCGCGACGGCATCGACGTCGACACGCTCGTTCCGCGGGAGGCGCGGATCGGCATTCCCGGCGCGCTCGCTTTCCTGTGGCTCACGGCGATCGCGCTGCGGTCGCTGCACCACTGGTTCGGCATCGACTGGACGCTCGACGCAATGTGGCACTCGACCCTCGTGCAGGCCGTCCTTTCGATCCTGTGGAGCGTGATTGCGCTCGCGACAATGGTGGCGGCCAATCGCGCCGCGGCGCGCGTCGGATGGGTCGCCGGCGCGGTGCTGCTCGCCGTCGTCGTGGCGAAGCTCTTCCTCGTCGACCTCTCGCGCGTGGGCGGCATCGAGCGCATCGTGTCGTTCATCGGTGTCGGCCTGCTGTTGCTGTTGATCGGCTACCTGGCGCCGGTCCCGCCGCGCCGCAAGGAGGAGACCGCATGAGGCCCCGCAAATGGAGATGCGCTGGCGCAGCGCCGCTCGGCGGGCGCGCCGGCGCGAAGTTCGTGTTGCTCGCGGTGGCGGCGCTCGCAGCAGCGGCCGTTGACGCGCAGTCGCCGGCCGAATTCGCATATCGGCTGCCGCTCGCCACCCCCGGCGACGGCGCGTACTACCGCGTCGAGTTGCCCGCCGCGGTGTACGAAGGTGTGCTGCGCAGCGACCTTGTCGATCTGCGCATCTTCAACGGCGACGGCGGGGCCGTTCCGTTCGCGTTTCTCGGGCGGCCCGGCGCGTCGTACGAGGCGGCGTTGCCGGTGCCGTTGCCGCTCTTCCCGCTGCGGGTCGAGGCGGAGCGGCGCGACCTCACGGACCTCGCGCTGAAGCTGCGGCGCGACGCCGCGGGGACGACGACGCTCGACCTCACGACGCGCGACGGCGCCGCAGTGCCCGCGCAGCGCATCGCGGGCTATCTCGTCGACGCTGCCGAGCAGAAGGCACCGCTGGCCGCGCTCACGCTGCCGCTGCCCGTCGGTGTCAACGTCAGCACGCGCGTTCGCATCGACGGCAGCGACGATCTCGTCGCATGGCGGACGCTCGTGACCGGCGCGCCGCTCGTCGAGCTCGAGTACGGCGGACGCCGGCTGTCACGCGATCGCGTCGAGCTTCCGGGCACGACGGCGAAGTACCTGCGCATTACGTTCGAGACGGGCCAGCCCGCGCCCGAGCTCACCGCCGTGCGCGGCGAGTTCGCCGATCGCATCGTCGATGCGCCGCGCCAGCAGCGCGAGGCCGCCGCGCCCGCCGATGCCGCCCATCCCGGCGACTACGAATTCGACCTCGGCGGCGTGTTCCCCGTGGATCGCGTCGCGCTCGAACTGCCCGAGATCAACACCGTCGCGCCGGCGCAGGTGTTCGCGCGCGCGGGGCCGAAGGACGAGTGGCGGCTCGTCGGCACGACGGTCTTCTATCGGCTGCGCCAGCCCGACGGCGAGGCCGGGAATCCGCCGCTCGGTTTGCCCGTCACGCCGCTGCGCTACTGGATGGTCCGTGTCGATCCACGATCCGGCGGACTCGGCGACAAGCTGCCGACGCTGCGTGCAGGCTGGTATCCGCAGGCGCTCGTGTTCGCGGCGCGCGGCAACGCGCCGTTCGAGCTCGCGTACGGCAGCGCGCAGGCGAAGCCCGCGGCGCTGGCGATCGAGACGCTCGTGCCCGGATTCGATCGCATGAAGACGCCGGCGACGTTTGCGGCGGCGAGCGTCGGCGCTGCGAAGGTCGCGCCGGCGATGGCCGCGCTGCGGACGCCGATCGACGTCAAGCGCTGGCTCTTGTGGGCGACGCTGGGGCTCGCGACGCTCGTCCTCGGCGTCATGGCGTATCGCCTGACGCGACAGATGGGGCAAGCGCCGACGCAAGGGCCGGACGCGCCGCCGCCGCCGCAGGGTTAGCGCCGAGCCGCGTGCTATAGTCGTTCGACCCCGCTCAACGCCCCTCCGTCATGTCCGGCAACACGTTCGGCCGGTTGTTCTGCGTCACCTCGTTCGGCGAATCGCACGGCCCCGCGATCGGCTGCGTCGTCGACGGCTGCCCGCCCAACCTCGCGCTCGCCGAGGCCGACATCCAGAAGGAGCTCGACCGCCGGCGTCCCGGAACGTCGCGGCACGTCACGCAGCGGCGCGAGCCCGACACGGTCGAGATCCTTTCGGGTGTGTTCGAGGGCCGCACGACCGGCACGCCGATCGCGCTCCTCATCCGCAACCAGGACGCCCGCAGCAAAGATTACGCGAACATCGCGGACACGTTCCGGCCCGGGCATGCCGACTATACGTATTGGCAGAAGTACGGCATTCGCGACTACCGCGGCGGTGGCCGGCAGTCGGCGCGCGAGACGGCGGTGCGCGTCGCCGCGGGCGCCATCGCGCGCAAGTGGCTGCTGGAACGGCATGGCGTCACGATCCGCGGGCACCTCACGCATCTCGGTCCGCACGCGGTCCCCTTCGAGGATTGGGCGCACGTGGCCGCGAACCCGTTCTTCGTCGCGAACGCGTCGCGCGTGGCGGAGCTCGAGGCATTCATGGATGCGCTTCGCAAGTCCGGCGATTCCGTCGGCGCGCGCATCGAGATCGTCGCGTCCGGCGTGCCGGTCGGCTGGGGTGAGCCCGTCGACGACAAGCTCGATGCCGATATCGCCTACGCAATGATGAGCATCAATGCGGTGAAGGGCGTGGAAATCGGCGCCGGCTTTGCGGCGGTCGCGCAGAAAGGCACGCAGCATTCCGACGAAATGGCGCCGGAGGGGTTTCTGTCGAATCACGCGGGGGGCATTCTCGGCGGCATCTCGACCGGGCAGGACGTCGTCGTCGCGTTCGCAGTGAAGCCGACGAGCTCGATCCGGCTCGACCGCCATTCGATCGACAAGGCGGGGCGCCCGGTGATCGTGAACACGCACGGCCGCCATGACCCCTGCGTCGGCATCCGGGCGACGCCGATCGGCGAGGCGATGCTGGCGCTCGTGCTGATGGATCACGCGCTGCGCCATCGTGCGCAGAACGCGGACGTGAGCGTGACGACGCCGCGCCTAGCGGCGCTCGCGCCGCCCGCGGTCATCGCGCAGCGGCGCGGTGCCGCCGTCGACGATCCCGATCCGGACGAGGCCTGACGCCCGCGATCTGCGCGGCCCGCGCGGCGTCAGCTGTCCTTGCTTGCGGTGATCGTCGCGCTCGCGCCGCCGCGCGCGAACGCGAGCGCCACCGCGTCCCCGCGCGCCACCTGCGCGGCGTCCTGCACGACGTCGCCGTTGCCCGTGGTCACGATCGCATAGCCGCGCTCCAGCACGGCGCGCGGATTGAGGTGCGCGAGCGCGCGCACGGCGCGATCGAGGCGCGCGCCGCGGCGGGCGAGCTCGTCCTGTCCGGCACGGCGCCATAGCCGCGCCGCCGCGTCGAGCCGCGCCGCCTGCGGCAGCGGCGCGCGCGTTTCCCGCGCCAGCCGTGCCTGCAGCGCGACGACGGTGTCCCGCCTAGTCGACAATCGGTGTGTCATTGCGCGCTCGAGGCGGGCGGCCAGCGCCCGCGTGCGCTCGTGTTGCTCGCGCAGGCGTGCCGCCGGGTGAACAAGGCGGCGCGACGCATGGTCGAGGCGCTGGGCGCGCGTCGCGAGCGCGTGCGCGGTGCCGCGCGCGGCGTGGCGCGCGAGCTCCGCGAGCTTCGCGCCGATCGCCGCGCGGTCCGGGACCGCGAGCACGGCGGCCGCCGTGGGCGTCGGTGCGCGCGCATCGGCGACAAAGTCGCAGATCGTGAAATCGGTCTCGTGGCCGACGCCGGAGATCACCGGCAGCGTGGAGCGGTGGACGGCGCCCGCCACGCTCTCCTCGTTGAACGCCCACAGGTCTTCGAGCGAGCCGCCGCCGCGGCACACGATCAGCACGCCGACTTCGGCGCGTGCGTTCGCGAGATCGATCGCCGCGGCGATCTCGGCTGCGGCGCCGTCGCCCTGGACGGTCGCCGGATAGATGACGACGCGCGCGGCCGGCCACCGGCGGGTCAAGGTGGTCAGCACGTCGCGAAGCGCCGCGGCGCGCAGCGACGTGACGATGCCGACGGCCCGCACATAAGCCGGAAGCGGACGCTTGCGCGCGCCGTCGAACCAGCCGGCGGCCTCCAGGCGGCCCTTCAGTCGGACGAAGCGCTCGTACAGCGCCCCCTGGCCCGCTTGCCGCACCGTCTCGACGTTGAGCTGGAACTCGCCGCGCGGCTCATAGATAGACGGCGTCGCGCGGACTTCGACGGCGAGGCCGTCCGCCAGCGCAAAGGCGAGTCCCTGCGCCTTTTGCCGGAAGAACACGCAGCGCACCTGGGCGTTGGCGTCCTTCAGCGTGAAATAGCAGTGACCCGACGCGGCGCGCATGAAGCCGGAAATCTCCCCGCTGATCCAGGCAAGGCCGAGGTGACGCTCGAGCAGGAGGCGCGCGGACGAGACTAGCAGCGAGACGGGCAGCACAGGCGCCAGCGGAAGGGGCGGCCCGCCGTGGCCGGGGTCGGCAAGCGTCATCCGGCGCCCCGTCGCGCGCGTTGGAAGAAGTGAAGGCGGGACCGCCCCTTCGACAACGCAGGCGCAGCAACGCAATTGTCCAGGACAGTTCGGGAAGACGGGCCTGTCATCAGCCTGTCATCCAGCAGGCGCAGCACCCGGACCGCGGGCCGGGCAAGCGCTTCGGCGATAATGCGTAACATCATGATTGAAAACAGTAAGCGGCCGGTGCGTTTTTGGTCATCGCACGGATAAACCCGGCCGTGGCGGTACTTAGCGAACCAATGTACAAGATATGCACACTTCCATCCACAGGATTTGTGGAAAACCTTGCCGGCGCGCGGTGCGCGACGACCCGGAATCCCGCGCCTGGCGCGGTTTTCCGGGGTATCGCCGGTTCCCCGTCTTAAGTGGGGCAACAGCGGCGGAAGGCGGTGCGGTTAGAATGAACGACCGATGACATTGTTCATGAACAAACGACGATGAATGCTGCGGTGCCGCATGGTGATGGCTCGGCCGTCGCGGTCGTTGCGCGTGGGGCGTCCGCGCCAGACGCACCGGCCGCCGCACCTGTGCGCGCGGCGTCCGCAGCAGGCAAGGACGCCCTCGGTTCCAATTTCCTGCGCACCGTCATCGCGGACGACAACCGCAGCGGCAAGTACGACGGCCGGGTGGTCACCCGCTTTCCCCCTGAGCCGAACGGCTACCTGCACTACGGCCACGCCAAGTCGATCGTCCTCAACTTCGGCCTCGCTGCCGAGAACGGCGGCGTATGCCACCTGCGGTTCGACGACACGAATCCGCTCAAGGAGGACGTCGAATACGAGGATTCGATCGCCGATGCCGTGCGCTGGCTCGGCTACGACTGGGGCACGCACCGCTACCACGCGTCGGACTACTACGACGCGCTCTACCGCTACGCCGAGTGGTTCATCGAGCAGGGGCTCGCGTACGTCGACAGCCAGTCGGCGCTGGAGATGCGCCGCACGCGCGGCACGCTGACGCAACCCGGCTCGAACAGCCCGTTTCGCGACCGCAGCGTCGCCGAGAACCTCGACCTGTTCCGCCGCATGCGCGCGGGCGAGTTTCCCGACGGCGCGCACGTGCTGCGTCTCAAGATCGACATGGGCAGCGCCAACGTGAACCTGCGCGACCCGGCGATCTACCGCATTCGCCACGCCGCGCACCATCGCACCGGCGATGCGTGGTGCATCTACCCCCTGTACGACTACACGCATGCGATATCCGACGCGATCGAGCACATCACCCATTCGATCTGCACGCTCGAGTTCCAGGATCACCGCCCGCTGTACGACTGGGTGATCGGCAAGCTCGCCGACGGCCGCGAGCTCGACCGGCCGCTGCCGCAGCAATACGAGTTCGCGCGGCTCAACCTTACCTACGTCGTGCTGTCGAAGCGCAAGCTGATCGAGCTCGTCGAAAAGAAGTTCGTCGACGGCTGGGACGATCCGCGGATGCCCACGCTGGTGGGCGCGCGGCGCCGCGGCTTCACGCCCGAGGGCTTTCGCCTGTTCAACGAGCGCATCGGCGTGACGAAGTCCGATTCCTGGATCGACATGAGCGTCCTGGAGGACGCAATGCGCGAGGACCTCAACCAGCGCGCGCTGCGGCGGATCGCCGTGCTCGATCCCGTGCGCCTCGTCATCGACAACTATCCGGCCGACGCCACCGAAGACTGCCACGCGCCGAACCATCCGCAGAAGCCCGAGCTCGGCAAGCGCGCGCTGCCGTTCGCGCGTGAGCTGTGGATCGAGCGCGACGACTACACGGAGACGCCGGCCAAAGGCTATTTCCGCCTCGCCCCGGGCGCGGAGGTGCGGCTGCGCTACGCCTACATCGTCCGCTGCATCGGCGCCGAGCGCGATGCGGCCGGCAACGTCACCGTCATCCACTGCACGTACGATCCCGCAACGCGAAGCGGCACCGCGGGCGCCGACTCGCGCAAGGTGAAGGGCAACATCCACTGGATCTCCGCCGCGCACGCGGTGGCGGCGGAAGTGCGTCTCTACGATCGCCTCTTCGCGGTGCCGTTCCCCGGTGCGCGCAATCCCTGGGGCAATCGCAGCGCCGACGCGCCGGCGGCGTTGCCCGCCGGCCATGCGCCGGTCGTCGCCGGCGACGACGACGAGCCGGGCGAGGAAGCGGAGCGCGACTACCTCGACGACCTCAATGCCGACTCGAAGCGCCTGATCACGGCCTTCGTCGAGCCGGCGCTCGTTGGCGCAGCGCCCGAGGACCGTGTGCAGTTCGAGCGCCACGGCTATTTCGTCGCGGACATGCTCGATCACAGCGCACGCCATCCGGTATTCAATCGCGCAGTCACACTGCGCGATTCCTGGACCAAGACCGGCGGCTGAGCCCGCGAATTGCGCCGGCGTAC
>Ga0068858_100003651_pt1 | contig 15230 bp, 15 predicted proteins | sample KBSSwiS12_FD_66589 | JGI IMG/M metagenome (GOLD analysis project Ga0068858, IMG submission 66589) | Switchgrass rhizosphere microbial communities from Kellogg Biological Station, Michigan, USA - KBS Switchgrass S1-2 | ecosystem: Host-associated > Plants > Roots > Rhizosphere > Soil ... | reverse complement strand
TCGTCGGTCGCGACCGCGAACGGTGCCCCGGGCGAGCGGGCGACGACGCTGAAGCCCTCAGGCAGCCGGTCGACCCGGTCGCCATGGCTCATCCACACCTGGTGCCGCTCGCCCTCGGCCCAGAGGCCGTCGAACAAAGCTGACGACCCGACGATATCGATCATCGCATCGCCGAATTCGCGGTGATCGGACTGAATCACCTCGCCGCCGAGCTGCGCGCACATGGTCTGCTGTCCGTAGCAGATGGCGAGGATGGGGAGCCCGGCCTCGAAGAAGCCCTGCGGCGCGCGGGGACTTTCGGCAGTCATCACCGAGGCGGGGCCGCCGGACAGGATGATGCCCTTAGGCTGAAGTCGGTCGAACGCTTCCTGCGCTGACTGGAACGGGGCGATCTCGCTATAGACCCCCGCTTCACGCACACGGCGGGCGATGAGCTGAGTCACCTGGCTGCCGAAATCAACGATAAGGATCGAGTCGCTGGGCTGTGTCATGCGGCCAGATAGCAGATGCGCGGCTGACGGGAAGCCCCGTGCGAACGTGGCCCTCCGGTTGCCGCGTTACTTCGCCGCCACCGCGTTCCCGTCGATCGTCACCTGCTCCACACCCTTTTCGCCGACCCGGCAGGTAAAGGCGCGGCGATCGGTGACGGGCGCGCGATAGTCGTCGCGCAAGGCCAGCGTACCGCGGACGATCCAGTCCGAGGCCACCGCATCGACGATCGTCACCTTGTCGATCTTCGAGACGCGGGCGTAGCGGCGCCCCTCGCTCTCGGCCGAAGCGACGCACGCGTCGACCGCGGCTTCCTCGTCGGTGCGGGCGCGGGGCGGCACGCCGCCATCGCCATTGCCATCGCCGCCGCTCACGACCGGCGGCGGTGGCTGATCGTCCGCCGCGCCGATCGGTTCGGGCGCCGGCGTCTTGTGCTTGCCGCTCGAGAGGATCGCAAACAATCCGCCCGCGAGCAGGGCACCGAGCAGAACATCGCCGCCATCGACATGATCATGGCCGCGGTGGCGCGGGCCGTGCCATTGCGCTTCGGCCGGCACCGTGCCGAGGCTTATCGCCGCCAGGGCCATGACCGCGCCCGCCTTGCCGAAGATCGTCATATCCGCCCCTTTTCGATTCGTTAGCGTATCGATAGCCCCGACCGACTTTCGCTTCGATGAACCGAGGCAACCTTGAACGCAGTCACGGCCCTGTGCCACAGGGCAGACCAGACGGTCGGAAGGGGCATGAATGGCGGACGGCGACAAATTCCAGCAGATGGCGCGTGCCGCCTTCGAGCCGATGGTCGCGGCTGCCGCGGGGGATGCGCGCAAGCTCACCGCCCTCGCCACCATGGCGCAGCGCGTCGGTCTGTCGTCGCGAATCTACCCGCTCGCGCGGGAAGCCCAAATGCTCGCTCCGGATGATTCCGACATCCAGTTCCAGACCCGCGCCCTTATCGCGGCATCGGTCCAGGGCTGGCATTTCTACATGGTCCGCGATGAAGCCCGCAACAACGACTATCAGGCCGCGATCGAACGCGCGGTCGGGCCGGATACGACCGTGCTCGATATCGGCTCGGGCACCGGCCTGCTGGCGATGATGGCGGCGCGCGCCGGTGCAAAATCGGTGGTGAGCTGCGAGATGAATCCGGCGATCGCCGATGCCGCGACCGATATCGTCGCGCTGAACGGCTATGCCGACCGCGTCCAGGTGATCGGCAAGAAATCGACTGACCTCGACCCGGAGGCGGATCTTGGCGGGCGAGTCGATCTGCTCGTGTCCGAGATCATCGCCGGCAATCTCCTGTCGGAGGGCGTACTGCCGGTGATGACCGACGCCGTCTCGCGGCTGCTGGCGCCGGGCGGGCGCATGATCCCGGAATCGGGCCATATCGTTGTGTCGCTGGTCGACCTGGCGGATTTCGGCCGGCGTGCCATGGGCGATATCTCGGGGTTCGACATGCGGCCATTCAATCGGCTCGACGCGCCGCTGCGCAAGATCGGTACCGGCAACCGGGGCATCACCCTGCGCGGCGAGGCGGCCGATATGTTCGGCTTTGATTTCACCAGCGGCGGGCCGTGGCGCAACCAGCAGCGCAGCATCGACCTCGTCGCGGATGGCGGCAGGGTGAATGGCGTGATCCAGTGGATCAGGCTCCAGATCGACGCGGAGACCGTGCACGAGAATCGGCCTGTCCCGGGCGGGATGTCGAGCTGGTCGGCCCTGGTGATGCCCTTCTCGCGATCGATCACGCCGCCAGCGGGCACGAAGATTCAGGTCCATGGCGCGCATGACGATCACAGCGTGCGAATCTGGGTCGATGAGCGGCAGTTCGCAGGGATATAGGCAGCCATGGTGCGGCCTAACCCCGCGCCTGACTGGCCGATTTCCCTGTTATGGGCGTTTTAACAGGGAATTTTTTCTTTTTTTCCGCGATTTTCGAGCTCCAAATCCAGTTTAAGTTAATAATATCAAATACTTAGAAATTTCCTTGTTTCGATAACAGGGAAATCCGCGGCGATAACAGGGAATTTCCGCGCCACTGCGAAGCTTTCCTGCGCAAAGACGATTGAGCCTCCTCTATCTTGATGGTCATGTGAAAGAGCGAGGTGGGAGCCAGATGGCCGCCCGCCCGAACGCACAATGCGACGATCCGCGTGCAGGTTGAATCACATCATCCCCTCAGTCGAGCCGCCCGGGCTCGTCGAGATGGATGGCGATCAGGAAACAGCTCAGCTTCGGTCGCGCTTGCCGAACAGGCTCCATAACAGCGACGCCTGCAGCGCCAGGCCGATGCCGCGCAGGATCAGCAGGATGATCGAGATGACAACCGAGCTGCCGCCCCAGAAGGGCGAACGCCCGTCGGGTGCATAGGGGAAAAGCAGGTCGACCGCATAACCGGGAGCATCGAATGCGTGCAGCGATTTCGGCAGCGCGTAGCTCGCGCCCGGGACCGGCGCCCATCCCGCCTTGTTGCAGGCGGGGGGATCATCCTCATAGGACTGGAAGCACGGGTCGCTGATCACCGATCGCTCTATCGGCACGATCAGGCCGTTGGCGTGAAGCGCGGCAACCGAACCCACCGAGACCAGGTACATTGCCAGGAGCAGCGCGAGCGCACGCTCGGGGTGAAAGGCGAGGCGCTGCAATGCGAGATATAAAGCGCGCGACCACCGCCTGGCGCGCGAACTGGCGCTCTGGTTGACACGCGCCTGCACCTCGATGGCGAGCAGCGCGGCATCGTCCTGAGCGTTGGCTGCATCCAGACAGGCAATCAGTGTCCGGCCATTATCGACGAAATGCTCGGGCTCGAGCGCGAGCCAGGCGATATGGTTCTTCAGCGGGGCCGGGTTCTTCCGTTGATAGCTGAACCCCGACATGTGCAGATTGCCGGGTTCGGGCCAGGACATCAGGCCATCGGCCAATTTATCGCGAAGCGTGGCGATCTCGGCATCGCGCAAGGTCACCACTGATCCCGGTTGGAGCGTGATGCCGCTCCAGAACAGCGCCCTCGCCCTGATGCGCGAGCCGCCGAACGCCTCTCCGACATGCTCGGCGGCCGTCATGCCATTGGGCGACGGGTCGTCCACCGTGTCGGGCGCGCCGAAGGACGATCCGGTGCAGTCGATCACGCCCTCGACCGTCGCGTCGCGAAGCAGCAGCGCCTTCTCGACAGTGATCCTGCGCAGGAAGAGGTTGCCGCGTAACGACAGCACCCGCGCATCCAGCGAGTGGAGCTGCGAACCGTCCAGGGTGAGGCTGCGGCACGCCATCGCGCCCATCGTCACCGGCCCCTCGAAAACGCAGTCCCTGAAGGCCAGGCTGCGGTCGAAGACGAGTTCGTCGAGATTGAGCGAGCCAGTGACCCTGATCTTGCTGAAGCCGAGTGGCGTCGAGCGTCCGGTCAGCGTCGCCTGGAGCGCGATCAGCAGGCGCCGCAGCGCATCCCCGGTGATGCTCGGCGCTGCCGCCGAAAGATCGAAACCGTCGACCCCGGCAAGCGCCTGTTTGACTCCATCGGTGCTGAAATCGACCAACCCCGCGTCGAGCGCCGCGACCAGCGAATCGAGCGATGCGGGGAGTGGCGGTGCAACGCGTTTGCGTCCTCTACGGGATATGGCGGTCAGCGCCCCGGCTATGCCGGATGGGGGCCTCACGACCCGATCGCATGTACCGTGCGAAGATACGCGCCGGGCCCGACCCCGGTGTCTGGCGGCACCGGTCCGGAGGGCGTGCAATCGGCTGCGCGCTGTCCGGATCTTTCGGGGGGCGGCGGCTCACTCTGGGTGCAGTTCGCCCTGCCCTGGATTTCGTCCGGTTGTTCCGGCGACGTGCATCTGCCGCGCACCCGCAGATCGGGTTCATGATCGACGAAGCGGCCGACCAGAGTCTCGCAATCCTGGCGGTAGCGCCGGGTCCATAGAATATGGGCGTGCCAGATGGCATCGACTGCAATCGTCGGGCGGCGTTGCGGATCGGCTTTCGAGAGGAAGGCGATATAGGCGCGGCGATGACGCGCCGCAGTACTGGCCGACCAGCCGCGCTCGTTTCTCACCTGTTCAACGATATCGTCGATCGCCAACATCGTGCTGCGCCCCCTTTTACGAGACGCCTGACAGTAGCGCAAAAACCACGGACCCACCAGCGCGGGGACTTTCAACTCTCCCCAACCTGGTGAGATCGCTCTTACCAGACGGTAACTCTGAAGAAGCGGACGGGCTCACGTCCCAGATTCGTGAAGGCATGTATCTGGGCGCTGTCGAACACATGGCTGCCCGCCTCGACCTCGATCGGCTCACGCTCCAGCTCAAGCGTAAGCCGTCCCTCGACCACGAACAGCATGACGTGCCAACCGGCGGGATCAGCGCCGGCCTGATAGCGCTCGCCCGGTTCAAGCCGCCATTCCCACAGCTCGACCTCGCGGCGTACATCGATGCTCCGGCGCAATACGCCGTTGCCCCCTTTGTCACCGGTCCAGCCAACCCGATCGATCCTCACGCTGCGGGCGGCCGAGGGATCAGCGACGAGATCGGAGAGCGTCGCATCGAGCGCGACGCCGATCCTGTCGAGTGTTGCCGTACTGACGCTGGTCGATCCGTTCTCGATGCCGCCGACCATGCGCAGGCTCACCCCGGACGCATCGGCAAGGCCTTTCTGGCTCAGGCCGGCCGCGATTCTTCGCGCCCTGACGTTCGTCGCGACATGGGTGAGAAACGACGAGACAACTTGACTAGGCAAAATATTGCCTCCACGAAGATACGCAATATTTTGCTTATCGGAATTGCCCAGTCATGCCAAGTTTCCGGCGGCATCGCCGCCTCCTCGCAGCTGCCTTCGCAATCGCCGCCATGCCAGCGCTGGCGGACACACCGTCCCCCGCCGACACGACCCTCAGCGCATCGGGCGCGCGCGAGGATCTCGAGCTTGCGATCTCGGCAGTCGAAGCAGCCTTGCCGAACATCTTCTGGCACCAGACGCGCCGGCAATGGGCAAATGCGAAGGCTCAAGCACGCATCCGCGTCGCCGCCGTCACCGATAGCGAATCGCTGTGGCGTATCCTTCGCCCGCTCATGGGCCAGATCGGCGAAGGCCATCTCGGCATCCAGCTCAGCGACGCGATGAACCAGCATTATCGCGATGTGCCGCGCTTCCCGCTCGACCTGCTATGGAATGAGCAGGGCGCCTTCGTCATCGCCGGCTATGGCGAAGCGGCGACCATTCCCAGGGGCGCGCGGCTCATCTCGATCGACGGCGTGGACGACGCCGAATTGCTGCACCAGATGGCCGCAGTCACGCCGCATGATGGCGCCATCCGCACAGGAACGATGCGCGATATCTCAGGACGAGGCTTCGCCTCAATCCTGTATCGCCTGCGCGGCCCGCAGAGCCGCTTCCATATCGTCTTCGACCATAGTGACGGGCGGATCGAGCGCGACGTACCCGCCGTCAGCCGCCTCGCCCGCCCAGCGGAAAGCGATGATCCGCCACCGCTGCCGGTGCTTGAGTGGCTCGACGGGCACAGAGCCTATCTGAACGTGCCGACCTTCAGCAACGCCCGTCTGCGCGCGGCGGGCGCGACCTTTCCCGACGCGATCCACATGATTTTCACGCAGCTCGATCAGAGGGGCGCAACTGACCTGATCCTCGATCTGCGCGACAATGGCGGCGGCTCCGAGCCGAATGAGAGCATCCTTTTTTCCTATCTGGTCGATAAGCCGCTGCGAAAATACGCAGCGGTTGAAGCGCGCGGCGCCCATATCGCCGTCACCAGCCTGAGCGGAAAGCGGTTCGAGACCGATGTGTTCGACGAAGAGGAGGTCGGCCAGCAACGCCCGATCGGCAAGGGCCGCCTCACACGCCGCAACCTGCCGCCCGAAGGCCTGATGTCGCGCTGGACGACCTACGCGCCTGTCTATCATGGCCGGCTTGTCGTGCTCGTGGGCGGCGACACCTTCTCCGGCGGCGCTGAGCTCGCGTCGATGCTGAATCACACAGGGCGCGGGGTGTTTGTCGGAGAGGAGGTCGGCGGCTCTGACGAAGGCAATACCAGCGGCCATCGCTGGACGATCATCCTTCCCAACAGCAGGATGAAGCTCAGCGTGCCGCTGCTTCAGTTTCGTATGGCATGGTCAGGCCGACCGCACGGCCGCGGCGTGCGGCCCAAGTGCGCGGCGCCCCCCGATGTGAGGATTGACGATGCGCGGCAGGTTGCGGTCGCGCTGCTGAAACAGGGCTGGAAGCGGCCCGGCCAGGCGATCTGCCCTGGAGTATCGCGCTAAGACACGAAGCGGGCGACGTCTAAAAGAAAAGGCCCCGCTAGCGCGAGGCCTTTCCAACTCCAACCATCATGGTTCGATCAGGCGGCCTGATCGTAGTCATCGTCGGTCATCACCGGGCCCGAATCCTGACCCTTGGCGGAGACGTCACGATCCACGAATTCGATGATCGCGATCGGCGAGGCGTCCGAAGCGCGGATGCCGGCCTTGACGATGCGGGTATAGCCGCCGTTGCGATCAGCGTAGCGCGGGCCGAGCACGTCGAACAGCTTGACCAGCTGCGCATCGTCGAGCAGCCGGGCATGCGCCAGGCGGCGGTTCGAAAGGCCGCCCTTCTTGGCGAGCGTGATCAGCTTCTCGACATAGGGGCGAAGTTCCTTCGCCTTGGCGGTCGTGGTGGTGATCTGCTCATGCTTGATGAGCGCTGCCGACATATTGCGGAACAGGGCAGTGCGGTGGGCCGAGGTCCGCTGAAGCTTACGGCCGCCTACGCGATGGCGCATGTGTCTTTCCTTCGTTCGTTAAGGGGCCGTTTGACGGAACCCCAGACCAGGCGGTGTCAGGGCCACCGCCAATTGCCCGATGGGCGAACCGGGCCGAAGCTTCCGCCCCGGCCCGAATTCGTTATCCCATAATCTCTTGTTCCAACTTCTTCGCCATCTCTTCGATGTTTTCCGGCGGCCAGCCGGGAATTTCCATGCCCAGGCGCAGACCCATCGACGACAGCACTTCCTTGATTTCGTTCAGCGACTTGCGGCCGAAATTCGGGGTGCGCAGCATCTCGGCTTCGGTCTTCTGGACCAGATCGCCGATATAGATGATGTTGTCGTTCTTGAGGCAGTTCGCCGAACGGACCGACAGTTCGAGCTCGTCGACCTTCTTGAGAAGATAACGGTTGATCTGCTGGGTGTCGCTCGAAACGTCGCCGGCCGCAGACGGTGCGGCATGGCCGATCGGCGCCGACGGACGAACCGACGAGTCATCGAAGTGGACGAACAGCGCGAGCTGGTCCTGCAGGATGCGACCGGCATAGCCGACTGCATCCTCGGGGGTGATCGTGCCGTCGGTCTCGATGGTGAGCGTCAGCTTGTCGTAATCGAGCTCCTGCCCGACGCGGGTGTTCTCGACCTTGTACGACACCTGCCGTACCGGCGAGTAGAGCGCGTCGATCGGGATCAGGCCGATCGGGGCATCCGCCGGACGGTTCGCGACCGCGGCGACATAGCCCTTACCAACGTCAGCGGTGAGCTCCATGTTGAGCGTCGCGCCTTCGTCGAGGTGGCAGATCACGAGGTTGGGGTTCATCACTTCGATGTCGCCCGAAACCGCGATGTCGCCGGCCTTGACTTCGCCGGGGCCGGTTGCGGAAAGCTGGAGGCGCTTCGGCCCCTCGCCCTGCATGCGCAGCGCGATCTGCTTCACGTTGAGAACGATATCGGTCACGTCCTCGCGAACACCCGCCAGCGACGAGAATTCATGAAGCACGTTCTCGATCTTGATCGAGGTGACGGCAGCACCCTGAAGCGACGAAAGCAACACGCGGCGCAGCGCGTTGCCGAGCGTCAGGCCGAAACCACGCTCGAGCGGCTCGGCGACGAAGGTCGCCTTGCGCTTGGGATCGCCGCCCGGCTTCTTCTCGAGGCCATTGGGCTTCTTCAGTTCCTGCCAGTTCTTAGCATTGACGGACACGGGCTTCCCCTTGGTTTTGGGCCGAAGCAGGGGAGCTCCGACCATGAAGGAATCGACCGCGCAGCGTGATCAATCGCGCGCGACCGAGACGAAAATCAGACGCGGCGGCGCTTTGAAGGCCGGACGCCATTATGCGGGATCGAGGTCACGTCGCGGATCGAAGTGATCTGGAACCCGACCGCCTGCAACGCACGAAGCGCCGATTCGCGGCCCGAACCCGGACCCTTTACTTCCACTTCGAGCGTACGGACGCCGTGCTCGGCGGCCTTCTTACCGGCATCCTCGGCCGCGACCTGCGCCGCGTACGGGGTCGACTTGCGTGAGCCCTTGAAGCCCATCATGCCTGCCGACGACCACGAAATCGCGTTGCCCTGGGCATCGGTGATCGTGATCATGGTGTTGTTGAAACTGGCGTTCACATGCGCGACGCCGGAGGTGATGTTCTTGCGCTCGCGGCGCTTAATGCGCTGTGGTTCGCGTGCCATATTCGTATCCTAACCCTGATAGCTGAGGGAGCGAGCCGCCTTTCAGCGGCTCGAGCTCACTTCTTCTTGCCGGCGATCGGCTTTGCCTTGCCCTTGCGAGTGCGCGCATTGGTATGCGTGCGCTGGCCGCGAACCGGCAGACCCTTGCGATGGCGCAGGCCGCGATAGCAGGCCAGATCCATCAGGCGCTTGATGTTCATCGCGGTCTGGCGACGGAGATCACCCTCCACGGTGTAATCAGCGTCGATCGCTTCACGGATATGCAGCACTTCCTGATCGGTCAGGTCCTGCACGCGCGCCGTTTCGGGGATACCGAGCTTGGTGACGATTTCCTTGGCCTTGGTGTTGCCAATGCCGTGGATGTACGTGAGCGCGATTACCACGCGCTTGTTGGTCGGGATGTTGACACCCGCAATACGAGCCATGAAATTTAGTCTCCTGCTCCACGGGGCGTGCATGGCTGCAGCCACCCCATCTCATCGCGTTGCATACCGAAACGCCAAACCCTGCAAAACGCACTATAACGGCGAGCGCAAACAAGCGCCGCCGGGACCCGGTGTTTCGGAATAGGTGCCAGATAAGAGCCGCGTGTTGGACTGTCAAGCGGCAGAACGGCTGCACCCGAGCCATTTGTCACTATCGCATATTTGGCGCACATCGCAAGCTGGGCGGCTTAAACCGGCCTTAAGCTTAAACCGATAAGCCTCCTTTGATGACCGGCGTCGCAATCCTGCCACGGGCGCATGCGGACGCCGGGCCAGCCCTGGCCCGACGCGGCGAGACCATATTCGACACTTTCAACGGCATTCGCGGCGTAGCGGCGATATTGGTCGCCTTTCGGCATGGCAGCCTCGTGTTTCCCGGCTGGTGGTTCCCGAACAGCTATCTCGCGGTCGATCTGTTCTTCGTGCTCAGCGGCTTCGTCATTGCCAATGCCTATGAGCAACGCCTCGCCGGGGGCCTGAGTCCGGGCGGCTTTATGCGAGTGCGCCTCAACCGGCTCTATCCGCTCTACGCGCTGGGCCTCGCGCTCGGCATTATCTCGGTCCTATTGGTCTGGGCGCTCGGGCTGAATATCCGGGTCGGCGGCGGCGTATTCATGATGTCGATCGTGCTGGGTGTGCTGCTCCTGCCGACACCGAATTCCGACGAGATTTTCCCGTTCAATGCGCCGTCATGGTCCTTGTTCCTGGAACTGCTGATCAACTATCTCTACGCCCGCACATACCGCTTCATGACAGTGCGGCGCTACGCCCTGGTCCTAGCGGTTTTTGCCCTACTCCTGTTCCGCCTGCATTATTTGGGCAGGGATCTGGGCGAGGGCCATAGCTTGGATTCTCTCTTCGACATCGGCGCCGCCCGGGTGATCTATTCCTTCACGGTCGGGCTTGTCCTCTTCCGACTCCCTCGATTCTCGCGCACATCCTCCTGGCTGTCGGGTGCCATTCTGGCGCTGGTCGCGGCGACTCTCATGACCCAGACCAGAAACAGCTATTTCCCTCTGCTGGCGATCACATTCTGGCTGCCGATGCTCGTGCTCGCCGCCGCGAATATCGAACCCGGCCCGAAATTCGGCGCCGTTTCCCGCTTCCTCGGCCGGATATCCTATCCGCTTTACATGATCCACGCGCCGCTCGCCCTGATGACGGCCGCGATCATCGCCCGTATGGAGATCGTCAGTATACCGGCCTGGGCCGGGATGGCCTTCCTCGCGACCTTGGTCCTGCTCGCCGCAGCCGCTGATCGCTACTATGACCGCATCGTCAGGGGCTGGCTCGCTCGGCGGATGCAGCGCATTGCCGCCGGATCAGCGGAACCGACCGGCGTGACCGCCGGCAACGCCGCCTGACTTACGCGAGAATATTCACCGCCCGCGCCGCCACCAGCGCGATCGTCAGCAGCGAGATGGCGGATTCGGTCATCATCAGCAGCTTGGCACGGCCCGATAGCGGCAGCGTATCGGTCGGCGAGAAAGCGGTCGCGTTGGTGAAGGACAGATAGAGATAGTCGATGAAACCCGGCGACCAGGTGCAGGGCTCGCGCGGCTCGCCGATCGTCATTTGCGGATAGAGGAAATCGCATTTCTCGGTCTCGACCAGCCCGCGCGTCGCCGGGCCGCCATGATCGATGCTCCAGAACCACAAAGCGAAGACGATGACGTTAGTCGCCCAGATATTGAGTGCGTCGAGCAACAGCGTCTGGCCGATCTTCGTGGCGCTGCCCGCGAGCAGATCATGGACAAGCTCGAGCAACGCACCGAAATTGATGATCGTGATCAGCGCGGTCAGAAACAGCGCCAGGCGGCGGATCATTCGCCGTTCCCAGGCGATGCGCTGCCAGTGGTGATCGGCCTGCGCCTCGCGCGCATTCGCCTGAGTCCAGGCGGTCGCAGCGGACAGGGGCAGGAGCAGCGCGATCTCGACCCCCGGCGCGAGCCAGCGCGGCCCGATCGTCAGATCGTTGAACATCAGGAGTTGGAGCCCGGCAATCAGCGCCACCGACCCTCGGGCGAGCCAGAAATCCCATGCATGGGTATGTATCGCCTTCAGCGTCCAGCTCACCGCCACCCCCTGTCCTGTATCTCAGATCTCACGCGGGCAGCACAATTGCCGCGATCAGCCCGGGCATGTTGTCGCCAAGCTCGAGCCGCCCGCCATGCAGCCGCGCGACCGCCTCGATCAGCGACAGGCCGAGCCCGGCGCCTGGCGTGCTGCGGGCATTGTCGAGCCTGCCGAACCGGCGCAGCGCCTGCCCGCGATCCGCCTCGGCGATGCCAGGGCCGCGATCCTCCACCTGGATGCGGATCTCGCTTGCCCGCGCACTCAGCCGCAACGTCACCTCGCCACCCGTTACGGCATGGCGGAGCGCATTGTCGATCAGGTTGGTGATTGCCTGAGTCATCAATTCGCGGTGAAGAGCCAGCCGGCGCGGTGGCGCTTCCAGCACCGTCGTGAAACACATGCCGGCATCTTCGGCGACCGGGGCGTAGAGCTCGGCGATCTCCTCGATCAGCGCCGATGGATCGAGGCTGGCGAAACGATCCCGGGACACCGATTCCGAGCGTGTGATCTCCATCAGCATCGACAGCATCCGCATGACCAGATCAGTCTCGGCGAGCAGGCCCGCAAGTGCCGCATCGCGTTGTGCCGGATCAGCGACGAGCAGTGCCGTCTCGGTCTTCGCCCGCAGCCTTGCGATCGGCGAACGCAGATCATGGGCGAGGCTGTCGGTGACCAGCCTGAGTTCCGCCATCAGCCGCTCGACCTTGTCCAGCATCGCGTTGAGCCGGGTCGCGAGCCGATCGAACGCATCGCCGCCGCCGGGCGCGCTCGCCACCCGCAGCGACAGATCGCCACTGGCCACGCCCTCGATCACATCGGCGACCCGATTGAGGCGTCTTCCGACATAGCGCGTCACTACCAGTCCGCCGCCGATGCCGAGCCCGAGCGACAATGCGGTCGCGAGCAACAGCGCACGCTCGATCCCGCGCTGCTCCTGCTCCCAATCATCGAGCAACCGGCCGCTCACCAGCCGGTAATCGCCGATCTGCCGCACCGAATAGCCGGCCTCGCGCTCGGACCAGGGCCGCGCCTTGCCCAGCCGACTGATCTTGAAGGCGAGCGTTCCGGGCGAGCCGATCGCCGCTACATTCGGCCCGACCCCGGCGACACGCCGGCCATCGGCATCGATGACGGCGATGATCAGCGACAGGTCGCCGGGCGCCCTCGCCTCCTCGATCGCCCGGTGGAGCGCAGGCAAGCCGCCGGTACGCCAGACCGCGACCAGCGCATCCGATTGCTCGATCGTGTCGCGGCGCAGTGCATCGATCGCGTCATCATGGATTTGCCGCCACACAAAGGCGACCAGAACCAGGTTGGAAACCAGCGCCAGCGCGATCGCGAGCAACGCGATCCGCGCGGTGACCGACAATCTCATCCGCCCTCAGCCGACAGCCGATAGCCGGCGCCGCGGACCGTATGGAGGATCGGAGCACCGAAACCCTCCTCGATCTTGCGCCGCAACCGGCCGATATGGACGTCCACGACATTCGAGCCCGGGTCGAAATGATAGTTCCAGATCTTCTCGAGCATCATCGTGCGGGTGACGACCTGGCCTGCGTGGCGGGCAAGATATTCGAGCAGGTTGAATTCACGCGCGCCAAGCGCGATCGAGCGACCGTCACGCGTGACGGTGCGGGCGAGCAGGTCGATTTCGAGATCGCCGACGTTGAGCCGGGTCGGCTGCGCATCCGCTGCGATACGGTCCGTGCGGCGCAGCAGCGCCTCGATCCGCGCCGACAGCTCGGCGAAGGAGAAGGGCTTGACCAGATAATCATCGGCACCGGCGCGCAAGCCATCGACCCGATCATCGACCGTTGCGAGCGCCGACAGGACCATCGCCGGAGTGCGGATGCCAGCCGCACGGATCGCACCGATCATCGCGAGGCCATTCAGCCCCGGCAGCATGCGATCGGCGATGATGAGATCGAAAATGCCTTCGCTGGCAAGGAACAGCCCATCGCGGCCATCGCCGCAGGATTCCACCGCAAAACCAGCCTCGCTCAGCCCCTTGGCGAGATATCCGGCGGTAGCGGGGTCGTCCTCGACGATCAGGATCTTGCGGGTCATTGGCTGCATTCCGGGGCGGGTTCCTCCAGCCTAAAGCATTGCGCCGATATGTGGGAACCGGTTTTCGCCCCAAAAACGACGCGACCAAGAAATTGGCCGGCGGAAAGCGAACCTTCCGCCGGCCGCAGCGCCCCCGGGAGTGCGGACGCTGATCTCAAAGGGGATATTCGAGGCCTTATGCGAAGCCTCGGCCCGGCAGATAGCGCCTGCCGGTTCCGTCTCCGATGACGGCGGCGTGAAGAGTTTGTCATGCGACCGGAGTCCTTCTCTTCTTGTGGGAGGGTCGGTCATGGCCCCGGCCTGACCTGAACAGCGCGGGGCGCTGTTCACCCAACGCTCCTCTCCCGCTGGGAGAGGGAGAAGAAGCTCCTATTTGCCCTTGTCGGCCGGGTCGGCCGGCGGCGGCGCCTCGGCAGCTGCCTTCAGCCCGGTCATCTGAAGCCCGAGCACTTCGTCAACCTTGGGCGCGAGCGTGTCTGCGCCCGCCTGCACATAGCCGCTCACCACATAATCGAGCGTCAGCCTCGTGGCATTCGCGCCTTCGGGATCGAGCTTGAACGTCAGCGTGCCGACCACCGCCTCAGCCTGGAGGGGCCCGAGTGCGCTTGACAGCCGCATCATCCGCGGCGCCTCGACATAGACGATCCTCCCATGCTCGACGCTGCCCTTGTGGCCGGGCAGTCGCTCGCAGAAGCAGCCAGTCGCCTGGGTATCGAGATAGAGATTGGCTGAGTCACCCGAATAGGTGTGCTCCTTGTTCCACCAGCGTTGCGGCGCGCGGAGCGTATCCCAGACCTGCTGGATCGGCGCGTCGATGGTGACGGACTGGTGAATGACCATCGTGGTCGGGGTCGCGGCGGTCACCTCGGCCGCGGACGGGGCAGCGAGCGGAAGCGCGACCACCGCGCTCAACAGACCAAGCCATTTCATCCGCGTCCTCCCCAGGTTCAGAGAGGCATCATATGCGCTGGTGGCGGGACGGCAAGCTGAAGCGCCGCCCTGGTCGCAGGCTAGGCTTTCGAGTCGAGGATCGCCTCGATCGCGTGCGACACTTCCTCGATATCCGCCATGCCGTCGACGCGTGCCACCAAGCCTCGCGCCTCGTAGATCGGCAGAATCGGTGCGGTCTTGGCACGATATTCCGCCATGCGCGTGCGCACGGTCTCCGCATTGTCGTCGGGACGGCGCTTGAACTCGGTCGAGCCGCACACGTCGCACACACCGGCGACCTTGGGCTGCTTGTAATGGTCGTGATATCCCTCGCCGCATTTGGCGCAGGTATAGCGGCCGACGATACGGTCGACGAGCGCATCCTCGTCTACGCTCAGCTCGATCACGTGGTCGAGCGTCCGGCCCCGCGCCACGAGCAAGGCGTCGAGCTGTTCGGCCTGAGCAGCCGTGCGGGGATAGCCGTCGAAAATCACGCCATTGGCGGTATCCGGCATGTCGAGCCGTTCGCCGATGATGCCCGAGACGATCTCGTCCGAGACGAGTTCCCCGGCCTCCATCACCGACTTTGCCTTGAGGCCGACCGGGCTGCCCGACTTCACGGCCGCCCGCAGCATGTCGCCGGTCGAGAGCTGCACCATGCGGCGCTGCTCGACCAGCCGCCTGGCCTGGGTGCCCTTGCCCGCGGCGGGCGGTCCGAACAGGATCAGATTCAT
>Ga0068858_100003650_pt1 | contig 15230 bp, 13 predicted proteins | sample KBSSwiS12_FD_66589 | JGI IMG/M metagenome (GOLD analysis project Ga0068858, IMG submission 66589) | Switchgrass rhizosphere microbial communities from Kellogg Biological Station, Michigan, USA - KBS Switchgrass S1-2 | ecosystem: Host-associated > Plants > Roots > Rhizosphere > Soil ... | reverse complement strand
CGTCAACCCGACCCGAGCAGCCGGCGCAGGCGCAGCACGTTGGCGCCGACGCCGCTCGCGCGCTGCGGATCGACCGGCAGGCCGAGCTCGCGCGCTCTCGTGACCGTGAGGCCGGCCCGCTCGAGCTCGAGCGGCGAATAGCCCTTGGCGAGCGTCGCCTGCGCCTTGCGGCCGACGAGATCGATCGGCCCGAGGGCAAGCATTGCCTGGGTGTCCTTGGTTCTCATGCGCTCAGCTCCTGCAAGGCCTCGGTCACGAGCTTCTGCACCAGCCCGACCTTGTACGCATTCAGCTCGAGCGGCTCCGCGCCGCGGACGGCCGCGCGTCCGGCTTCGTGGATCACGTCGTCGGTGAGGAGGTTGCCGGCGACGATCTGCTCGGCGTCGCGGGCGCGGTGCGGCGTCGCCGCGACGGCGCCGAGCGCGATCCGGCAGCGGTGCACGCGCCGGCCGTCGCGGTCGAGGAACACGCAGACGCTGGCGAGCGCGAAGTCGAACGAGTTGCGCATCGCGTACTTGACGAAGACCGACGGGAAGCGCTCCTCGAGCGGAATCGGCATGACGCTGCCGCGCACGCCGAGTCCCGCCTCGATCGGCGGGCGCTGCTGCTGCTGCGGCTGACGGACGCGGAACTCGATCGCCGTCAGCACCTCGCCGTTGGCGAGCGTGTGCATGCGCGTCAGGTCCTGGCTCGCCGGAACGAAGAGCTCTTCGGCATCCATCGTGCGCGGCCCCCTCGGCCCCTGGACATGCACGATCGCGTTGCCGGCGACGATCACGGGGGCGAGGTCCGACGGCGAAACGACGTAGCAGCGGTCGCCGTCGAAGATGGCGTGTTCGCGGTGGAAGCCATGGCGGGCGTAGCAATGCATGCCGCCGTGGCGGTAGCAGTGCCACGGGCCGCGGTAGTAGGGACAGCGGTTTTCCTGGAGCAGATTGCCGCCGAGCGTGCCGACGTTGCGGATCTGCGGCGTCGCGACGCGCGAGGCCGCCGCGGCGAGCGCCGGCAGATAGCGGCGCACGTTCTGGTCCTCGGCGAGCTCGCGCAGCGTCGTCAGCGCCCCGAGCATGATGCTCGGCTGCGGCGCGTCGACCTTCGCGGTGACACCGTGCAGCGCCGGAATGCGCTTGAGGTCGATCAGCAACGCCGGCTGTGCGAGCTGGCGCTTGACGACGTCGATGACGTCGCCGCCGCCGGCGATGTACATCGCCTTGCCGCGGCTGTCGTGCCACAGCTTGACGGCGTCGCCGACGTTCGCCGGCGAGGTGAGCTTGAACGGCGCCGGTTCGTCGATCTGCAGCTTCATGTCCGCAGCTCCCCGGTCGCGAGCTTGCCCGCGGCCTTCAATGCCTGGTGGACGCGGTCCCACGAGTACGGCAGCTCCGCCACCATCACTCCGGTCGCGTTGAAGATCGCGTTGCCGATCGCCGGCGCCGGACCCATGATCGGACTTTCGCCCAGGCCCTTCGCGCCGAACGGCCCGCTCTTGGCCGGCGACTCGATCAGGATCGGAACCATTTCCGGGTAATCGAGCGCGGTCGGCGGCCGGTACTCGTAGTAGCTGGTGTTCACGGGCACCCTCGACTCGCGATCGAGCACGAGGTCCTCGGTCATCGCGAAGCCGAGGCCCTGCATCGCGCCGCCGTGGATCTGCGCCTCGGCGCCGGCCGGGTAGAGCACCCGCCCGATCTCGTGCGCGACGACGAGGCGGAGCACGTCGACCTGGCCGGTGCGCATGTCGACCTCGACCTCGGCGAAGCACGAGCCCCAGGCGTTGGTGCCGAGGTCGAAGACGTAGCGTCCGAGCCCGACGATGCCGCCGCCTTCGGCGAGCAGCTTCTTCGCCAGCGCCTGCGTCGACGGGTGGACGTCCATCGGCGGATGGGGATCCATCTTGCCGGTCCCCTGGTCGAGCGCCGGGTTGCGGTCCTGCGGCTCCCAGAAGGGCGTGAACTCGGCGCGCGGCGGTGCCGCGCGCGCGAGCGTCCGGAAGTCGACGCCGCCGCTCTCGCCGCGCCGACCGACTCCGCCGCCGCGGACCTCGAGCTGCTCCTCGGCGGTGCCGAGCTGCCGCGATGCGAGCGTGACGAGCTGGCGCGCGCAGTCCTTGGCCGCGTTGTAGACCGCCTTGCCGTCGCAGTGGCACGAGCGCGAGGCGTCGGTCACGAACACCCAGGCATCGCGGTCGGTGTTCGCCCAGGTGACGTCGAGCTCTTCGACCGGCACGCCGAGCACCTCCGCGACGACGATCGCCATCCCGGTGTGCGCGAGGTTGCCGAGATTGCCGGTGCCGAGCCGGACGTGCACCTTGCCGTCGCGGTCGATCCAGACCAGACCGTCGCTCGGGTCGCGCCCGCTCGGCATCGGCCCTTGCATCATGCCGAGGCCGCGGCGGATGAGGCCGGTCTTCGCCGCCGGCGGCTGCCAGCGATCCCAGCCGATCTTCTCGGCGGCGCGGCGGACCGTCGCCTCGACGTCGGCGGGACCGTACGGAATGTCGTTGTTGATGAGGTCGCCCGGCCGCTTCGTGTTCTTCAGCCGGAAGTCGAGCGGGTTGATGCCGAGCTGCTGCGCCACCTTGTCGGCGTGCAGCTCCTGCGCGAACGTCGCCTGCAGCCCGCCGAAGCCGCGGAACTCGCCGCCGACCTGGTTGTTGGTGTAGACGCCGTACGCCTCGACGGTGTAGTTCGGCGTCCGGTAGGTGCCGACCAGCCGCTGGCAGGCGATGAGGACGACCGCGGGCCCGGACGACGCGTACGCGCCGGTGTCGGCGATCACCTTCCAGTACTGCGCGGTGATCGTGCCGTCCCACTTGACGCCCCACTTGGTCTGCAGGATGAACGGGTGGCGGCTGTCGCCGGCGGCGATCTCCTCGTTGAGGGTGTACTCGTAGCGGACCGGCCGGCCGGTCTGCTTGGCGAGCATCGCCGCGTAGAGCTGGTAGAGATCCTCGTCCGGATAGTCGAGGCACTTGCCGCCGAAGCCGCCGCCGACGTAGTCGGCGTAGACGTGAACGCGCTCGGGCGGCATCTTCAGCGTGTCGGCGAGGATCGTCCGGGCGGCGAAGACGCTCTGCTGCGCGTCCCAGAGGTGGAGGTCGTCGCCCTTCCACATCGCGACGCAGACGTGCGTCTCGATCGGCAGCGTCACCTGCCGGCTCGTCACGTAGCGCCCCTCGACGACGAGGTCGGCCTCGGCGAATCCCTTGTCGAGATTGCCGACGCGCGCTTCCCACGTCGGCACGTCGGCCGGCTGCGGCCCGCCGAATCCGCACACGCTGCCCCCGGCGTGGAGCTCGCGGTTGTCCCGCCGCAGGTTCTCTTCCATGTCGGGATACGTCTTGCGCACGTCCCACTCGACGTCGATCAGCTCGATCGCCTGCTGGGCGATGTCCTGCGTCTCGGCGGCGACGACGGCGACGGTCTCGCCGACGAACCGGCACCGTGCCGAGACGAACGTGCGATCGGCGCGCTTCGCGGACTCGACCTGGCGGGCGGTGACGATGCCGAGGACCCCGGGCAGCGCCTTCGCCCGGCGGTCGTCGATGCGGACGACGTTCGCGTGCGCATGCGGGCAGCGCACGGCCTTCGCGAACAGCGGCTTTGTCACCGGATCGTCGGGATGAAAGCCGATGTCGCCCGCGTAGCGGGCGCGGCCGGTCGCCTTGACGTACGCGTCGACGGGACGCGTCGGCCGCTGCAGCGCGGCGAGCGACTTGCTCGACGGATCGCGGTGGATCTCGGCGGGAGGATCGGGATCGCGCCGGGGATAGGGCTTGTTGCGCCCGGGCGAGACCGGCAGCGCGACGCCTGCCGACGCCGGGGCCTTCGCTCCCGCGCCGCCGGCTTTGGCCGCGGCGAGGATCGCCTCGACCTCGTGCGCATAGTTGCCGCAGCGGCAGACGACTCCCGAGATCGCCATGCGCACCTGCTCGGGCGTCGGATTCGGGTTCTCGGCGAGGAGCGCGGCGCCGCTCATGATCATTCCCGGCGAGCAGAAGCCGCACTGGCTGCCGGCGTGGTCCATGAACGCCTGCTGCACCGCGTGCAGGCGGCCGTCCTTCTCGAGCCCCTCGATCGTCGTGATCTGCTTGCCGACCGCGTCCTTGGTGAGCTTCAGGCACGCGTAGATCGGGCGGCCGTCCTCGAGCACCGTGCAGGCGCCGCATTCGCCGAGGTTGCAGCCCTTCTTGGTCCCGGTGAGGCCGAGGTCCTCGCGCAGCACGAGGAGCAATGACCGGTGATCCGGGCACGAGACGTTGACGGTCTTGCCGTTGACCTGGAGGACGTTGTCGGACACCGGCACCGCGAGCGGCGTCTCGAGATCGTCGGCGGTCGGCTCGCCTCTAGCCCGCTGGATCGCGATTCCCGCACCGGCGATGCCGGCGGCAGTGACGCCGGCGCCGGCGACTCCGGTGAGAAACGAGCGCCGCGACGGCGACGAGGGCTCGGCAGGCGTCCTGCGGTCGTCACGTTCCATGCTGCACCTCGCGCGATTCCATCGTCTTGACGACGTCGGGCTTCCAGCGGTCCCAGTCGTGGTGGGCGGCGAACGTGTCGGCGTCGATCGTTCCGGTCACCATCGCCTTCGATTGCGATCGCTTCTTCAGCAGCTGCCAGAAGACGTGGCCGACGACGAGGGCGAGGAAGCCGTACGAGCCGAAGTCGTGGAGCAGCCGTTGCGTGCGCTGCCAGCTCTGGTCGACGCGCGCCCAGCCGAGCGTGTCGAGGCCGAGGCTGATCCCCGAGACGATCATGATCAGCGCCAGCGTCGCGATCGCGACGTGGAACAGCTTGCTCGACACCGCGTACTTGCCGGGCTTCGGCAGCTCGTGCGGGAGGCCGAGGTAGTATCGGGCGCCGGCGACGAGCTGATCCCAGTCGCGGCGATCGAACCACATCTGTCGCGGATCGATCATCGGCGCCTTGATGACATGCACCACGATGCCGGCCATGAACATGACGCCGAACGCGAGATGCACGAGCAGCCAGGAGATGCCGAGCACGGGCACCGGACCGGGGACGATGCCGGGCGCGTAGAACGCCGCGCCCGAGATCCAGAGCGCGAGCAGGATGCCGACCAGGCCGACGTGCCAGAGTCGCGCGCCGATCTCGTAGCGCTCGAACGTCGCGAAGTTCGCCGGCGGCACCGCGCCCGCCGCGCTGCGCCGCGGCAGGCCGAAGGCGCGGCGGATGAGGACCAGGCCGGCCATGATCACGACCAGCGACAGCAGCAACAGGCCGAACGCCCACGTCAGCTGCTGCGGCAGGTAGTCGGCGCTGAAGAAGTTCTTCGCGTAGTGGTACGGATTCATCGGCGGATCTCCGTCTCTCTCGAGATCGTTCGGCCGCGCGCCGACGTCTGCCGATATGCAGCGCGCGACATACGTCGGGCGCGATCAACTGCAGCGACTGCAGAGGCGCATGGCATCGGTCTCCCGCCTGCGAACGTAGTCAGGCGGCGAAGCGTGGTCAATGGGACCAAAGGGACGGGCGCGCGCTGTCACACGAGCGCCGGGTCGCCGCCATGACGATGCCGCTGATGAAGCCGCGCCGGAAGAACCCGGTGCTCAGAACCCGGCAGATGAACCTGCCGCCGTTCGCGCGCGGCCGCACCGCGCTCGGCATGACCGCCGCCGCTGCCGAGGGCCGCTTCGCGCTGCAGGTCTGCCAGCGCTGCCGCGCGGTGCAGTACCCGCCGCGCGACGCGTGCCACGTCTGCGTCTCGGCCGAGCTCAAGTGGACGCCGCAGGACGGCGGCGGCGAGCTGCTGAGCGAAACGGTGCTCCATCACAGCAACGATCCGTTCTACCGCGAGCGGCTGCCGTGGCGGCTCGGTCTCGTGCGGCTCGCCGCCGGGCCGACCGTGATCGTCCATCTGCACGGCGACGTGCCGTCGCCGCCGGCGTTCACACCGGCCGACGCGACGAAGCGGGCGCCTCCGGTGCGCGTCCACGTCGGCGCGCGCCTCGACCGCGCCGGCGCGGCCGTGCTGATCGGATTCCCCGAGAAAGAGAGCGAGCACATGGCCGACGACAAGATGCTGCGCGAGATGACCAGCGACCCGAAGTTCAGGAAGATCCTCGTCACCGACGGCAAGACCGAGGTCGGCCAGGCGATCGTCCACGCGCTCGTCAAGGCGGGCGCCGAGATCGTCTGGGTCGGCCACGCCGAGCCGTGGAAGAAGCTGCCCGGCCTCGACGACATCACCAAGCTGCCGCAGGTGACGCTCGTCCCGCTCGACCTCACCGACGGCCGTTCGGTCACCGAGCTCGCCGGCGAGATCGGCGGCAAGGTCGACATCGTGCTCAACAACGCCGAGGTCCATCGCGCCTACGGCATCGCGGCGCGGCGCGGCACCGACGTCGCCAGGGCCGAGATGGACATCAACTACTTCGGCCTGCTGCGCCTCGCGCAGGAGTTCGGCCCGGCGCTGAAGGCGCGCTCCGCCGACGGCACGACGCACGCCGCCGCATGGGTCAACCTGCTCTCGATCTACGCGCTCTCGAACTATCCGCCGCACGGCACCTTCTCGGCGTCGAAGGCGGCGGCGCACTCGCTCGCGCAGTGCCTGCGCGCCGAGATGCGGCCGGCGGGAATCCGCGTCATCAACGTCTTTCCCGGTCCGATCGAGGACGAGTGGAGCCAGAACCTGCCGCCGCCGAAGGTGCTGCCCGCCGCGCTCGCGAGCGCGATCGTCAAGGCGCTGAAGGAAGGCATCGAGGACGTCTATCCGGGCGACGTCGCGCAGGAGTGGGTCGAGCGCTGGCGAGAGAACCCGAAGGTGCTCGAGAGGGAGCTGGCAGGAGGGTGACCGCGGCGAAGAAATCGCCGGGCTCGCGGTCAGCCCACGGCGTGCCTCGGACGTTGAGGAGACGCGATCAACAACCTTGTGAGGCGAACATGAACAGAACTGGTCTGATTCTTCTGATGTCCCTGGCGACTGCAGGCGCGTACGCCCAGGGCACGAGCGGCGACGTCACGATGAGCACCGATCCGGCCAAGGCCGCTGCGGTCGAACGCCACGCCGACGAGCTGAAGGCGCGCCAGGCGAAGGAGACGACGGCCAAGCCCGCGGCGACGCACAAGAGCTCCGCGAAATCGAAGTCGGACACGCACGCCAGCACGCACGCGAAGACGCACACGAACGCGCACGCGAAGACGCACACGACGCACAAGTCGACAGCGGCCAAGCCCGCCAAGCCGACAAAGAGCTGAGCCGTTCGGGAAGGCGCGGGCTCGCGAGCCTGCGCGACCTCAGAACGCGTACGACAGCCCGAGCATTCCTTCGACCTGGAGCAGCGTGTCGCCGCGGATCTTGACCACGCACGCGCCGCCGGAGCAGAAGAAGCCACCGTTGCTGTTGACCAGCGTCAGGTAGCCGCGCACCTCGGTGCGCAGCGCCAGCTGCCGCGACACGAGCCACTGGTAGCCGAGCCCGACGTTCATCGACGGGCGAATCTCGGACGACAGGCCGTCGAGACTGGGCGCGAAGTGCGTGATTCCGAGGCCGCCGACCAGGTAGCTCGCGCTCGTCGTGTGCGTGCCCTCGAAAAAGACACGCCCGCCGATGTGCAGGTAGCTGACGTTGACGGCGATGTCGCTTGGTCGGCTGGCCACCGAACCCGGCAGCGCGCTGCGCTGGAACGAGTAGAAGACCTGCGCCTGGCGGCCGTCGTCGAGGACCCAGTCGTAGCTGAGCGACGCGGCGGCACCGCTGTCGAGCTTGACCGCGGCGTCGTTCGCGTTCTGGTCGGTGAAGTCGCCGCCACCGCGCGCGCCGCCGTAGAGCGTCAGCGCACCCTGTGCCGCGGCCAGCGACGACGCGAGCAGCAGCGCCGCCGCGATCATGGAACGGACGAGCGCCATGTCGTCAGCTCGCCTCGCGCGCCCACTTCGCGCGCCGCTCGATCTCCTTCGCGCTCGGTTCCCCCTGCACGAACGAGCCGAGCGGGATCTCGCCGGCAGGAACATAGGTGCTCATCACGACGCCGGTGCTCGCCGTCTGCGACGCGACGAGCCGCAGCGCGCCGGCCTTCGCCCCGGCCTCGAACAGCCGCTTGCCGCGCCCGAGCACGACCGGAAACGTCCAGACGTTGTACTCGTCGATCAGCGACGCCGCCTGCAGCGTCTGGATGAGGTTGCCGCTGCCGATGATCTGCAGATCGGGACCGGGCTCGGCCTTGAGCGCGGCGACTGCCGTCGCGACGTCGCCGCGCAGCAGCGTCGAGTTGTTCCAGTGCAGCGTCTTCAGCGTGCGCGAAGCGACGTGCTTGCGGTCCGCATTGAGGTTCTGCGCGATCGGATCGTCGGCCGGCTGGTACGGCCAGTACGCCTCGAAGATCTCGTAGGTCCTGCGGCCGAGCACGAGCTCGCGGCCCTTGCCGTCGAAGCCGCCGGCCGAGACGTCGATGGCCTCGTCCCAGTACGGGAACGTCCAGCCGCCGAACGGGAACTCGCCGCCGCCGGGATCTTCCTCGGGGCCGCCCGGCGCCTGCATGACGCCGTCGAGCGAGACGAAGGTGGAGGCGATCAGCTTTCTCATGGCGCGACTCCGTGTCCAGGCTGGCTCAAGAGACGTTGACGACACGCATTCCCATCAGCTTGCCGCCGATCTTGTCGAGGACGTGGATCGTCGCCCGGCGCGGCTTGAAGCCGGGAGGCAGCGGCAGGCTGCCGCGGACGGTGTCGTAACGCCCGACCGAGACCGGCAGCGGCGGCGAGGTCACGGTGTCGCCGGCGCGACCGGACGCGCCGGCGACGACGAGCTGGACCACGCCGCCGAGCGGATTCGCGCCGGCGCGCTCGCGCGACAGCACGACGTTGTACGCCAGGGCATTGCCCTGCACCTCGAACCGCGCCGCCCGCACCGCGACCGGCGTGCCGCGCGGATCGGGCGGCAGCGCGGCGACGAGCGACGCGATGTCCTCGCGCTGGTGCTGCACCGTCTCGCCGCGCGCAGCGACGTCCGACTGCAGCCGCTTGTTGTCGTCGAGCGTGCCGCGCAGGCGGTCGGAGGTCGCGCTGAGCTCGGTCTGCAGGCGCCGCCGCTCGGCATCGGCACGCTCGAAGGCGTCGCGCAGCTGCGCCGACGCCGCCGCGCTGAGGCGGGGCGGCAGGTAGCGCTCCTGCACCAAGAGCAGGGCGCCGGCGCCGAGCGCGATGCCGAGCACGAGCAGCAGCAGCCAACGGGGAACGCCGCGACGCGAACGCCGTCTGCGGTACGGGTCGAAAGGAATGGGCTTGGAGGATCCGAACATCGAGAAAGCGGGGAAGCAAGCGAGGCGCGCAAAGCGCCGGGTCGAGCGTCGTTGCAGCGGCGTGCGGCGGCGCCGACGCCAGGAGGGCGGCCCCGGAGGTTAACCCCGCGGGGAGGGATGCCGCCGCGGCGCGCCGCATGCCCCTCCGCGTCGGTTCGGCTCTGGCGGCACGCCGGTGCTGCGCCGAGCGCGTCGCCCTGCGGGCGGCGAGAATCGCTTCGGCCCGCCACGTCGCCACGTGTCCACGAGCGCGAACCTCTCTTCCGCGAGCGCCTTTCGCTCGCTCCGCAACCCGAACTACCGCCTCTGGGCGACGGGTGCCTTCGTCTCGAACGTCGGCACGTGGATGCAGCGCACCGCGCAGGACTGGCTCGTCCTCGCCGAGCTGACGCCGCACAGCGGCACCGCGGTCGGCATCGTCATGGCGCTGCAGTTCGGCCCCTCGCTGGTCCTGCTGCCGTTCACCGGCCTCGCCGCCGACGTCTTCGACCGTCGCAAGCTCCTCGTCGTCACGCAGAGTGCGATGGGCGCGCTCGCGCTCGGCCTCGGCCTGCTCACCGTCTTCGGCGCCGTCGAGCTCTGGCACGTCTACGCGTTCGCGTTCGTGCTCGGCTGCGCCACCGCGTTCGACGCGCCGGCGCGGCAGGCCTTCGTCTCCGAGCTCGTTGGCACCGCCGACCTCTCGAACGCCGTCGCGCTCAACTCGACGTCGTTCCAGGCGGCGCGGATGATCGGCCCGGCGATCGCCGGCGTCGTCATCGCCGCGTTCGGGTCAAGCTGGGCGTTCCTCTCCAACGCGGCGTCGTTCGCGGCGATGATCGTCGCGCTCGCGCGGCTGCGCGTCCCTGCGCGCGTGCATCCCGAAGGCGCCACCGCGCCGCGCGCCGGCCTTGCCGAAGGCTGGCGCCACGTCCGCGGCCGCCCCGACCAGCAGCTCGTGCTCGCGATGCTCTTCCTGGTCGCGACCTTCGGGCTCAACTTCCCGATCTTCATCGCGACGATGGCGGTGAGCGTCTTCCACGTCGGCGCGCATCGCTACGGCCTGCTGACGTCGCTGCTCGCGATCGGCTCGGTCGCCGGCGCGCTGCTCTCGGCGCGCCGCGATCGCCCGCAGGCGTCGGTGCTGCTCGCCGGCGCCGCGGTGTTCGGCGGCGGCTGCGCGATCGCGGCGGCGATGCCCGACTACTGGCTGTTCGGCGCGACGCTCGTCGTCGTCGGCGCGGCAGCGCAGACCTTCATGACGACGGCCAACAGCACGATCCAGCTCGGCACCGACGCGTCGATGCGCGGCCGCGTGATGGCGATCTATCTCGCGATCGCGCTCGGCAGCACGCCGCTCGGCGCGCCGATCGTCGGCTGGGTCGCCGACGTCGCGGGCGCGCGCTGGGCGCTCGCGGTCGGCGCCGCGGCGGGGCTCGGCGCGGCGCTGCTCGGCGGGCTGTGCCGGCGCGCGATGAGCGCCGAGCCGCGCCCGCGCGTCGACTGACTGCAGCCGATGCAGCCGGTCGCAACTGCGTCTCGCACTGCGCGAGGCGTTCGCCGCCTGCCTACACCGCGAGCGCGATCAGGAACGGCGCGTCGCTGCGAAAGCTGCTCGCCATGAGGTCGGCGCACTGCTCGAGCGTCGTCGCGCGCGCGCCTTCGACTCCCATCGCGCCGGCGAGCCGCACCCAGTCGAGGCTCGGGTTGCCGAGGTCGAGCATGCCCATCGCCGTCGCGCCGGGCGTGGCGCCGACCGCCTTGTACTCGCCGACGAGGATGTTGTACCTGCCGTTGTCGAGCAGGATCGTCGTCACCGGCAGCCGCTCGCGCGCTTGCGTCCAGAGCGACTGCAGCGAGTACATCGCCGAGCCGTCCGCCTGCAGGTTGACGACGCGGCGTTGCCTGTCGGCGCCGATCGCGGCACCGGTGGCCACCGGCATCCCGTCGCCGATCGCACCGCCGGCCAGATGCAGCCAGTCGTGCGCGGGAGCGGCGTGCGTGTGCCTGTAGAAGTTGCGGCCGTACGAGACGCTCTCATCGGAGACGATCGCGTTCTCCGGCAGCAGCGCCGCGAGCGTGCGCGCCAGCCCTTCGGAGCTCGGCGCGCCCGTGGCGGCTTCGGGACGCGGCCCGGGATCGGGAATCGCTGCTGCCGGCGCGTCGAGCGCACGGACCAGCGCCTCGAGAGCCTCGAGCGGATCCTGGTCAGGACGCGACAGCACGTGCAGCTCGGCGTCGGGAGCGTGCTGGACCGAAGGCAGGCCGGGATAGGCGAAGAACCCGACCGGCGCCTTCGCGTTCACGAGGACGAGGTGCGTGAACCTCGCGAGCGCCTTGATCGCGACTTCCATGCTGTAAGGGACGCGCTCGATCGCCATCCGGCCGCGGCCTCGCGCGACGTGCGCCGTCACGAAGTCCGCCATCACCGTCGCGCCGGTCGCGTTCGCGACGCGCCAGGCGAGCGCCTGCGCGCTGGCGAGCACGGCGTTGCCCGCGAGCAGGATCAGGACGTCGCGGCCGTGGTCGCGCAGAGCTCGCGCAGCGGCGTCGACCGCGTGGCCGTCGATCGCGGGAGGCGCGGGCGGATCGGCCGTAGCGCCGACGCGCCCGCCTTCCTGCCACGACACGTCGGCCGGGACGATGAGCGTGGCGATCCGGCCGGGGAAGGTGCGCGCCGCGCGAACGGCCTCGGCCGCGTCGCGGCCGAGCTCGGCCGCCGTCGTGCTCGTCCGCACCCATTGCGAGACGGTCCGTGCCATCGCGGACGTGTCGGCCGTCAGCGGTGCATCGAAGGGGCGATGGAACGTCGCCTGGTCGCCGACGATGTTGACGATGCCGCTGCGCGCGCGTCGCGCGTTGTGCAGGTTCGCCATGCCGTTGGCGAAGCCCGGACCGCAATGGAGGAGGGTGCACGCCGGCTTGCGCGCGATCCTGAAGTAGCCGTCCGCCATCCCGGTGACGACGTTCTCCTGCAGGCCGAGGACGCAGCGGATGCCGGCAACCTGGTCGAGCGCGGCGACGAAGTGCATCTCGCTCGTGCCGGGATTGGCGAAGCAGACCTCGACGTCGGCCGCCAGCAGCGTCTCGACGAGACTCCTCGCGCCGTTCATGCCTCGCCGCCTTCTCGCGCTTCGCTCGCTGCCGCTCGGCCGCCGCTGGCGCCCGCGCGCCGCAGCACTGCGTGCAGCAGCACGTCGCAGCCGGCGGCGAGGTGCTCCGGTCGCGCGCTTTCGAGCTCGTTGTGGCTGATGCCTCCGGCGCACGGCACGAAGACCATCGCCGTCGGCGCGATCCGCGACATGTAGACCGCGTCGTGGGCGGCGCCGCTGACGATGTCGAGGTGCGAATGGCCGAGGCTCTGCGCGGCGTCGCGCACGTGCGCGACCAGCTCGGCGGCGAACTCGCTCGGCTGGAAGGCGACGACTTCCTCGAGGGCGATCTCGACCCGGCACTCGTCCTGCACCGACCGGATGCAGCGCCGCAGGTCGTCGACCATGGCGTCGAGCGTCGACCATTTCGCGCTGCGCAGGTCGACGCTCATGCGCACCTCGCCCGGCACGACGTTGCGCGAATTGGGCTGGACCACCATGAAGCCGACGGTGCCGCGCGCGTAGTCCGGGGATCGACTGCCGATCCGGTGGACCTCGCCGACCAGGCGACTCGCCGCGAGCAGCGCGTCGCGGCGCGTCTGCATCGGCGTCGGCCCGGCGTGCGCGTCCTGGCCGACGACGACGACGTCGAACCAGCGCTGGCCGAGCGCGCCGACGACGACGCCGATCGTCTTCCCCTGCTCCTCGAGCACCGGCCCCTGCTCGATGTGCGCCTCGAAGTACGCGTCGAGCCGGTGCGGCGACGCCGTCCCGTCGTAGCCGATGCGCCCGAGCGCATCGCGCACGGTGACGCCGTCGACGTCGCGCTGCTGCAGCACGTGCTCGAGCGAGTGGACGCCGGCGAAGACACCCGAGCCCATGCACGTCGGCACGAACCGCGAGCCCTCCTCGTTCGTCCAGGCGACAACCTCGAGCGGCGCCCGCGTGCGCACGCCGGCGTCGTCGAGCGTGCGGACCAACTCTAGGCCGGCCATGACGCCGTAGGCGCCGTCGAACTTGCCGCCCGACGGCTGCGAGTCGAGGTGGCTGCCGATCGCGACCGGCGCGAGATCGCGATCCGTTCCCGCACGGCGCGCGAAGATGTTGCCGATCGCGTCGATCTCGACCTGCATGCCGGCGGCACGGCACCAGTCGCGGAAGCAGTCGCGGCCGCGGCGATCCTCGTCGCTCAACGCTAGCCGGCGCACGCCGCCCTTCGGCGTCGCGCCGATGCGCGCGAGCTCCATGAGCGAGTTCCACAGCCGCTCGGCATCGGTGGTCAGCATGACGTGCTCAGCGAAACACGATGGCCAGCAACGGCAGCGCTCGAACGAGTCGACGGACGGTCCCTGAACGCATCGCTCCCCTCCCACAGCCCGGGCCAACAATAGCGCAATGCGATCGGCGAGCGGCTGCGCGCCGGCGCGAACGGGAGGCACGAAGTGGTCAAACGCATCGTCTGGACGATCGTCGCGCTGGTGGCGCTGCTCGCGGCGTATCTCGTGCTCTGGCCGGTGCCGATCCGCGCCGTCGGCTGGCAGGCGCCTGCGTCGCCCGGCTACACCGGTCCGCACGCGGCCAACAGCAAGCTCGCGGGCCTGACGCTGATCTCGCTCGGCGCCGAGGCAGGCCCCGAGCACATCGTGCTCGCCCGCGACGGCAAGCTCTACGCGGCGATGGCGAGCGGCAACGTCGTGCGCATGAACCCCGATGGCACGGGTCAGGAGGTGTTCGTGAACACCGGCGGCCGCGTGCTCGGCTTCGACTTCGACGCCGACGGCCGCATGATCGCCGCCGACTCGGTGAAGGGCCTGCTCGTTATCGCGCCCGACCGCAAGGTCAGCGTGCTCGCCGCCACCGTCGGCGGCGACCCGATCCGCTACGCCGACGCGGTGGTCGTCGCCAAGAGCGGCAAGGTCTACTTCAGCGACGCGTCGGCGCGGTTCGCGCCGGCGCAGTGGGGCGGCACCTTCGAGGCCGCGGTGCTCGACATCATCGAGCAGGCTGCGACCGGTCGCGTCCTCGAGTACGACCCGGCGACCGGGGCCACGCGCATCGTCGCCAGGGGCTTCAGCTTCGCCAACGGCGTCGCGCTCAGCGCCGACGAGCAGACGCTGTTCGTCGCCGAGACGGGCAAGTACCGCATCTGGAAGGTCGCGGTCGCGGCGCGCGAGCTCGACGTCGGCGACGGTCGCTCAGCGCAGGCGAGCGTCCTCTTCGACAACCTGCCGGGCTATCCCGACAACCTGATGCGCGGGCAGGCGGGACGGATCTGGGTCGGTTTCTCGGGTCCACGCAGCGCCGACATCGACGCGATGGCGACCAGGCCGTTCCTGCGCGAGCTGACGCTGCGTCTGCCGCGTGCGCTCTGGCCGCTGCCGAAACGTTACGGCCACGTGATGGCGTTCAGCGAAGACGGCAAGGTCGTCGACGACCTGCAGGATCCCTCGGGCGCGTATCCCGAGACGACCGGGCTCACGGAAACCGCCGACCGGCTGTACGTGCAGAACCTGCACTTGCACGTGCTGGGCTGGAGGGCGCGCTGAAGCCCAAGCGGGTTGTCTGCTTCGGCGGCGCAGGCGCGTCATACCTTTGACTTGCAAGCCAGAGACGACCGATTGAGAGCTTCATCGTGAGAGTGACGAAGGCGTCTCACTGATCTAACGCGCGCACTCAGCGGCGGGGGCAAGCGACGGGAGCCGCGGACTGGCCTGGGAAGGGCCTCATTCGTCGATCACACGGTCGGCACGTAAGAGTAGCGCCGAGGGAACGTTCAGCCCGATGGTCTTCGCAGCCTTCACGTTGACTGTCAGTTCGTACTTCGTCGGTTGTTCGATCGGGAGGTCGCCGGGCCGCGCGCCCCGAAGAATGCGGTCCACGAAGTACGCGGTTCTGGACGC
>Ga0068858_100003643_pt1 | contig 15236 bp, 16 predicted proteins | sample KBSSwiS12_FD_66589 | JGI IMG/M metagenome (GOLD analysis project Ga0068858, IMG submission 66589) | Switchgrass rhizosphere microbial communities from Kellogg Biological Station, Michigan, USA - KBS Switchgrass S1-2 | ecosystem: Host-associated > Plants > Roots > Rhizosphere > Soil ... | reverse complement strand
GCAGGAAGGCGGGATCGAGCCCGACATCCGCGTGCCGCAGATCTCCGATCCCGATGCGCGCAAGCGTTCGGCCTTGGCCTATCGCGAGAGCGACCTGCGCGGCCATCTCGTCAACGAGGTCGACCTTGATGACAAGAAGCTTGAGGACGACAAGCAGCAGGACCCGCGCTTCAAGATGACGCCCGAGGAACTGAAGGCCAAGGGCATCGAGGATTTCCAGCTGTGGTATGCGATCGGCACCGTGCGGCGCACGATGGGCCCGGCACTGGCTCCCGCCAAGGCCAGCAAGTAGGAAGGGCCGCGCGATGCTGCCGAGGGGGGAAGCGGCGCTGAAGCCCGCGCGCTGGCTCGCGCTGCTGGTGCCGGCGGGGCTGCTGGCGGGGGCCTACGTGTCGCAATACGGCTTCGGGCTCTATCCGTGCGAGATGTGCTGGTGGCAGCGCTATGCCCATTTCGCGGCGCTGCCTTTCGCACTGCTGGCGTTTGCTCTCCCGCGCGCGCGCTGGCCGGTCGCGCTGGCGGTGCTGGGGATTGCCGCCTCGGCGCTGATCGGGCTCTATCACGCGGGCGTCGAATACCACTGGTGGGAGGGACTGACCGCCTGCACCTCGACCGCCGACATGAGCAGCGGCAACCCGCTCGATGCGATCCTCGCCGCGCCGATGATCCGCTGCGACCAGGCCCAATGGACCCTGTTCGGGATCTCGCTGGCGGGGTACAACTTTCTCCTTTCGGGCGCGGGCGCGGTGCTCGCCGCCGCATGCCTAGCCCGCAGCCGTGGAGCCGCGCGACCATGACCGACGCCAGAGCAAAGCAGGCCGAGCAGATCCTCCGCGTCGACCAGGCCGGGGAATTCGGCGCGGTGCGGATCTATGCGGGCCAACTGGCGGTGATGGGCGACCGCGCCCCTCACTCGCGCGAGGTGGCGGCGATGGCCGCGCAGGAGGAGAACCACCGCCGCCGGTTCGATGCGATGATGGCGCAGCGCGGCGTTCGGCCGACTGCGCTGGCGCCGCTGTGGTCGGTCGCCGGCTATGCGCTCGGCGCGGCGACGGCGCTGATCGGCCCGGAGGCGGCAATGGCCTGCACGGCCGCGATCGAGACCGAGATCGATCGGCACTATACCAGCCAGCTCGACGCGCTGGGCGATAGCGACCCCGAGCTCGTGGCAACGATTACCGAATTTCGCGACCACGAGCGCGAGCACAAGCAGGCCGCGCTCGATGCCGGGGCCGAGCGGGCTCCGGCCTATCCGCTGCTGTCGGGCGCGATCCGGCTCGGCTGCCGCCTCGCCATCCGCCTGTCCGAACGCATCTGACGGAAAAGCGAACGCAGTTTGCGCCAACGCAAGGTGGGCGCGGCGCGCCGCCTTCATCTACCGTTCAAGGCCGCTGCGGCCTATATTCGCCGAAACAGACCTTCCGGGAGCCCCCCATGCGTATTCTCGCCTCGATCGCCGCCCCGCTCGCCCTGCTCGCGGTCGGCTCTCCCGCTGCCGCGCAGGATGCGCCCCCCGCATCGCCCTCGAGCGACCGGGTGAATGCGGTGATCATCTTCGGCGACGATCCCTGCCCGCAATCGCAGGGCGACGAGATCACCGTCTGCGCGCGGAAGCCCGAGGCGGAGCGCTACCGCATCCCCGCGCCCTTGCGGGAGACGCCGTCCACCCGCTCGGAGGCGTGGAACGAGAAGGTGCTGGCCTACGAGACGGTCGGGCGCACCGGCACCCAGTCGTGCTCCCCGGTCGGCCCGGGGGGATCGACCGGTTGCACCCAGAAGCTGATCGATCGCGCCTATGCCGAGCGCCGGCAGTCGACCGACGTCGGCTTCACCCAGATGATCCAGGCCGAACGCGCCAAGCGCGCCGGCACCCTCGATGCCGATGCGGCCGCGGCCCAGGCCCGGGTCGAGCAGGCGGAGAAGGACTACGACGCCCGCCAGCGCGCCGCGCAGGACCCGCAGACCGCCTCGCCGCCGGCCCAGCCCGCGGCCGGCGCGGGCGATCCGACGGTTCCGGCGACCAAGCCCTGATTGTGCATGGACCGGATCAGGCTTGCGCCTGATCCTTGCGCGTGCCGCAAGCCCTTCACGGATGTGAAGGGCGCGATCTTCAATGACTCAACCTTAACCCGACCGTGCTAACCGGCGGGGCATGACTGTTACGCCTGCTCGCATTCTCGTCATCTTCGGCACGCGTCCCGAAGCCATCAAGCTGTTCCCGGTGGTTGCCGCTCTGCGAGCCGATCCGCGGTTCGAGCCGGTGGTCTGCGTCTCGGCGCAGCACCGTGAGATGCTCGACCAGGTGCTGGAGATCGCCGGGATCGTGCCCGACCACGATCTCGACCTGATGCAGCCCGGGCAGAGCCTCGACGGGCTGACCGCGGCGCTGCTCACCGGCCTTGGCCGGGTCATGGACGAAGTGCGTCCCGACCGGGTGATGGTCCAGGGGGATACCGCGACCGCGATGTCCGGCGCGCTCGCCGCCTATTACCGCAAGCTGCCGGTCGACCATGTCGAGGCAGGGCTGCGCTCGGGCAATATCCACCATCCCTGGCCCGAGGAAGTGAACCGCAAGATCATCGGCACGATGGCGAGCCTTCACTTCGCCCCGACGCCGACCGCCGCGCAGGCGCTGCTGGCCGAGAACGTCGATGGGGCGCGCGTCCATGTGACCGGCAACACGGTGATCGATGCGCTGCACTGGGTGACGGCCCGGATCGAGGCCGAGCCGGCGCTCGCCGGAGGCCTCGCCGAACTGGAGCGCCGCTTCGCCGGCAGGCGGGTGATCGGCGTGACCACGCACCGGCGGGAGAACTTCGGCGGCGGCCTCGAGGCGATCGCGCGCGCAGTGCGCCGCATCGCCGCGCGCAATGATGTGGCTCTGATCTTCCCGGTCCACCCCAATCCCAATGTGCGCGCGGTGATGGACGCGGCGCTGGGCGATCTGGCCAATGTCGCGATGATCGCCCCGCTCGACTATCCGCACTTCGCCCGCCTGCTGGGCCTCGCCGAACTGATGCTTACCGATTCGGGCGGGGTGCAGGAGGAAGCGCCGGCGCTGGGCAAGCCGGTGCTGGTCATGCGGGAGACGACCGAGCGGCCCGAGGGCGTGGCCGCCGGGACCGCGCGGCTGGTCGGCACCGACGAGGACAGTATCGTTTCCGAAGTCTTTACCCTGCTCGACGATAAGGCGGCCTACGAGGCGATGGCGCGCGCGCACAATCCTTTCGGGGATGGCCGCTCCGCCGCCCGGATCGTGGAGCTGCTCGCAAATGAAATCGGACAAGCCTGAAGTCTGCGTCGTTGGCCTCGGATACATCGGCCTGCCCACCGCCGCGATTGTCGCGCGCGCCGGGTGCCGGGTTCATGGCGTCGATGTTTCCGCGCGGGTGGTCGAGACCATCAACCGCGGCGAGATTCACATCGAGGAAGTCGATCTCGACGGGCTGGTACAGGGCGTCGTCGGCCGGGGGCTGCTGACGGCATCGACCCGGGTCGAGCCGGCCGATGTATTCGTGATCGCGGTGCCGACCCCATTCGACGAGGGCCACGCGCCTGATCTCAGCTACGTGCTCGAAGCAGGCCGCGCGGTTGCGACCGTGCTGAAGCCGGGCGATACGGTGATCCTCGAATCGACCTCGCCCGTCGGCACGACCGAGCAGTTGCGCGATCTCGTCGCCGATCTTCGCCCGGACCTGCGCCTTCCCGGACTGACCGGCGAGACGCCCGACGTCGCCTTTGCCTATTGTCCCGAGCGCGTACTGCCGGGCCGCATCCTCGAGGAGCTGACCAACAACGACCGGTCGATCGGCGGCATCACGCCCCGGTGTGCGCGCAAGGCTCTGGCGTTCTACAAGCTGTTCGTGCGCGGCGCCTGCGTCACCACCGACAGCCGCTCGGCCGAGATGACCAAGCTGGTCGAGAACGCCTACCGCGACGTCAACATCGCCTTCGCCAACGAGCTGTCGGTGATCGCCGACCGGATGGACCTCGACGTGTGGGAGGTGATCCGGCTGGCCAACCGCCATCCGCGCGTCAACATCCTTTCGCCGGGACCCGGCGTCGGCGGCCACTGCATCGCGGTCGACCCGTGGTTCATCGTCCACTCCGCGCCGCAGGACACCGCTCTCATCCGCACCGCGCGCGGCGTGAACGACGCCAAGATCCACCATGTGATCGAACGCGCCGATGCGCTGCTCGCCGCGCATCCGGACGCCAAGGTCGCTTGCCTCGGCCTCGCCTTCAAGGCGAATATCGACGACTTCCGCGAGAGCCCCGCGCGGCTCGTGGCGAGCACGCTGACGCGCAAGTATGCCGACCGGATCAGCGTGGTCGAACCGTTCATCACCCAGCTGCCGCTCGAATACCGCGACACGCCGGTCGAGCTGGTCGATATCGATACAGCGCTGGAGACCTGCGACATCCTGATCGTGCTAGTCGACCACGACCTGTTCAAGTCGATTCCGCTGTCCGAACGCGCCGACAAGGTGGTCTACGACACCCGCGGCATCTGGCCCGACCAGCCCCGCCGGGCGCGCGAGGCTGCGCCGAAACTCAAGGCGGTGGGTTGAGTCGGGCCGTGGGCTGACCGCCCACGGCAACTCGCTCAATCCCGCTCGGCCTGTGCCTGTCGAAGGCCGCCCGCAGCGCTAGCCTCCAAATCTCACCCCAGCGCGATATCCGGCGCGTCTTCCTGCTTCATGCCGACGGTATGATAGCCCGAATCGACGTGGTGCACTTCGCCGGTGACACCGGAGGCGAGGTCCGAAAGCAGGTAGAGCCCCGCCCCGCCGACGTCCTCGATCGTGGTGTTCCGGCGCAGCGGGCTGTTCAGTTCGTTCCACTTCATGATGTAGCGGAAATCGCCGATGCCGCTGGCGGCAAGGGTCTTGATCGGGCCAGCGGAGATCGCGTTGACGCGCACCCCGGCGGGGCCGCAGTCGTTCGCGAGATAGCGCACGCTGGCCTCGAGCGCGGCCTTGGCGACCCCCATGACGTTGTAGTGGGGGACGACCTTTTCCGCGCCGTAGTAGGTCAGCGTCACGATCGAGCCGCCCGCGCTCATCATCGGCATGGCCCGCTGCGTCACCGCGACGAGGCTGTAGGCAGAGATGTTCATCGTCATCAGGAAGTTGTCGAGCGAAGTGTCGTAGAACTTGCCCCGAAGCTGGGTCTTGTCGGAATAGCCGATCGCGTGGACCACGAAGTCGATCGTCGGCCACCGGTCGGCGAGGGTGGCGAAGGCTGTGTCTAGCGCGGCCATGTCGGACACGTCGCAATCGATCAGGAAATCGCTGCCGAGGCTTGCCGCCAGTGGGCGGACACGCTTTTCGAGAGCCTCCCCCTGGTAGGAGAAGGCCAGTTCGGCGCCCTGCTCGTGCAGTTTCTGCGCGATGCCCCAGGCCAGCGACTTGTCGTTCGCCAGGCCCATGATGAGCCCGCGCTTGCCGGCCATTAGTCCCGTCATCTCAATCTCCGCCCTTCCGCGCATCCCGGGTGCGGTTGTCCGCCTGACCGAGCATGTCGCGTTCCTCCGGTGTCTCGGCGAGCGCCGCGTTGAGCTCCGCCCCGAACACCATCCCTAAGCCGACCAGCCAGAAAAAGAAAAGCGTGATCATGACCCCGGCGAGGCTGCCGTAGGTCAGGTCGTAATTGAACAGGCTCCTGAGGACCCACGGCAGGGCCATCGTCACCGCGACCCACCACCCGGTGACGAACAGAGCGCCGGGCCACTTGGGGTAGGCGCCCGAGCGGTAGCGGCCGGGCGTGAGCGAGTAGAACAGCAGGTAGAGCGAGCCGAACAGCACGGCCGCGGGAATCAGCCGGGTCATCGCCAGCGGCCCGAACAGCGGATCGAGCCGTGGCACCCAGTCGTGCACGGCCTGCCCGATCCCGCCGATCGCGACTTGCGCCAGCAGCGAAAGCAGCAGCAGGACCATCGTGGCGAAGATCAGCGCGGTCGAGCTGAGCCGGTAACGCCAGAAGGCGTGGGTCGGCTTGGTCCCGTAGGCGCGGCGCAGGATATCGCGGATTGTTTCGATCAGGCTGCCCACCGTCCACAGGCCGACCAGCCCGCCGATCCACAGCAGCTTGCCGGTGCGCGCCTCGATCACGTCGTGGGCGACAGGGGCGATCACCTTTGCGACCGAATGTGGCACCGCCAGCAGCACTGCGTTGACCGCGGCCGCGCGCTCGCCCCGCTCGCCGATCAGCGAGAACAGGGCCGTAGCGGTGATGAAGAACGGGAACAGCGCGACCACTGCCATGTAGGCCAGGTTGCCGGCATGGATGAAGCCGTCGTTCCACACGCCGGCCATGGTCCGGCCAAGTACCTGGCGGGCGCGCTTGTGCCAGTGGAGGTGGGCTTCGACCTCGCCTTCGAGCACCTCCTCGACGCCCTGCCGCCAGCGCAGCGCGTGCTTGCGCCGGGCTTCCGGCGAGAGGTCGGGGGCGGCGAGCGCCGGCCCGGGGTGCGGAGCGCCCGGCCCTTCGATCGGGCGCTCTTCCATTGCGGGGTTCTAAACTCCGAGTTTGGCGCGGGGATTGCGCGTGTCGTGCCAATCGCCGAGGCGCCGGGCCAGTTCCGCGCCGGCCTCGGTATCGGCGCCCGGCAGGTCGATCTGCAGCGTGACCAGCTGATCGCCGCGGGTGCCGTCCTTGCGGGTCATCCCCTTGTCCTTGAGGCGCAGGGTCTTGCCGCTGGTGCTGCCGGGGGCGACTGCGAGCATGACCGCGCCCTCGGCGGTCGGCACCTTGACCCTGGCGCCGGCCACCGCCTCGTCGAGCGTGACGGGCAGGTCGAGCCGCAGGTTGTCGCCGTCGCGCCTGAAGAAGGGATGCGGGGCGATCTCGATCACCACGATCGCATCGCCGCGCCCGCCCGGGCCGTGCTCACCCTTGCCCGAGAGGCGCATCTGGGTGCCGTCCTCGACGCCCGCGGGGAGCTTGAGGTCGATCGTCTTGCCATCGGAGAGCGTGATCCGCTGCGGCGCCAAGGCGGCCGCGTCGGTCAGCGAGACCTTGAGGCGATACTGGACATTGGCGCCCTTGGCCGGGGCGCGCCGGCCCATGCCGCCGAACGGCCCGCCGCCACCCATTCCGCCGCCCGTCCCGGCGCCGGCGCCGCGGTCGCGGCCGCCGAACAGGCCCTCGAACAGGTCGGACAGGTCCACGTTCTCCTGCCCGCCGCCGAAGCCTTCGAAGCCATCGTGGCGAAAGCCGCGCTGTCCGCCGCCGGGGCCGCCGAAGCCGGCGCCGAACGGGCTGGTGGGATTCCCGTCGGCATCGATCTCGCCGCGGTCGAACCGGGCGCGCTTGTCCTTGTCGGACAGCAGGTCGTAAGCCCCGGTCACCTCGCTGAAGCGCTCGGCGGCCTTGGGATTGTCCTTGTTCCGGTCGGGGTGAAGCTCCTTGGCGAGCTTGCGATAGGCGGACTTGATGTCCTTCTCGCTCGCGCCGCGAGCCACCCCCAGGGTCGCGTATGGATCTGCCATTGTGCCTAGCTAGTTGCACCGGGGGTCCGGCACAAGGGACAGGGGCGCTTCCCTGTTGCAGTCGCGAAGGCTATGGTGGTCCGGTCGCCGCGATTTGTTGAATTGGACCAGACCCGTGCCCCAACCCGAGGCGACCACCGCGCTCCCCCCTGGCGATCCCTTCGCGCTGTTCGACGCGTGGTATGCCGAGGCCCGGACGAGCGAGCCCAACGACAGCAACGCCATGGCGCTGGCCACCGCGACGCCGGACGGGGTCCCGTCGGTGCGGATGGTGCTGCTCAAGGGCCACGGCCCCGACGGCTTCGTGTTCTACACCAATTCGCGCAGCCGCAAGGGCGCCGAGCTGCTGGCCAACCCGCAGGCGGCGCTGCTGTTTCACTGGAAGTCGCTGCGCCGCCAGATCCGCATCGAGGGCCCGCTCGAACGGGTAACCGAGGCCGAGGCCGACGCCTACTTCGCCAGCCGCTCGCGCGACAGCCAGCTGGGTGCGATCGCCTCGGACCAGTCGGCCCCGCTCGATGCGCGCGCCACGTTCATCGCTCGCTACGATGCCGCGCGGGCGCAGTATGGCGAGGCCGCCGCGGTGCCGCGCCCGGCGCACTGGTACGGGTTCCGCCTCAACCCCGTGGCCATCGAGTTCTGGCAGGACCGCGAGCACCGGCTCCACGATCGCCGCCGCTACACCCGAGATGCGGCCGCCCCGGGCGGCTGGTCGTCGACGCTGCTCTATCCGTGAGGGGCGAGGCATGACCGATCAGACCGTCTCCGCTCCGGCCGGCGCCAGCCTCAACCGCAGCGCCGCGTTCGCGTCCATCGGCGTCGCCACATTGCTGCTGGCCATGAAGGCGTTCGCCGCCTGGCAGACCGGGTCGACCGCGATGCTCGGCAGCCTGGCCGATACCGCGCTCGACCTCATCGCCAGCATCGCGACGCTGGCGGGGGTGTGGGTCGCCGCGCAGCCCGACGATTCGCAGCATCGCTTCGGCCACGGCAAGGCCGAGGCGCTGGCCGCGATGTTCCAGGTCGTGCTGATCTCGATCTCGGCGCTGGGGCTGGCCTTGCGCGCCGTCGGCCAGCTGCTCGCGGGCGGGCGAACCGAGGCGGCGGGCGAAGGCATCCTCGTCTCGGGCATCGCGATGGCCGCAACGCTCGGTCTGCTCGCCTGGCAGCGCCACGTCATCCGCCGGACCGGCAGCCTCGCGATCTCGACCGACCACGTCCATTACCAATCGGACCTGCTGCTCAACCTGGCGGTGATCGCTGCGCTCGCGCTTGATCAGTACGCCGGGGTGAGCGGGGCCGATCCGCTGTTCGGCCTGCTCATTGCCGGGTGGCTGGCGTGGGGCGCGTGGGGCGCCTCGCACCAGGCGATCGAGCAGCTGATGGACCGCGAATGGCCCGAGGACAAGAAGAAGCGCTTCCTCGAGGTGCTCGCCCGCCATCCCGAACTGCGCGGCATCCACGATTTGCGCACGCGCACCTCGGGCAATCGCGATTTCGTCCAGTTCCACGTCTGGGTCGATGCGCGGATGTCGGTCGCCGCGGCGCATGACGTGATGGACGCGATCGAGGCCAAGCTCCAGGCCGAGTTCCCCGGGGTCGAGATCCTGATCCATCCCGATCCCGAAGGTCACGTCGACCAGGGCCTCGCGGCCCAGCCCGACCTCACCGCGGCCGAGATTCGTCGGGCAAACTCCTAGGGCGCGGAGCGGTCGGCCGGAGCCTCGCGCACCGGGAACAGCCGCAGCAAGTCCGAAATGCGGGTGCGCAGGACCTTGCGCTGCCCGTCGTCGCTGTGCCCCAGCCGGACGAGGGTGAGCCCCTGCGCGGGCGAGACGATCACGTATTGGCCAAGGTGGCCGACCGCGGCGAAGATGCCCGATGGCAGGCCGTCTTCGAGCAGCGGCCGCTCGCCGGCGGGGCGCGGCCGATTGAGCCAGAGCTGCGCGCCGTACCCGGGATCGGCGGGCGAGGGCCGTGTCATCAGTTCGATCCATCCGCGCGGCAGGATCTGCGCGCCCTTGACCGCGCCGCCGTTGCGCAGGAATTCGCCAAGCTTGGCCCAGTCGCGCGCCGTGGCGTGCATCATGCTCGAGCCCACCAGCGTTCCCGCCCCGTCGTATTCGGCTACCAGCGAGTGCATGCCAAGCGGCAGGGTCAGCCGCGACCGCAGATAGTCGCTCACTGCCTGCCGCCGCGCGCCCGGGCCCATGCTGTCGGTCAGCACCCGCGCAGCGAGATCGCTCAGGATCACGCTGGTCGCGCTCGAATAGGCGAAGGTGCGGCCCGGTTCGGCGGCAAGCGGCTGGGCCTCGGCATAACTTGCCATGTCGCCGCGGCCTTCGAGGAACAGCATCCGGACGGTATCGGCGGCGTAGGGCGGGCTCGCGCTCTCGACGTGGCGCAGGCCAGAGCGCATCTGCAGGAGCTGGCGCAGGGTGATCTCGCCGCGCGGATCGCCGCTGCGCTGCCAGGCCGGCACCGGCGCACTCTCGTCCAGTCGCAGCCGGCCGTCCGAGACCAGCAGGCCGATCATCAGCGCGGTGATCGTCTTGCTCATCGACCAGCCGAGCTGCGGGGTGCTCGCATCGAACCCGGCGCCGTAGCGCTCGGCGACGATCCGGCCGTTGACCAGCACCAGCAGGGCGCGGGTTTCGCCCGCGGCAGAATCGGCGAACAGCTCGTCGATCGCGCGGGCGAGTTTTTCCCGATTCGCTCCGGGGTTGGGACTGACCACCGCCAGCGCCGCGGGGTCGAGTGGCGGCAACGGCGCATCCGCACTCCGGCCGCACGCGCCGGTTAGCGCCAAGGCGGCGAGAGCGAGACTGCGGAAGAAGAGGCGGCGGCGTGTCGACATGGGCGGGTCGGTCATGCGAAGAACCGCGCCCGATGGCAACTCCCCGCGCCCGCTCCTCCACCGCCTCCACCCGCCGCCGCTTCGTCCCGGCGCTGGGCAAGGTGATGTGGATCGCCGTGCTGGCGTTGGCGGGCGTGGCGCTGCTTTACGGCAAGGTGCTGGGGCAATACGCCCGCACCGCGACGGCCTACGGCGCGCACGCCGGCTGCGCCTGCCACTACATCGAAGGCCGCCCGCTGCACGATTGCCGCCGCGACTTCGAGGCGAACATGGGCCTCGTCACCCTCAGTGACGACCCGGAGGCGAAGCGCGTGACCGCCCGCTTCGCGCTGATGGCGCCGACCCGCGCGACTTTCGTGGAAGGCGCGGGCTGCCAGCTGGAGCCGTGGGTGCGGCCCTAGGCCGGCTCGGAGGCGACTCGCTCGGTCGCCTCGATCCACCCGCCGCCGACCACGCGCTCGCCCGCATAGAGCACCGCGGCCTGGCCGGGGGCGACGCCGTATTCGGGCGCGGCGAAGCGGATGCGGGTGGGCGCGCCGTCGCCCAGCGGCCCATCGAGGGTGACGGGGACGGGCCGGGCGAGCGAGCGCACTTTGGCCGTGAGGAGCGCGTCGGGAAGCGGGCCGATGCGGTTGGTCTCGGTCAGTGTCGCCGCGGCGACCGCCAGCCGGCGGCGCGGACCGACCATGACGCGGCGCGTGGCGGCGTCGATGGCGGTGACGTAGAGCGGCTCGGGCTGGCCGCCGATCTCGAGCCCGCGGCGCTGGCCGACGGTATAGTGGATCACCCCGGCGTGGGTGCCGAGCACCGCGCCGGTCTCGGCATGGACGATCTCGCCGCCGGCCGCGCCTTCGGGGCGCAGCGATTTCACCACCCGGGCATAATCGCCGTCGGGCACGAAGCAGATGTCCTGGCTGTCGGGCTTGGCGGCGACCTTGAGCCCGGCCTCGGCGGCGAGCTCGCGGACCGCGCTCTTGGGCAGGCCGCCGAGCGGGAAGCGCAGGAAGTCGAGCTGGGCCTCGGTGGTCGCATAGAGAAAGTAGCATTGGTCGCGCGCCGGATCGGCCGCGCGATGCAGCTCCGAGCCGCCGGGCCCGACGACGCGCTTCACGTAATGCCCGGTGGCGAGGCAGTCTGCGTCCAGTTCGCGCGCCATGGCCAGGAGGTCGGTGAACTTGGGCCCCATGTTGCAGCGGATGCACGGGATCGGGGTGCGTCCGGCGAGGTAGTCGTCGGCGAAGCGCTCGACCACATCCTCGCGGAAGCTGCTCTCGTGGTCGAACACGTAGTGGGCGATGCCGAGCCGGTCCGCCACGGCGCGCGCGTCGCGGATGTCGTCGCCCGCGCAGCACGCGCCCTTGCGCCCGCTGGCCGCGCCATGGTCGTAGAGCTGGAGGGTGATCCCGATGACCTCGGCGCCGCTGCGCGCAGCCAGCGCGGCCACGACCGAGCTGTCCACCCCGCCCGACATCGCGACGACTATCCGCCGCCCGGACAGCGAGCCGCCGGCGGCGGCGGGCAGCTGGAACAGCGCGGCCAGGTCGTTTCCGGCGATGGTGGAAAATGCGACGTCCATGAGCCGCCCCATACACGCGACATGCTGAATCGCCAAAATCCGTGGGTCGCCAACGCATTAACTATTCCTGCCGAAAGGTAAGGGTGGCGTTTACGGGTCCTTGACCATCGCGGGGCTAAGACCCGCTCATGGAAATGGGATTCGACTTCCACAACGGGTCGCAGGGCTCGAACCCGCTGGCGGGAACCGGCTTCGTCGCCGGACAATGGTGGCCGGGCGCCGATCACGTGGCGGACGGGGCAGCGCCCCGCCGGCCCGATTGGGCCAGCCTCAAGGCGCGCTTCGCCGCACTCCACGCGCTGAGGCGCAGCATTGCCCTGTCGGCGGCGGAAACGCTGCCTGCAGGCAGCTTCCTCGGGGCGGCCGAAGCCGTGCTGGCGAGCGCGCGGGGGGCAGGGACGGGCGTTAACCGTCTTTGTTCGGGCAATGGCAAATCAGCGGCGGGCATGGTCCCGGTGATGTCGCCAACGATCCCACGCGCGGCGACCGAGGACCACCGATGATCGAGAACCAGAATATCCGCCCCGCCATGGTGATTGGCCCGCTCGGCGAGCCGCTGACCATCGATTCGCTGCCCCCGCCATCGACGACACGCTGGGTCGTGCGGCGCAAGGCCGAAGTCGTCGCTGCCGTGAATGGCGGTCTGCTCACGATCGAGGAAGCGTGCGAGCGCTACAACCTGACGCTCGAGGAGTTCGCCTCGTGGCAGCGGGCCGTCGATCGCTCGGGCATGCAGGGCCTGCGCGTGACGCGCATCCAGCACTACCGCGATCTCTACGAGCGTCAGTTGAAATACTGAATTACACCGCAGCCGCGGCCTGACTGCGGCTAGTTCGGGTAATAAAGTGTCGCGCCCGGGCCGCACAAGTTGCGCCCGGGCGTTCGCGCATTTATGTTGCTCGTGCGAAATAGCCTCGGAAACCGGGGCTTTTCGGCGTATGAGCAAGGCCGTCCCGCGCTTCGCGGTACGGGTAAGGCGACCGTTGATGAATTATGAGACGAAGATCGGGACCGGGGACGGCGATACTGCCGCGCCCGAGCTTGCCCGGTCTGCGGGTTCTGAAACCCGGCTGGCCGATTCTCCGTTCGGCGGGCGCCGGCTCTGGCTGATCGTCGGCGGGGTCGTTGTCCTGCTGGTGGCGATCTGGTTCTTCGTTCATCGCGGCGATGCGCCGGTTGCCACGGATGCGAGCACGCAGGCCGCCACCGTGACGGTCGTCGCGCCGGGCCGCACCTCGATCGCCGGGGCGATCAACGCCACCGGCTCGATCGCCGCACGCTACGACGAGCCGGTCGGCTCGGTTGGTGAGGGCGGGCAGGTCGTGTCGATCGCGGTCGAGGCCGGACAATGGGTCCAAAAGGGCCAGGCACTCGCGGTGATCGACCGTTCGGTGCAGCAGCAGGCCCAGGCCAGCCAGGCTGCGCAGATCCGCGTGGCCGAGGCCGATGCCCGCCTCGCCCAGGCCAATCTCGACCGCGGGCTCAAGCTTGTCGGCCGCGGGTTCATCTCGCGCGCCGATCTCGATCGCCTCACCGCCACGCGTGACGCCGCGGCAGCGCGGGTCGGCGTGGCCCGCGCCAGCCTTGGCCAGCTCCAGGCGCAGGCCGCGCGGCTGACGATAACCGCCCCGTCCGATGGCCTCGTGCTCGAGCGCAAGGTGGAGCGCGGGCAAGTCGTCGGACCGTCCAGCGGCACGCTGTTCCGCATCGCCCGCGGGGGCGAGCTCGAAGTGCTGGCGCGCCTCTCGGAATCCGATCTGGCTGCGGTCACGCCCGGCGTGGCCGCTCAGGTTACGCCCACCGGCACCGACAAGGCCTTCACCGGGCAGATCTGGCAGGTCTCGCCGGTGATCGATCCGCAGACCCGCCAGGGCACCGCGCGCATCGCGCTTGCCTATGCGCCCGAACTGCGCCCCGGCGGCTTTGCCAGCGTGGTGATCCGCGCCGGCACCGTGGTTGCCCCGCTGCTGCCGGAATCGGCGATCCTCTCCGACGAGAAGGGCAGCTACGTCTTCATCATCGGAGCGGGCAACAAGGTCGAGCGGCGCGCCGTGCGGACCGGGACCGTGACCGACACCGGCATTGCCGTGGTCGAGGGGCTTTCGGGCAACGAACGCGTGGTCCTGCGCGCCGGCGGCTTCCTCCAGCCGGGCGAGACCGTCAATCCCAAACTCGTGTCCGCGCAAAAGTCCGCGCCCTCGCCTGCCGCCTCCGGCCGCTGAGGGCGCCAGGCCATGAACTTCCGCAACATCTCGGCATGGTCGATCCGCAACCCGGTGGTGCCGATCGTGCTGTTCGCCGCCCTGATGATCGCCGGCGTGGTCAGCTTCATGCGCATGGAAGTGCAGCAGCAGCCTGACATCGAGTTCCCGATGGTGATCGTCACGGTCACCCAGCCCGGCGCCGCGCCGTCCGAGATCGAGACGCAGATCACCCAGCGGGTCGAATCCGCCGTCCGTTCGATCGCAGGGGTCAACTCGATCAGCTCGACCGCCACGGAGGGCTCCAGCCAGACCATGGTGGAGTTCCAGATCGGCGAGAACATCAACGAAGCCGTGAACGAGGTGAAGAACGCGGTCGATCAGGTCCGCGGCGACCTGCCCGACGGCATTCTCGAACCCTCGGTGATCAAGGCGCAGACCTCGTCCGAGCCGATCGGCTATTTCGCGGTCTCGGCGCAGGACATGACCATCGAGCAGCTCTCGTGGTTCATCGACGACACCGTCGCCAAGCGCCTGCTGGCGATCCCCGGCATGGCCACCGTGACCCGTGGCGGTGGGGTCAACCGCGAGATTCTGGTAACGCTCGATCCGCCGCGCATGCAGGCCGCCGGGGTGACCGCCGCGCAGGTCAATTCGGCGCTTCGCCAGCTCAACCTGAATGCGGCCGGCGGCCGGGCCGAGATCGCCGGTTCGCGCCAGTCGGTGCGCGTGCTCGGCAATGCCGAGGATGCCTTCGCGCTGTCGCAGGCGCTGGTCCCGCTCGGCGGCGGCCGTTCGATCAAGCTGGCCGACATCGCCACGGTGCGCGACAGTTTCGGCGAGGTCACCTCGAAGGCCAAGCTCGATGGCCGGCCCGTGGTCCTGTTCGGGATCAGCCGCGCGCGCGGCGCCTCTGACGTCTCGGTCTATGACGAGACCACCAAGGCGCTGGCCGAGCTGGCAAAGGCCAATCCCGGGGTGGCCTTCACGCCGCTGTTCACCACCGTCAACTACACCAAGAGCCAGTACGAAAGCTCGATGTCGGCGATGGTCGAGGGGGCGATCCTGGCAGTCGTCGTGGTGTTCTTCTTCCTGCGCGACTGGCGGGC
>Ga0068858_100003640_pt1 | contig 15247 bp, 21 predicted proteins | sample KBSSwiS12_FD_66589 | JGI IMG/M metagenome (GOLD analysis project Ga0068858, IMG submission 66589) | Switchgrass rhizosphere microbial communities from Kellogg Biological Station, Michigan, USA - KBS Switchgrass S1-2 | ecosystem: Host-associated > Plants > Roots > Rhizosphere > Soil ... | reverse complement strand
CGGAGCCGCGATGGCAGCAGGTGGTGAGCGTGCTGCTGGTTTTGGCGTTTGTGGCGGCGTGGCTGTTTATGGTTTTGAATTCTGACTAGCTGAGTACAGGAGCGAAGACGGCGGTGGCAATTTTGGCGGATATCGGATTGGTTTTGTGGTTTTTCTTGCCGGCGGGTGTGGCCAATATGGTGCCGGTGCTGGTGGCGCCGGTACCCGGGCTGCGGCAGTGGAACGCGCCAATTGACGGCGGGCGGGAGTACCGGGGCCGGCGGATTTTTGGTGACCACAAAACCTGGCGCGGGCTTGTGACCGGAATGGTGGCTTCGACGCTGGTTTTCTGGCTGCAGCAGTGGCTGGTGGTGCATACCGGCTGGGGGGCGGCGCTGGCCGGGCAGATTGATTATGCGCATTTGCCCGTGCTGATCGTGGGGCCGCTGCTTGGGTTTGGGGCGCTGGCGGGGGATGCGATCGAGAGCTTCTTTAAGCGGCAACGGCAGGTGGCGCCGGGGCGCAGCTGGTTTCCCTTTGATCAGATCGACTACGTGGTGGGTGGGGTGCTGGCGGTGTTGCCGTTTGTGCGTCTAACGGTGTGGCATTATGTGCTGCTGCTTGCGTTTTGGCTTGGGATTCACATGGTGGTGAGTTTTATTGGGTTCAAGATGCATTTGAAGGAGCGGCCGATTTAGCCATAGGCAAGCGCGGGTTTTGCTACAATTGTTGCATGAGTGATATTCATGATAGGTTAATTGCTTTTACGCGCGGTGTACCTCCGGCAGAGTCCTTTCCGGTAGCTGAGCTCGAGGAATGTTATGCGGCAGCACTCGACCGGGATGCTGCCGGTGTGCTGCAGTACGGCCATCAGCCGGGGTATTTGCCCCTGAGGGAGTATTTGGCAGAGGAATATAGCGCACATATATCTGAGGTGATGGTGTCGAACGGCTCGTTGCAGATTCAGGATCTTTTGGCTGGGTGCTTTGTGAGGCCGGGAATGACGGTGATCGTGGAACAGCCGTCGTATGACCGCTCAATTGCGGTATTCCGGCGGCATGGAGCTCGGGTGGTGGGTGTGCCTCTGGAGGCTGATGGGCTGGATGTGGGACGGTTGGAGGAGCTTCTGAAGCGTGATGGAGCGCCGGCCTTTTTGTACGTCATACCCGACTTTCAAAATCCTACCGGTATCACCATGTCTTTGGAGAAGCGGCAGCGTGTGCTTGAGTTGGCTGATCGATACGGTTTTTTGATTCTTGAAGATGTGCCGTATCGCAAATTGCGGTACCGTGGTGAGCAGTTGCCGATGTTGCGCGAGCTTGATCCGACGCATGTGATAATGCTGTCTTCGTATAGCAAGCTTATTAGCCCGGGCATGCGGGTGGGCTTTGCGGTGGGCGGTGGTGACATTATCGCCGACCTCGTGCAGTTGGCCGAGGATTCCTATCTGGCGCCGGTGTTGCCCACGCAGGCGACGGTATACGAATTTGAGCAGCGTGGGTTGCTGGCGTCGCGCGTGGAGCAACTCTTGGCGCTATACCGGCCAAGGCTGGCCGCAGCGGTGGCGGCATGCCGGAAGCACTTGCCGGAGGCGAAGTTTGCGCCGCCGGATGGTGGGTTTTTTGTGGGGCTGACGCTGCCGGCGGATGTGCATTTGGCGGGTCTTGCGGAGCGGGCGCGGCGGGTGGGTCTAGCGCTCACGCCGGGGCATGAGTTTTTCGCGGACGCGGATGTCGACGCGCCAGGTGTGTCACACGGCGACCGGTTTGTGCGATTGCCGTTTTGCGCGCTGCAGTCTGACGAAATTGAGGAAGGCGTGCGGCGTTTGGCCAAATCGGTTCGGTCGTGAATGACTAGCCGTGTATAATGACCAGATAAAAAGATGGGACCAATAATGGCCGAAGTAGTAATTGAGCGTTTAAGGGAGGCAACGCCTGAGGCGGCGGAGCAATTGAACGGACTTATGGATCAGCTGACCAAGAATGCTCAGCAGCTCGATAAGACGCGTTTGGAGCGGATTCTGGGTGCGAATGGAGCTTTGTATGTGGCGAAGGCTGATGGGGTGATCGTGGGTACAGTGTACCGAGTGGATATGCATCACCCGGTGCGGAGCAAATCCTGGATTGAAGACTTGGTTGTGGATGAAAATTATCGCGGTCAGGGTATTGCGCGCAAGCTCATGGAGACGGCGATTGCCGAAGCTCCTCCCGAGATGGTGTCGGTGAGCTTAAATTCGAACATTTCGCGGGTTGATTCGCATAAGCTCTACGCTAAGCTAGGCTTTGAGGTGCGAGATGATACGCGCATTTGGATGCGCAAACCGGTGAAACCCTAGTTTTCGGAGGCGGCTGCCTTTAGGATTTTCGACCGGTTGCTAAAGTAGGTGGAATAATAGGTTTCGAGCTCGGGCGGGAGGTTTTTATACTCGGTGCCTAGGAGCGAGTGAGCTTCGTCGCGACGGTCTTCGGGAGTTTTTTCGGATTCGAGCTCGCCGTTTATGCCGAGGATGGCGTTTTGGGCGACGGCTTGGTCGAGCAGGGGCTCCAGCTCGTCTTTTTTGTTGCTGGAGAGGCGCTCGTAGGCGAGGTGGAGCATTTCGTGTGCTGCGGTTACGAGGGTTTGGTTGGGCTTGGAAGGATCATCGAGGATGAAGGTTTGGCCCTTGGGGCTAAGGCAACCAAGCCGCTCGATGTCGCATTGGGCGGTGATTTCGGAAGCGGTTTCGAATTGTGGGTTTGTGCGGTAGAACAAGGTCCGGCCGGTAGTGGTGAAGTCGGCTTCATCTGCAATTTTGATAGTTTTGGCATTGGGGTGGTAGCTCAGAAAGAAAATTTTGTCGCCGATGGCGACACGATGGAATGCGCACCAAACGACAAAGAGCGCCAATACGAGAATGAATATGATGTCGAATTTTCGGCTGGTACGAAAAGCTGTCATTGGTAATTTTCAGCATAGCACGATGAAGCTTAAGCATTACATGTGGGTTGTGGTATTATTGAGCGAGTAATGAGTATCACTGAGCGTGGATCAGCCAAGACCAACTCGTAGAATGACAGATATGGGACCTCGACGGATGGACGGATTTGCCCGTCCAGGAGCGGCCGGCGGCCGGCCAGTAGCGCCAGGGTCCCGGCCGGCCGGCCAAGTGCAGCGTGCGCAGGGTCCGGCGCCGGTGGCTTCGCGGCCAATGGCGCCGCGGCCGGCGATGGCGCCTCAGCCGCGTCAGCCTCAGCCGATGCGGCCACAGCAGGCTATGCGGCCACAGCCCCAGATGATGCAGCACGAGCAGCCTCAGTATGAAGAGGGGCAGGCGCCGGTTCGTCAGAAGCGCTCAAAGGCCAAGCGCAGCGGCTGGAAGGTGGTGCTGCAATTTGTGATTGGACTGGCCGTAATCGCAGCGGTGGCCGCAGCGATTGTGTGGTTGTATATCAAATACTATACGCAGTAGACCGATGGAGAGGGTAGTAGCGACCTTTGGCGGTGTGCTGGTTCTAGCTTTGCTAGCCGGTGGTCTCACAGAAGCTACGATGGCATTAGGGCATCGTGGTAGTTTGGCCAATGACACCGCTCTGCGCCCACTTACGCACACCACGGCGAAGCCCTCGCCGACGGTTTCTGCTACTCCCAAGCCGTCTGCTACGCCTGCGCCTACTGCTACGCCGACGCCGGTGGCGACGGCTACCCCGGTGGCGGCGGCGGTGGCTACTACTAATTCGTTTGTACATATGCGAGCTGGTAAGTCGACATCGACGGCCATTTTGACCGATCTCAACGGCGGCACTCAGGTGCAGCTTTTACCGGACAGTGACGCTCAATGGCAGCAAGTTCGGTACAATAATTTGACGGGCTATATCTTTAAAACATATCTCACGTATTGATCTGATTTTTTGTAATAAGCGCTAATGCTACACGGGTCCATATGGACAATACTGATTTCACTAATTCAAAAGTGAGGGCGATACCGTGGGCAGTTCAAGAATCCGCAAAATAAAATCCCAAAACGTAAATCGAGAACAAGGTCTGTATGACGTGTTTTACATGAGCCCGGAAGAGGCTAAGCGCGCGTTGGAGCAGAAGTATGAGTTTTTGGCCGAGCGCTTTGAGCGCAAGTTTCCGAAGCACAAGGGGCTCACGTAGCCTAGGCTAGTCCGGCTCGATAGGTCTAATAGCTTGCATCGGGGGATGCGGCTATTAGATTTTTGCTGATTAATTTGCTAATCTAACTTGGTTACGACATTAGATTGGCGTGCCGATGTAGCTCAGTTGGTAGAGCAGTGCTTTCGTAAAGCAAAGGTCAGCGGTTCGAGCCCGCTCATCGGCTCCAGTGTGAGTTTTTTAGGGCGCGCATTGCGGTGTCGGAAATTCCAGTCCTCCTTCAGCGTATTATTTATACGCTTCAGTCTGGGCTTCATTTCCTTCTTGCATTGCATCACTCTAAAAATCTCACAAGGCCAGAAACAGCTAGGCGGGTATAGTTTAGGGGCAAAATGCGACCTTCCCAAGGTTGAGTCGAGGGTTCGATTCCCTCTACCCGCTCCAGCAATTATTTGACGCGCCCTTGGCAAATTGCCTGGGGCGTGTTTTTGCTTGCTATACTGATGATATGAAACTCATAGCCCGCGACAAGATATTGAATCTGGACGCCCCAGTGGTGATGGGGGTGTTGAATGTGACGCCCGATTCATTTTCTGGTGACGGGGATGTGGATACGGCGGCGGCGGTGAAGCATGGGCTGCGGATTGCGGCTGAGGGTGCGGCCATTATTGATGTGGGCGGTGAGAGCAGCCGGCCGGGGGCGGCGAAGGTTTCGGCTCAAGATGAGTTGGACCGGGTGTTGCCGGTAGTGCGCGAGCTAGCAGGCAAGACCGACGCCATAATCTCGGTAGATACGCATAAACCGGTGGTGGCCGAGGCGGTGCTGGAGGCGGGTGCGCATATCATTAACGACATCACGGGCCTTCGGGATGCCGAGATTGCGAAGGTAGTCGCCAAGTACGGCGCAGGGGTGATTATTATGCATATGCAAGGCACGCCGGATACTATGCAGCTTGATCCGGGTTATTTTGATGTGGTGGCTGAAGTGACTGATTTTTTCCGGGAGCGCATTGAGCTGGCGCATGCTCATGGGGTGCGTGATGAGCAGATCGCCCTTGACCCGGGTATCGGTTTTGGCAAGAACCTGGAGCATAATCTCGCTCTTTTGCGGGCGACGCCGTTATTTCGGAAGACTTTTCCGCATCCACTGCTCATTGGGGCGTCGCGCAAGTCGATGATTGGCAAGCTCACCGGGCGTGAGGCTATGGAGGGGCGGATATTTGGCACGGTGGCCGTGACAGCCTTGGTGGTACGGGATGGAGCCAACATCGTGCGTGTGCATGACGTGCGGGCTAACCGCGACGCTATGGTGATGGCCCGGGCAATCGACGGAATGCACAAGTAATTCTTGCTATACTGGGCCAATGAAAGAAATTCCCTTACGCGGAGGGCTTGTAAGCTCGTCGGTAAAAGTAGGAAATACAGTGCGACGGAACGCTGGACCATGGACACCGACGGTTCATGCGTTGCTCGAGCATTTGAGAGCTCATGGATTTGATTTTGCGCCGAAGCCGCTCGGAATGGACGAGAAGGGCCGGGAGATTTTAGGCTACATGGAGGGTGCTTCAGTGCACCGGCCGTGGATTGCGGTACTCAAAAGCGACGACGGTTTGCGGCAGGTGGCGCGAATGGTGCGCAAATATCATGATGCGGTGGCGAGCTTTGTGCCGCCGGCGGATGCGCAGTGGCGCATTGGCAAGGCTGGGACGGGTCCGGCGCCGAGCATCCGGCATGGAGACTTGGGGCCTTGGAATACGCTGTGGAAGGGCGATAGGCTAACCGGCTTGCTCGATTGGGATTTGGCCGAACCGGCGGAGCGGATTGTGGATGTGGCCCAGATGGCGTGGTACTTCGTGCCGCTACGTGGCGAGATAGGCTGGGAGGAGGCGGGCTTCGAAAAACGGCCGGACTTTCGGCACCGGCTGGAGGTATTGTGTGAAGAATACGGTGAATTTAGCCCCGCCGAGGTGTTGGCTGCAGTGTTGGAGTTGCAGTCGCTTGATTTGAAGCGCACCAAGCAGTTGGGTGGAGGCGGCATGTACCCGTGGAGCTTGTTTTGGGACCGCGGGGGCATGCAACTGCTTCGTGACGAACATGCTTGGTTGAAGTCTTTCCTAAGCGAATAAGTGTTGTTTTGTGCCCAGTGGGTAAAGTGTTCGGCTGCGTTTTAATCTGGTAGCTGTTGATTTGTGCGGTTATGGTGGGTGATGCGGCTATGTATCGGAACGAGGGAGTGATCGGCTGGTTTCTCGGTGTGATCTGTCTCCAGGTGGTATAATCGCGTTTATGGAAGGCTTCCAGCCACTTAATACGCTACGGCGGCAATTACAAAATTTTGTGAACCACGTGCTCAGCCAGCGGTTTTTTCATGATCGCTTGTCGATGAGCGTTTTGACACTGGCAGTAGGCGTGAATATCGCTAGTATCTTTGTTTTGGGCCTTCATGTGCGGCCAACCGATAGTCTGGTACCGAATCACTTTTCAAGTTATACGCTGTTTGATGGGCTGGGACCGTGGTACTTTCCGTTTGAAATTGCGTTTGTGGCACTTTCAATAACGGTCGTGAATGTTGTGTTTTCGTACCATAGCTTTGGGCGTAGCCGGTTGGCAAGCTTTTTCTTGCTTGTTACGGCTCTTGTGGTGGCGATTTTTAGCTTTATCATTGCCCAGGCGTTTGGAGCTATTCGGTGAAAGCGCAGGTCAAGACTGCTGCCCAGCAGCCCTATTTCGACCAGCGGTGGTTTATACGGTCCATGGAGATATTGCCTGGTGCTGTAACGTGGTTGACGTTACTTTTGCCGATTCTTTTGAGTGTAGTAGAACCGGTATCGGTGGCGTATTTCATTATTGCTTATGATTTGTATTGGATGATTAAGTCGTTCCGGCTTAGTGCAAACTTGTTGCGGGGCTACCGTCGTTTGCATGTTGCGCAGACGATAGACTGGAACAAGCGCCTTGCTGGCTTAAGCACTTTGAATAAAGATCTTGCTCAAAATGCATTGCAGATTTCCCAGATGCGGGAGGCTAATCCGAGTCTAAGAAACCGATTAAATTTTGGAAATCGGCAGGTGGCCAAAAAGTACCAAATGCTCGTGACGGAAGGGGAGCGGCTTAAGACTCTCGTGGCCAAAGCCGACAAGATCTTTGATCCGGATAAGATTTATCATGCCGTAGTGCTGGCGACCTATAACGAATCGATGGATACGCTTTGGCCGTCGGTGAAATCGTTGACGGAGGTGGCATTCCCATTGGAGCAACTTATGCTCGTGATTGCATATGAGGAGCGAGGTGGAGCGCGGACCGAGGAAAACGCTCTTAAGCTGGTCGAGGAATTTGGCGATAAATTTGCGATGTGCATTGCGGTGAAGCACCCAGACGGAGTAGCCGGTGAAGTGCGAGGCAAGGGGGGCAATATTAGTCATGCCGGGCGCGTGTTGACGGAGGAGGTTCGTAAGCGGGGTATTGATCCAGAACAGGTGGTGGTGACGACGTTTGATTCGGACCACCGGTCGAGCAAGAATTACTTTAGCTATTTGAGCTACTTGTATGCGACCGACGAGGATCGGGTGCGCCGGAGTTATCAGCCAATTCCAATGTTTTATAACAACATCTGGGACGTGCCGGCGCCAATGCGCGTGATCGCAACCGGAAATTCGTTTTGGATGCTCATGGAGGCGATGCGTCCGCACCGGCTGCGCAACTTTGCGGCGCACGCTCAGAGTTTGGCCGGACTCATCAAGACCGACTATTGGAGTGTGACCTCGATCGTGGAAGATGGGCACCAGTATTGGCGGTCGTATTTTGCCTTTGAGGGAGATCACAACGTGGTGCCGGTGTTTACTCCCATTTATCAGGACGCGGTGCTTGCTAATACTTATGCACGCACGTTTGCGGTGCAATTTCTGCAGTTGCGGCGCTGGGCTTGGGGCGTAAGTGATTTTCCCTACGTGGTGCGGCAATCGCTGGCGCACAAGAAGATTGCATGGGGCAATAAGCTGCCGCAGATTGGGAGATTGTTTGAGTCGCATTTTTCGTGGGCGACGGCACCACTTATTCTGACATTTGTTGGTTGGCTGCCGCTATATCTCAACCGTGATTTTGGTTATCAGTCGCTAGCGCACAATTTGCCCATTATTACGTCACGCATCCTTACCCTGTCGTCACTTGCCATTGTGACTACGGTGCTTTTGAGTTTGTTGTCCTTGCCGCCCAAGCCGGCTCGGTATCACAAGACCCGGTTTGTGGGTATGTTGGTGCAGTGGGCGCTTTTGCCGGTAGTGAGTATTGGTTTTAGTGCGCTGGCCGCTCTGAACTCGCAGACGCGCTTAATGTTTGGCCGATATCTCGAGTTTTATGTAACTGAGAAGGCTACCAGGAAATAGTGATGTATCTGCTGGGCTTTGGGCTAGCATTTGCCGTTTGCGCGGCTTTGACGCCGATAGTGCGACGCTACGCTCTGGCTCACGGGATAGTCGATGCGCCCAGTAGTGCTCGGAAAATCCATCAGCGAGAGATCGCTTATTTGGGTGGGCTTGCGATCTTCGTGGCTTTTGTGGCGACGGTGCTTGTAATGCTGCCGATGTCGCGACAGCTCGGTAGCCTGTTGCTTGGCTGCCTGATTTTGGTGACCGTGGGTGTGATCGATGATGTTCGCGATCTTCCACCCGGCGTGAAGCTTGTGGGCCAATTTTTGGCAGCCGGGGTGGCATTAGCCGGAGGAATCGGTATTACGAGCGTATCGAATCCTTTTGGCGGCGTCATTGATTTGAGTGTAGGCCGGATGAGTTTTGATCTCTTGGGTTTGCATTTTCATATTTCGCCGGTGGCGAATTTTTTGAGTCTTTTGTGGATGGTGGGGCTTGCCAATACCATCAACTTTTTGGATGGTTTGGATGGCCTGGCGTGCGGAGTGTCTGGGATTGCAGCGGTTGTAATGTTTGCCGTGTCGGTGGGTCCTAATGTGCATCAACCGGCAGTGGCGATGCTTGCGATTATTTTGGCTGGGGCGGCATTTGGGTTTTTACCTCACAATTTTTACCCGGCTCGCATTTTCATGGGCGATTCGGGGGCCTATTTTTTGGGGCTGACATTGGCGATGCTTTCGATATACTCTGGCGCAAAGCTTGCGACGGCGGCTTTGGTGCTGGGCTTTCCCATTTTGGATGCTGTGTGGGCGGTGGTGCGGCGTCTGGCGCGTGGGGTTTCTCCGCTCAAGGCCGACCGGCAGCATTTCCATCATTTGTTGCTCGATGCCGGTCTCAACCAGCGTCAGGCGGTGCTCGTGATTTATGCGGTGGTGGCAACGTTTGGGATGGTGGCACTGGCGGCGAACTCGTTTGTGAAATTTATTGCGTTGCTGGTGCTGGTGGCGGTAATGATGCTGTCGATGGCAGGATTATTTGTGCGTGATGTGCGGCGTCGAAAGCGGGCTGGCCGGTAAACCTGTCACCGCCTATGTTTGTGGCGTGCGAGAGTGGATGGTACTATTGAGATGTAACGGGGGCGCCCAATGCAGCCAAAGTACCTACAAGAACTGATCCGCAACTTGCAAGAGTTCTACAAGTGCCCTTCGTGCGAGACGAACTATCATTTTGATGATATTCGGTTCCTCGGTGAGATTGATTTGTATTGTTTCGTACAGCTTTCGTGCCACAACTGCTCTTTGCCGGTGCTCGCGACTGTGAGCGTGAATGGCAAGGCGGGTGGCAAGCGCAAATCTGATTTGCGCCAGAGTGAAGAAGCCAAATTTGCCTCCAAAGGTGCGATTTCTGCGAGTGAGATTGCGGAATTCCACCGCTGGATGTCGAAATCGAAGTCATTTGCCAAAAAGTCGAAGTAGCAGCTAATTCAGTAGAGGAGGGTACGGATGGAAAAGATTGAACTCGTAGCGAGTAAACGAACGGCTAGTGGTAAGAAAAACCGGATTTTGCGGGCGGCGGGCAAGGTGCCGGCTGTGGTATATGGCCGCGGTGTGAAGTCTGAGCCACTTGAGCTTGAGGCTAAGGTGATTGAGCGGGTTTATCGGCATGCCGGTGGCAATAAGATTGTGGCGCTCAAGGTCGGCGAAGGCCGCGCGCGTAACGTGCTCATCCATGATGTGCAGGTGGGCCGGGCGCAGGGCGAACTGACGCACGTGGATTTCTACGTTGTGCGCATGGACGAGGTGCTGACCGCAGAAATTCCGCTGCACTTTACGGGTGAAGCGGACGCAGTTTTCAAGGGCGAAGGAACCTTGGTGAAGAACCTGGAAATGGTAGAGGTGGAGTGTCTGCCATCAGATTTGCCGGAAGCACTCGAGGTAGATATTTCGCCGCTCGATGACTTTGAGAAAACGCTTACTCTGGCAGACCTTAAAATCCCCGTGGGCGTGAAGTTAACTGAGGAAGATCTAGAAACGATTATCGCCAAGGTTGAGCCGCCGCGGACTGAGGCCGAGATGGAAGAGCTGGACGAGGCCGTGGAGGAAGAATTGCCGGAGGGCGCCCAGGAAGAGGAGCCCGTGGTGGTATCTGAAGAGAACGAGGGCGATAAGGATCGGCGCGACAAGAAATAGCGCAAAAACGTTTGCTAAAAGCGGGCTTTCGGGCCCGTTTTTTGTTTTCTGATGAGGGGCCGGTATGATTTGAGATACCCGGCACGTTCTTCGGTCAGAAGGTGAGTTGATGGAGTATGACGGGCACGGAAAGGCCGCATCGTCGTCCTGGTTTTCGGGGTGATTTTGATGCGGGTACGGTGGCCATTCGGGCCTTTGCCGGTATGGTGCGTCACCAACGCGTGGTGAAGTACCAATTGCTGGTGACGGCGGTGATGGTGGCCGCCGGCTTGTGGCAAGGATTCGGTCCTCTGCACTGGATCATTGTCGCGAGGCTGGCTGGGTCTGTGGTCTACGCGGAGATGAATAACAGCACCCATGAAGCGGGTGGCGATGCGATCTCAGCGGAATACCATCCAGGCGTGGGGCAGCTAAAGGATCGGGCGGCTGGCACTGTGACGGTGCCCACCCTTGTGGCCCTGATCTGCCTGCCGTTTCTTTTTGCGCTGCCGACTGGCTGGTGAAGCTTGCGGCTGGTACCGGCGCTTTGTTGTCCGACTTGGGCTGCTCCGTGAACGCCGAAAGGCGTCTGCGGGGCGGCCCCCTACTTTATTAGTAGTTTTTGAGCTGCCGTTTGAGATCGGCGCGGGAGCGGAGGTCGGCATGGGAGGCGAGGTAGCGCAGGAACGCCGGCGTGTCGAAGTGCTTGAGGGTGGTGAGCATGACGGCGGCGATTTGGCCGGCTGCAATCTCACGGGCGCGGAGGTCGAGAATTTTGCTTTCGACCGTGTCGGTAATGGCATCGGCGGTGGCTGCGGAGGCCGATTGCCCACCCAGCGCCGTGACCACGCTAGCGTATAGCCTGGCGCGTGCGTAGGGGCTGTGTGAGCCGTTTTGGGATAGAACTTGAAGGAAACCTAGGTCTGGCGCTTCGTACGTCGTGAAGGCTTCGTGGCACGTCTGGCAGCGTCTTCGGCGCCAGAGCTGGGTGCCAAATTTGGTACTGCGGGTATTGTAGACTTCGGTCTCATTGGATCTACAAAACGGACATTTCATGACTACATGTTGTCATATGACTATAAAAAATACCAGGGGATAACTTTTCCCAATCTGGGGAAAACGGTCTTAAGTATTGCCGCCAGGGAGCAGCCACACTACAATACGGCCTGAAGGCCTTATTTAATCAGGAGATGCCGTGCCAAACGAGCAATCGAGAATAGAGCTGTTGAGAGGTAAACTCGCTGGACTTGCGGGGCGCCTGGTTGTAATTTCTGGACCGTCGGCCGGTGCCGGTAAGGGCAAGGTAATTGATGAGCTGCTTGGTTTTTCGGATGAGAAACTGTGGCTGTCGGTGTCTACTACTACCCGTCAGCCGCGTCCGGGTGAGGTGCTACACCACAAATACACCTTTGTAACGGTGGATGAGTTTAACAAGCTCGAGCAGGGTGGCGAGTTTCTGGAGGCTAACGGGCTTACGGAAGGCGCTCGGTATGGCACGCCGATCGGGCCGATCATTGAGCATATGAAAGCCGGCGAGACGGTGATGACCGAGATTGAGGTCAACGGAGCGGAGTTTGTGCATCAGGTATTGCCAGACGAGCTGTTTATCTTCATCAAGCCGACGAATGGGGGCTTGGATGAGGATTTGGCGGAGCTGAGGCGCCGGATTGAGAAGCGTGGCACAAACGACGAGGCCTCGATTGAACGGCGGCTGGAGCAGGCGGCGCGTGAGCTGGAGCAGGCTCGGAACCTGGGCTTTTATACCTGGATCGTGAATGAGACGGGCAAGTCCGAAGAGGCGGCTCGTGGTATTTATGACTTAATTTTGAGCAGGGTCCGACCGGAGCGTGTCTAGCACGGGGCATATCGGCCTGCTTACCGGTACGTTTGATCCGGTGCATTTGGGGCATGTCGCCATGGCTGAGGCGGCTTTGCGTGAGTGTGGACTCGATGAGGTGTGGTTTTTGGTGAATCCGGATCCGGGACACAAGGTGGGCGTGACGGATTATGCGCACCGGCTGGCAATGGTGCGGCTAGCGGTAGCGGGTCGGTCGGGTTTGCGGGCAGGCGCACCGATTGGCGATCCGAAACGGCATCGGATGGCGGATTTTGAGCGCATGATGAGCGCGTATCCCGGTAAGAAATTTGTTTTTATTGTGGGCGCCGACGTGCTCATGGCAATGAGGGCTTGGGAAGACTATGAGCCGGCGGTGGCACGGGCGGAGTTTGCGGTGGCGCGGCGGGCAAAAATGGACGAGATCCAGGCTGATGGGCGCATGCAGGTACAGAATTTTGAGTTTTCTGACCATGCCGATGCTTCGTCTCGGCTGATCCAAGGGCAGCTGCGGGCGGGTGCGCGGCCCGCGGAGCTCGACGGGCGGGTGTACGACTATATTCGCGAGCAAGGGCTGTATATTTAACACTTGCGTTCGGTATACGTTCGGTATAGTATCTAGAGACTAGATAAGGTTTTGAGCGATGCGCGAGGAATGCAACGACATCGTGAGTGTGCTGGCCTCCTTTGCACCGGGGCCGCGAGGGGTGGTGCGGGTGACGCCGCATATCTTGAAGTGGAAGGGGCGGAAGTGGCCGCTTTCGACGATGGGCTTGTATCATCCGGAGCGGCGGGGAACGAAGCGGGTGCATATCTTTAGCTTCTCGAGCGGTGAAACGGCTTTTCGAGTGGAGCTGGATCCTGAGACGCTGCAGTGGACGCTGACGGAGGTGTTTTATGGGTGAAACGGATGCGACCCCACGGCGCGGTTGGCCGTAGGGTCGGGGCATCAGTCGGTGTTGGGGTCGGTGGCTTGTTCGCGGATGAGCGCGCGCTCGAAGACTTCCTCCATAGCGGCTCTCAGGTCCGTGATCATCCGCTTGGACTTCGGTTCTTCGGCCAGGGTGATGGAGAGCAGGCTCAGCCCGAAGGCCTCGAGGAGGGAATTGAGTTCGACCTCCAGGGCGACACTTTCCTGGGGGGGTGTGGACATCAGACGTCTCTGAAGCGTTTCCCCGGGGATCCAAGTGACGGCGCCGAGGAGATGGGCTCTTTTGGTGTCGGGAGGGTTCTGGAAGGCGTACAAGGCGGGCCGCCTTTCGATGGTCGTGACTGACTTCTATATTATATAATTTTTATTATTTATGTCAATGATCGGGAAAGATTATGGACCTGAAATTTAACCCTGAACCGCCGGAAGTGATGCATATCGATATGAACTCAGCTTTTGCTATGACTGAACAGCAGGCGAACCCGCTTTTGCGCGGGCGGCCGGTGGGGGTGACAAACCGCCTCAACGATTATGCGATTTGTATAGCGGCATCTTATGAGGCGAAGGCGCTGGGAATTAAGCTCGGTACGCGCAATGGTGAGGCTAAGCGGATCGCGCCGAATTTCGTGATGCGCGAGAGTGATTCGGCTAAGTATCAATATGTAAACAAGCAGATTCGCCAGATTTTTGAGAGTTACTCGCCGGTGACGCAGATGAAGAGTGTGGACGAGGGCATTATTGATTTCCGGGGGATGCGGGGGCTGTTGAAGGGCCGGCCGCTGGAGGATATTGGCCGCGAGATTAAGCAGCGGGTGCGTGAAGAGGTGGGGGACTACATGACCGTAAACGTGGGGATTGCGCCCAACCGGTGGCTGGCCAAGGTGGCGGCTGGGTTTATGAAGCCCGACGGATTGTATGTGATCGACCACACGAACGTAGAGGCAGTGTATGGTTTTATGGACTTGGTGGAGTTGCCCTACATTAAGCAGCGATGGGCGCGGCGGCTGGGTGATGTGGGTATCTTCACGCCACTGGACTTCTACCGGGCTTCGGAGCGGGTGCTGTCGAAGCAGGTGTTTCGCAGTGTGAACGGGCACCATTGGTATCTGAAGCTGCGGGGTTATGAGACAGAGGTGGAGTATGGCATTCGTACGGTGGGGCGCAACTATGTGCTGGAGCACCGGACGGCTGATCCGGAAGAGCTGGCGACGTTATTTTATAAGGCGGCGGAGAAGGTGTCGCGGCGCATGCGTAAGAACGATTTGGCGGCGCGGGGTTTGCTGCTGTGGCTTGGGTATGTGCGCGAGCCGTCCGACGGCATGCGGCGTGGGTGGGGCGGTCCGCGTGGCTGGCATGAGCGCAAGATGTACACCGCGCCCGTCCACCGGGCGGATCAGCTGTATGCGCGGGCGATGGACCTGTTTTCTCGGTCGCCACAGGGCGAGATTGTATCGTCCTTGGTGATGACCGCATACGGGTTGGAGCCGGTGCGTTCGGACCAATTATATTTGTGGGAGACCGAAGATGCGCGGTATGATCGGATAGACGCGACGATCAATGCCATAAACGACCGGTATGGCGAGCAACGAATTGTGCCGGCTTCGATTTTGAGGAGCAAGAATCCGATGGCGGATAAGATTCCGTTTGGGACGGTGCGGTATTTTGATTAGTTTTAAATCGTGTGAGCAACATGGTTGGTTCGGCCTCATTTGTGGTTGGCGGGATCTGCTTCAGCCTAGGTTTGGCTTCAGGAATAATCATTACCTGGCAAGCGAACTCGGTCCCTTTGCTTATCGGATGTTTTGAGTTGTCTGGCGCTTGCGGGCGGTAGTGATTATTCCTTTCGCTCTACCCGCATTATCTGGCGTTAGGCTAC
>Ga0068858_100003638_pt1 | contig 15250 bp, 14 predicted proteins | sample KBSSwiS12_FD_66589 | JGI IMG/M metagenome (GOLD analysis project Ga0068858, IMG submission 66589) | Switchgrass rhizosphere microbial communities from Kellogg Biological Station, Michigan, USA - KBS Switchgrass S1-2 | ecosystem: Host-associated > Plants > Roots > Rhizosphere > Soil ... | reverse complement strand
AAGGTGAAGTCCGAAGGTGGCAACTTTCCGCAACAATGGATCCAAAAACAACCTTGCCAGGGGCTCGCCATGCCCGGCACAGAGAGCGTCGCGAATAAGCTTTAAGTCGCCTTCAAGCTCATCTGCCGAAGCATACGGCATTCCCTTCGACTCTTCGCGATTGTGACGTAGCCTGACTACAACGAAGCTGATAAAGCGGCGATACAACTCCGTCGGCGAAATGCGTGCTGCCAGGGCCGATTCCTCTCCGATCAGCTTGCTGTATTCCACAAGACGGTCGCGCAACTTGCGCGGGAATTGTACTTCGCGTGTGGACGAACTTAGCTGACGGGAAATGCGTCCCAGTTCATCGATGTAATGATCGAGGATGGCGTTGCGCGCACGTTCCAGGGCCTCGCGCGTAGACTCTCCGGTTACGAATGGATTCCCGTCACGATCTCCACCAATCCAGGAACCGAATTTGAGCAACTCGGGAAGTTCCGAAGTCTCGACTGTTACACCATACACTTCCTGAAACGAGTTGATGATTTCCTCATAGACCCGCGGCAGGCTCTCGAAGATAGACATGGGATAAACATCAAGGCCCATGCGGATTTCATCCGTTACCAAAGGGCGCTCCACGCGGACTTCGTCCGTTTGCCAGAGCGAAGTAATTTCGGCTTGAATCAATGCTTCATATTCCGCCGCATCGGAAACAGCCAGTGGCAGGTGATCGAGATTCGCCAGGTGTTGGGCAATGCGTCCGCGCTTCAGTAACACTGTACGCCGCGCAACTTCAGTCGGGTGCGCGGTGAAGACCGGAGTGACTCTCACCTTGCGCAAAGTGCCCAATGCATCGTTCGCGCTAACACCAGCCGCGTGCCAACGCCGCAGAGTCCCGCGAAATGCTCCAGCGAGCGGCGGCTGCTCTGTGTGCAGTTTGCTCGCGCGACGGCGGCGCTTGCGATGGTTGGTTTCTGCAAGATTGGTTAATTCGAAATAGATCGCGAATGCCTTCGTGATGCGATAAGCATCGGCGACATCAAGTCCGGCAATGGCGTTGCGCGCCTTCGCCATTTGCGGATCCTCGAAGTTGGCGGCTTCGAGCCGAGTCTGCTCGCGATGGCGGATCAGCAGGTGACGGAGTTCCTCGACAACATTGAAAAGGCGCTCCCCTTCCTGCTCGACGATTACCCGTCCCAGCAGCTTCCCCAAAGAACGGACATCCCGCCGCAACGGCAGCTCCTTGAGCGGGTCAGTAGTGGCCGCGGTCAGCTCCGCCAGACGGCTGGTCTGGTCGTCAGGACTCCAGAGGGGGTTTTCGCCCATAAAGAAATATATTACAGAAATCACTTTAGATCGGTGGCAGCAGGCAGGCTCTCGCTAATCGTTCTTGCTTCCATCGCAATTGACTTCGACAACAATTGCTGCAGGAATTCCATCACGGGTTGCCGGAGAGAATTTCCGACTCTCTGCAACTTTTCTTGTAAGCGTGACAGCGGAATTGTGATTCATCGTATTCAAAATCTGAATCGAACAAACACGTCCTTCGGAGTTTGTGGTCAATTCCAATCTTGTTATGCGAATCAATGGCTCGATGGCGCGGCCAGCTTTTCTAGAATCTCGCTCGGCTCCGGCCTCTCGGTATAGTCCTCATTGGCGGATGAATACACCACTGTGCCATCACGATCAACAATAAATGTCGCCGGAATCGGCAGTTCCCAGCTTTGGTCTCCATTGGCGTGCGGAAGGTTGATGAAAACTCGCTTGTAGAGCAATTGCTGATATTCGGGGGCTTTGTACACAATGCCAAACTGCCGAGCGACGGAATTTCCAGCGTCACTCAGCAATGGAAACCGCAGTTTGTGCTGGTCGTACATGAAGTACGACTGTTTCACTGTCTGCGGAGAGATGGCAACCAATGACGCACCGGATTGCTGGATTTGCGGTGCAATGAGGTTCATCGCTTCCATCTGCCCCACGCAGAATGGACACCAGCGTCCGCGGATAAAAAAGACCACAAGCGGGCCTTGGGCCAGCAGAGCAACGGATGAAACGGGTTTTTCGTTGCTGTCGTTCAGCGCAAACACCGGGGCCCGACTACCGACTGATAGAGCACGTTTGGCCAAGCCGCTAGCTTTCAGCTCAGCGACCACGCGGGCATGGATGTCACGCGTTTCCTGTGGGACATATTTCGCGATCAACTCTTTTCGCTCCGCGAAAATGTCGAGCAACGGACGAAGATCACTCGACTGCGACGCCTCGTCCAAGGAACGCCACTTCATTCGGTAGTCCTCGATAAACTCTGCAAGTTGCAACGCGATTCGGTTATCAAACAAGTATGAAAAATAATGGCATCATACGGAAGCCATTGTTGAACGTCACGCTTAACAGCAAGATCGTTACATCTGTGGATGTAAGAGAGATCGCCTTCGCAGCGAGTCAGAAAACCGGTCTTCATAAGCATCCTTGCCCGGTAATCGGGTTTGTGGTCGAGGGAACCGCCGTGCTCGAGGTGCAAGGGCAGCCCGCGCAGCAATTACCCGCAGGTTCCAGCTTTTACGAACCGGCGGACACCGTCATCGCGCGGTTTGATAATGCTTCATCACAAGCTCCCATGAGTTCGTCGCTCATAATTTGCTGAACGGGAAACAGGAGCTGATCGAAATGCTTCCCGAGAACTAGCACTACATTCCGGGAAATTTCATGCCCGCAAGCCGACGCGCAAAACTGGCTTTGCCCATGTCCTTGAACATCTTTCGCATTTGCGCGTATTGGCGTAGCAGATTATTTACTTCCTGAACTGAAGTGCCTGATCCACGCGCGATGCGCTTCCTTCGACTGCCATTGATAACCTCGTGATGATTGCGCTCGTGCGTCGTCATCGAGTTGATGATAGCCTCGACACGATTGATCTGCTTTTCATCCACTTTGTCGGCGGCCTTCTGCAGTCCTGCAAATGGTCCAATACTCGGCAGCATTCCCATGATATTTTGCATCGAACCCATCTTCTTCACCTGCCGCAACTGGTCACGGAAATCTTCCAAAGAAAATCCATCGCCACTCAGAGCTTTGCTGGCAATTTCCTGAGCCTTTTTCTTATCAACCGTCGCTTCGGCACGCTCGATGAGCGAGAGGATATCGCCCATGCCGAGGATGCGCGAGACGATGCGGTCGGGATGGAACGGTTCCAGCGCGTCATATTTTTCGCCAACGCCGATGAACTTGATGGGCTGGCCGGTGACTTGGCGGATGGAAAGAGCTGCGCCGCCGCGAGCATCGCCGTCCATTTTGGTGAGAACCACGCCGGTAAGCGACAGCTTCTTGTGGAATTCGTCGGCGGAGTTGACCGCATCCTGTCCGGTCATGGCGTCGGCCACGAACAAGATCTCCTGTGGATTTAGCAGGCGCTTCAGCGACTGCATTTCGTCCATCAGCTGCTCGTCTATGTGCAGACGACCGGCCGTGTCGACAATCAATATGTTGCAACCGGTGTTGATGGCCTCTTTGCGCGCCTCTTTGGCTAGGCGCTCGACCGTAGCCGTGTTGGCCTGTTCGACTTTGCCTTCATAGATGTTGGCCTTGATCGCTTGCGCGACAACTTTCAACTGCTCGCGTGCGGCGGGACGGTAAACGTCGACCGAAACTAACAGAGGGCGATGCCCGCCGTTCTTGAGCCAGTTCGCCAGTTTGCCTGACGTGGTGGTCTTACCGGAACCTTGCAGTCCAGCCATCAGCACGACTGTCGGAGGCTGCGAGGCGAATTTTAGCTTGGCGGTATCCTTGCCCAGAATTTCAACCAGCTCGTCGCGGACAATTTTGATGACCTGCTCACCGGGGGCGAGAGCAGTCATCACCTGCTGCCCGACGGCTTTGGCCTGTACCTGATCTATGAACTGCTTGACTACTTTGAAGTTTACGTCTGCCTCAAGCAGAGCGAGGCGCAACTCCCGTAGCGCCTCCTGCATGTTTTCTTCATTGAGCACGGCCTGTCCGCGCAGGGTTTTAAAGGTGCGCTGGAGCTTTTCCTGTAGATTCTCAAACATAGATTTGAAGGATTATTTTAACTGATGCTTAAGCCCTAGGCCGCACAAGCTGAAAACGATCCGTCGTCCTCGAATATTGAATCCCACCCATACGCCCGATGAGATCCAAGGAATCACCGTCAATGCGTCCATCCTTGAGGTGTTTTTCATCAATTTGGATCGAAAGAATCTCCCCAATCACCAGACTACCGCCTTGCGGGGGAGATGAAAAATCGAGAATCTGATAAACCTTGCACTCGAAGTTAACCGAAGATTCGGCCACCTGTGGGGGCTTCACCATTTTTGATTGCCGTGGGGTCAGCTTTGCCAGTTCAAATTCATTCACCGAAGAATCGTATTCCCCACTGGTGAGGTTCATGGCCTCGGCTACGTCGTAGGTCACGACGTTAACGACGAATTCCCCCGTTTCGCGTATGTTGCGCAGGGTATCTTTTGCTTCGCCACGAACCGCAGTGCCTTCCCCGCGCACTCGTAGGGCAGGGGCAAAGGCCAGTAGTGGAGGCTTGCCGCAGATGGCGTTGAAAAATGAAAACGGCGCCAGGTTGAGCTGTCCGGAAGCGCTTACTGTTGAGACCCAGGCAATGGGCCGGGGCGCGACCGAACTGATGAGGATGCGATAAAACTCGTTGTAGGGGAGGTCGGATGGGCGAACGTCCATATCAAAACTTTACTACAGCCACGATCTCCATACTGTTCTCGATAACCGCGTTGGAAAAAATTTCGCCGGGTGCAGGAGCGTGCTCTATTTTCTGCTGGACAAGTAGAACTCGCTAGCTGGCAAAAACTTCCTTCGCGGCGATGATGGTGTTGCAGTGAATCATCACGGTGTCTTCGACCTTGCGTGCATAGCCGCCGGCGTAACTCACCATGACCGGAACGCCGCGTGCTTTTGCCACCTTGAAAACCAGCTCATCCCGTTTTTTCAATCCCCCCATGGTTAACGCCAAACCACCAAGCTGGTCCTCTTTATACGGGTCGGCGCCGGCGAGGTAGCAGATCAGATCCGGTTCGAACTGCCGCAGGCCGGAACTTAGCGCATTGTCGAGCCACGCGAGATAGTCAACGTCTCCGATGCCATCGGGCAAATCGACGTCGATGGAAGACGGCGGTTTATGCGCGGGATAGTTATTCGCCTGGTGAAGAGAGATGGTGAAGACGTCGCCAGCTTGGGCGCTGCGGATTTTACCGGGTGAACTCAAAGTGGATGCAGACACTGACGGCAGTGACTGATTGGCCGCTCTGGCCCCGGCGAAGATTACAGCGGTCCCATTGCCGTGGTGAACATCACAGTCCACCGTCATCGCGGCGCGAATTTTTCCGTCGCGCTGCATGCGGCGGATAGCAACCGCTACATCGTGAATCATGCAAAAGCCTTCACCGTGATCGGGAAAGGCGTGATGAAATCCGCCGCCGATATTGACGGCCACACCATCTTTCAGGGCGCACTCCGCAGCGAGAATCGATCCGCCTGCTGCCAGCCAGAAGGCATGGACCAATTCCGCCGAGAATGGAACTTCCAGCTGCATTTCTTCCTGCGGCGAAAGTGTTCTTGTCTGGAGTTTGTGGACGTACTCAGGTGTGTGCACCAGCAGGACATCCTGATCGGATGCGGGCTGAGGGATTAAGAAGTCTGCTGGTTCAGCGACATTGTCGTCCAGAAGCCGTGAGTGAATGCGCCGATACTTTTCTGCCGGGAATACGTGTTGCCCGATTGGCAGGTAATAGTCGTCGCTGTAGATGAGCTTGAAAGGAAGCATTTTGACTTTCCATCATAAACTCACTGTCATCCCGAGCGAAGCCGAGGGACCTTGTGGTTCTCGTACCCAAATATTCGTGGCCGGCGTGAGCGAACTCAAGGTCGCTTGGCTGCGCTCAGGATTCCGGTTACTTTTTTCGGGTTGGGGGTGGAGGAACAATTGGGCGCCGTATCGGGACGATTGCGCCTTTCGACGGATCTGCCGCCGCGCTGGCGCGCGAGAGCACTTCCTCCTGAATGTACTTCACGAAATCCTGAATCTGGCGCTGCATCTCCTCCATGCGCTCGCGCATTTGCAGGATGATGGCCATGCCGCTGATATTCACCCCTAAATCTCGCGCCAAAGACAGGATGAATTCCAGGCGTTGCAAGTCTTCGTCTGTATAGAGACGGGTGTTGCCCTCTGTACGCGATGGCTTCAACAATCCTTCGCGTTCATAGAGGCGCAAGGTTTGCGGATGGATGCCGTACATCTCCGCTACGGAGGAAATCATGTACGCGCCTTTGGATTTGCGTTTGGTCATGGAGCATCTGGCCAGCTACGCACTTAATTTACACCATAAGACAAGAAGCCACGGATTTGACGGATGCAAACGGATTGTTTGATACGTGAAAATCCGCGTAAATCCGTGGCTCTATTTTAGGCCGCCGGTTGCGGCTTGGTCTGGACGGCAGTGTTCCATCCCTGCGGCCGCAACGCGGTGTTCAGGAAATAAGCTACGACTCCCGCGGCAATCAGCGCCATGGCGAGCACAAATGAACTCATTCCGAAAATTTGCTCATGTTGGCTATGGCTAATGGCAACGCCTAAAAGCAGAAGCGGTGGGATGCCGACTGCCACGGCGCCAAGAGCTCCACCCGGCACGCGAAACGGCCGAGGCAGGTTTGGTTCGCGGAAGTACAGCACTGCCAAGGCGACGAACTCGAGCATGACGCTGCTGCCGTAGACGACGATATCGATTGTCACCAGTCGCTCGAAGCCGAGCGTGAGACACATCGTCCAGCCCAAAGCGCATGTCAGGATTGCCACCCATGGTGCTTGCGTTCGGGGGTGTAGTTTCGCAAAGAAACCGGGCAGCATTCCATCTTGTGCCATCGCCAGCGGCAGACGTGAGTAGCTCATCACCAGCGCATTGAACATACCAAAAGCGCTCATCATACCGCCCAGTACAAGTCCAATGCGCAGAAGCGCGCCACCAAGCAGACCTGCGATATCGGCCCACGAACCGGTTTCCCATGCGGAGATGGGAAGTCCAGTCATCCACACAGCCGCTACTGGGACGACATAGCTAAAAGCCACAATCAGCACGGCGAGCAGCATGGCGCGCGGATAGGTCCGCTGCGGCCGCTCGACTTCTGCTGCGATAGTAGACGCGTTGTCCCATCCCATGTAATTCCACATGGCAATCAGCAGTCCACCAATCACTCCAACTTTGGAAGTGTTCGGCGTCGTGACGGCATGGAACAGCGCACCATATTTCAACGGTGCGAGAACTACGATCAACACAAACGGCAATGACAACAAAATGAACAGCCACAGCGACGTCGTGGAAACTACTTTGACTCCGGCGATATTCAGCAGCGTGCAGGCAATGACGACAGCCAGCCCGACCATCAATCCGCGATGTCCTTGGCCGAACCAAGGGAACAGGCGCGTCAGGTACAAGGTGAACAACGTCGGATAGATGGCCATGTCGAAAATCGATGCCACCAACGAGAGCCAGGCCTCCTGAAATCCCCAGAAGTTCCCCATGGCATACCGGACCCAGGCGTAGAAACCGCCTTCATACGGTAGAGCGCTGGAAAGCTCTCCGATCATGAACGCAGTCGGCAGACTCCAGAGCAGCGGAGTGACCGCCAAAAAGACGAGTGCCTGCCAATAGCCCGCGCCGTGGACGATGTCCTCGATGCCATAGGTGCCGCCAGACACCATAAAAAAAGTAGCGGCCACCAACGGCCAAAGCGTGAGCCTGGCGGATATCTTTTTTGTGGGGGATTCAAGGGGAGATGGTTGCAACTGTGAAGGGGCGCTAGCTGTGGTCAATTTCGACGGCTTCCTCCTCGGGGCGAATCACTCTCAGCTACCTCGTGGGTGGGCCGGTGACAAGGATTCCGGCCGCTCCAGCTAAAGTTAGTTCGCAATCGAAGCATACGGAAAATTGCCACAGACGCAAGAGAAATTTTTCGAGAATTTGTGGTGAGAACACGAAAGTAATAGGATTTAGGAGTCGCGTCGGAGTTGTAGACACAGTGAAACAGGAGACTCGCACATGATGAAAATCTGTTTTGCATTTCTGCTGTGTACAACCATGTTGCTAGCGCAGGCTGGTCATCCGCAAAATGCGTTTAGTCCGGGACAAATTCAGTGGGGCTCACCTCCGCCGATGGTCCAACCTGGAGCCCAGTTCGCGGTGCTGGAAGGTGATCCCACGTCAAGTTCTGGCAACTTCACCATCCGCATCAAAATGCCGGCGGGATACAAAATTGCTCCTCATTGGCATCCCAAGCGGGAAAACGTCACTGTCATCTCCGGAACACTGAAGCTAGGGATGGGCGACACATTTGACGCCAGCAAGATGACGGATTTGCCGGCCGGAAGCTTTGGGTATCTCGATCCCGACATGCATCATTACGTGATGGCAAAGGGTGAGACAGTTGTGCAGGTCCACGGCCAATCACCGGTGGTGTTCAACTACGTTAATCCGGCGGACGATCCGAGAAACGCTGGAGTACCCAACAAGCCTTAATCAGGCATTTGATTTAGAACCACAGAGGACACGGGGGGTAACTCTGAGATCCCGTGGTTGAAGATTTAGAGTTTGAGCTCCCAGGTTTCTGCCACCAAGTCTTTCCGTCCCCAGCTCTGGTGAGGCTCTTTCTTGATGAGCTTGAAACCTGCTGCTTGGTAAAGGTGTCGCGCGGCAGAAAGTTCGCTTTGCGTCCAAAGCATCATCCTTTTATAGCCAGCCTGACGGGCAAAGCTGATGCACTCGGCAACGAGACTTCGTCCAATCCCCAAACCGCGCGCACTCGGCTCGACGAACAGCAGACGCAATTTTGCGACGCTTTTGGATTCCTGCACGAGAAACACAGAGCCCACGATCTCGCCGTCTTTCTCCCCTATCCAGCAGTGTTCCCTCTCGGGATTAAAATTCTGAATGAACTTCGCCGCGACCTCGGCCACCATGGCTTCAAAGCGTTCGTCGTAGCGATATTCCTGAGCATAAAGCTCACCGTGACGATGGACGATCCACCCCAAGTCTCCGGGCCTGTGCGGCCGCAAGGAATACGCAGCTGACTGCGGCGTGGCTGCGAGAATGCTTTCGATCTGACGCATCGCGCCCAGCAAAGCTTTTTGTTTCGGCGCCGAGTGTCGCGCCAGCATGGCTGAGATCTCTGCGCTTGATCGGCGGTCGAGGGGAGCAAAAACCTTCCGGCCCTTGCTACTCAGAGAGAGAAAAATCCTGCGGTGGTCAGATGGTGATGTTATCGAGCTAATGAATCCCTGAGCTTCGAAGTTCTGCAACATCCGACTAAGGTAGCCGCGATCCAGCCCCAACTCGCGGCAAAGCTCTCCTGCTGTGACGTTGTTCTGATAAGCGAGTTCATACAGAACGCGAACTTCGGTCAGAGAGAACTGGCTGCGGTAGAGGTGTTCCTGGAGAACACCGATTTGACGGGTGTAAAAGCGATTGAAATGACGGATCGCGCGGACGGAATCGGGTGTAGGAAAGGACACAAAGGCGACTCCCATGCCTTACTGTAGCAAATTAGTTGACTAAGTCAACTAATTTGGTTTTTGGACACATAGCTCAAGCCGGCACTGATATCAACCTAGTACGGGGGTTATTTCCTACGGAATGCATCTAGGAAAGATGCATCCGCCAATCGATGCCCACAATGGGGTTAGGACAATTAGAACTCCAGACTGTTCACGATAGGCGAGTACTCCAAAGAACACCGCAAGGATGAAAACAGCAATTTCATACATACAATTCTTAGACGTTCTTAAATAACTCTTCCCGCGGATCTTCTGGATTCAACTTCGCCAGTTCACGCAACAACTCTTTGGTCTTCTCATCGCGTGGCATGGGTACCGTGATTTTGATCTCAATAATCTCATCCCCGCGCATGCCATCCTTGGTGGCTGAAGGCACACCTTTTTCCCGTAGCCGCAGTTTCTGACCTGATTGTGTCCCAGGTGGAATCTTCAGTTCGGCGCGGCCGTCAATTGTCGGGACTTCGACCTTAGCGCCAAGTGCCGCCTCGGTCGCGGTCACGGGAACCGTCAGATAGATGTTATCCGCTTCCCTGTGGAAAATCGGGTGCTCTCCGGTGCGGATGATCACGTAAAGATCGCCAGCTGCACCGCCGTGCGATCCAGCATTTCCTCGTGCTTGCAAACGAATGCGTTGTCCATCGCGAGTGCCGGCTTTAATCCGCACCTCGAGCGGCTCTGTGCGCTCGACGGTCCCATCACCATGGCACACCGGGCAAGTCGAGATATTCTTTCCCGTCCCATGGCATCGCGGACACGTCACATTAAACTTCATGCGTCCACCGGTTTGGGTGATTTGGCCGCTGCCTCCGCATTGCGGGCACTTGCCGGGAGACTCAATGTTTCCCTGGCCGTGGCAATTACCGCAGCTGTCGCGCCGCGCAATGTTCAAGCGCATAACGCCGCCGCGGATTGCGGTCCAGAACGGGACGTTGACCTGATATTCGAGATCGGAGCCAGGCTCCGGGCCTTCCTCGGCTACGCCCGCGCTGCCCCGTCCGCCGAAGATGCCGGAGAAAATGTCGCGGAAGCTGCTGCCGCCCCCGGAGCTGGTGCGTCCTCCTCCGAGGTCGGAGAAGTCGAAGCCGCCAAAGTCGAATGGGACGCCTTGCGCACCGCCGCCACCTTGAAATCCACCCGGGAAGCCGCCGGAGAATCCTCCGCCGGAGGCTCCTGCGTTCGCGTAGGCTTCCGCCGCCGCGGGATCAATGTTGTCCGAATAGAATCCGAGCTGATCATAGATTTTGCGCTTCTTTGAATCGCTCAGAACGTCGTTGGCCTCGGAGATGGCCTTGAACTTTTCTTCCGCTGCCTTGTCTCCCGGATTGACGTCGGGATGATACTTCCGCGCCAGCTTGCGAAACGCTTTGCGGATCTCATCAGCGGAGGCGGACTTCTTCACGCCCAGCGCGCCGTAGTAGTCTTTTTTTTCGTTGGCCGCCATTAGTCAGCAAATTATGACAGTTTTGGTGTCCCTTTGTATTTTCTTGCTGCTCGATCCTGCTTCTTGCTATCCACATACACCGGAATGCGCTGGAGCCCATCTCCAGATTGTGTGAACACAAACCAGCTATGTTCTTCATCGATGTACTCTAAAAAGTACTCCTGCCCCTTCACCTGGAATTGCATTTCCACACCTCCTACTTCTAAAAGCGAAAAACAAGCCGCGGATTGCGCGGATTTTCGTGGATCGGTCTAATCCGCGTTCATCCGTGCAAATCCGCGGCCTGATTTGGCAGGCGAGTCACCCGCCAGCACATAAGGCCATTGCACTTACTTCTTGGGATCGACGTCTACGTACTCGGCGTCAATCACGCCTTCATCTTTCTTCTCGCCAGCGCCGTTTGAGCCCGTGTCGGGTCCCGCTCCAGCAGTTGGCCCCGCTCCTGGAGCCGCCTGCGACTGGGCTGACTTATACATCTGCTCAGCCAGCTTGTGCGAAGCCTGAGTCAACGCCTCGCGCGCTTTTTCCATCTGCGCCTTGTCATTCGACTCGACTGCTTTCTTCGCATCCGCCAAAGCATTTTCCACGTCGCCGCGCTCGGAGCCGGAGATCTTGTCGCCCTGCTCCTTCAGCATCTTCTCGATCTGGTAGATCATCGAGTCAAGCTGGTTCTTCGAGTCGATCGATTCACGCTGTGCCTTGTCTTCGGCTGCATGCGCCTCGGCGTCCTTCGCCATGCGCTCGACTTCGTCTTTGCTCAGACCGGAAGACGACGTAATCGTGATCTTCTGATCCTTGCCGGTGGCGTTGTCTTTCGCCGTCACATTGAGAATGCCGTTTGCGTCAATGTCGAACGTCACTTCAATCTGCGGCACGCCGCGCGGCGCCGGGGGAATACCAGTCAGGTGAAACTTGCCGAGGGTACGGTTCTGCGCTGCCATCGGACGCTCGCCTTGCAGCACGTGGACCTCAACCGACGTCTGACTGTCGGCCGCGGTCGAGAATGTTTCCGTCTTTTTGGTCGGAATCGTCGTGTTGCGCGGGATCATCGGAGTGGCCACGCCGCCCAGCGTTTCAATCGCCAGCGTCAGCGGAGTCACGTCGAGCAGCAACAGGTCTTTCACTTCGCCGCCGAGCACGCCGCCCTGAATGCCCGCGCCGACTGCCACGACTTCATCCGGGTTCACACCCTTGTGACCTTCCTTGCCGAACAGCTCTTTCACAATGGCCTGAATGCGAGGCATACGCGTCTGTCCGCCGACCAGCACGACTTCATTGATCTTGCTGGGGTCAACGCCCGCATCCTTCATGCACTGCTTTGACGGGCCAACCGACCGCTGAAGAATGTCTTCGACCATGGACTCGAGCTTCGCCCGCGTCAGCTTTTTCACCAAATGTTTTGGACCCGACGCATCGGCAGTGATGAAGGGCAGATTGATTTCGGTCTCCATCGTGGTCGAAAGCTCGATCTTGGCGCGTTCCGCTGCGTCACGCAGACGTTGCAGCGCCATCTCGTTGCCCTTGCCACGCAGGTCGAGGCCCTCATCTTTCTTGAATTCGTCGATCAACCAATCAACCAACTTCTGGTCGATGTTGTCACCGCCAAGGTGCGTGTCACCGTTGGTGGCTTTGACTTCGATTACGCCTTCGCCCACTTCGAGGATCGAAATATCAAACGTACCGCCGCCGAAGTCGTACACGGCGATGGTCTCGTCTTTACCTTTGTCGAGACCGTAAGCCAGCGCCGCCGCCGTAGGCTCATTGATGATTCGCTTCACATCGAGCCCGGCGATCTTGCCGGCATCTTTGGTCGCCTGGCGCTGCGCGTCGTTGAAGTACGCAGGCACAGTGATGACCGCCTCGGTTACTTTTTCGCCGAGATAATCTTCCGCCGCCTTCTTCAGCTTCTGCAAAATCAGCGCGGAAACTTCCGGCGGAGTATATTCCTTCCCCTGTGCCACAACGGCCACGTGATCGCCCTGACGGACGACCTTGTATGGGACCATCTTCATTTCTTCATTCACTTCGTCGAAGCGACGCCCCATAAAACGCTTAATCGAGTAAACGGTGTTCTCGGGATTGGTAATGGCCTGCCGCTTTGCCACCTGTCCCACCAGCCGCTCGCCGGTCTTGGTAAAACCTACGACCGAAGGCGTAGTGCGGCCTCCTTCCTCATTGGCTATGACCTTGGGCTCTCCACCCTCCATAACGGCCACGCAGGAGTTGGTGGTGCCGAGGTCAATTCCGATAATTTTGCCCATGATGCTCCTCCTAAAACTTATAAGTGCTTTGTAATCAGTGTGATTATGGTTGCACTGGACAGTATCGTAAGACTTGAGTGAGTTGCTGTCAAGTATTGGATGCGGGAGGACGTGGCAGGGATGCGCCAAGACGTTGCGAACACCCGAATTCCAAATTCAATCTGCTCGAAACAAAAACAAATACGGCCCATCCCTCTCACTTTAGTGTTCAGTCTCATGACATCGTTGTCGTGGGACTGGATACGCTTTCGTTGTGGATGGGCCTTTTCTCAAAGAGAGTGACCGGGGCCTTGCCTTCCATCACGCAGCTTTCGCGTGTTGTTTCACGTAGTCGTCACAAGCCTTGTACGAGGCAGGCCCGAAGACTTTTTGGTAAATTGCCGGAACGATTTGTCCATCTGGAATAATGAGCAGTTGATTCAAAGGTTGGACCAGAACACGGTAAACATCGAATTCCTTGCTCTCCTGCACGGCCACGGTCAGTTTCTTTTCTTCATTGATAAAGATCTCGACCTTCTTGTGTGCTTCATCAAGAATTTCAACGCTGCCCTGCCAGGGAAGCACATGGTCTGCGCAAGGGCCAGTGCGCACACGCTTTTCGGAGATGAATACCTGGGCTGCGCCAGGATCAACCAGGTATACGCGTCGTCAGCGGCAGACCGGTGGATTGATGCTTCGGATCCTGGGAACTGGCCATTTCTCAGCCGTGAGTTGAGGGAAAAGATCGAGAAGCTCGCCGATCAAATGGCAAAACGGAACGAATACCCCCACCCTTCGCAAGTTGGGGTGGGGGTTGCCTGATCTTTCATTGCCTAACAGCTCTGCAGAATGGTTCAGTTGGCCGAGATCGAATCAAACTTACCGGATCCTTCTTCGTAGAAGAGCGCTCCCTCTTTCTTATCCCCGCCACTCCAGTGTTTGTGCCCACCCGGAATGCGTAAGAAATCGCCCGGTCCTACGCGCTTTTCGCCAGCGTCGTCCTTGTACAGATAAGCGCCCTTTATTACTACGATCCAGACATCGTTCGTGTGAGTGTGCATGCCAGCGTCGAACCCCGGTGCGAACTTCGTGAATGTACCGTGCGCACCTTGGCTGACGTCTCCCCACAGGGCGGCCATAGAGACTCCAGTCTGATTTTCCATGGCCATATATTTCGCCTGATCGGCAGAAGCGAAGACCACTTTCTGTTCTTGCTCTCCCTGTACCCGCCCTATGGACCATGCCATCAATACCACAGCCGCCACTCCAACAATCAACAATGATCGTTTCATGTCATCTCCTGATTTTTTGATTTCAGTTTCAGATCTAAAGCTGAGGCGGACGCATTCTACACCTGCAAGCAAACTGTGAAGCTAACAATCCGCAATGCCAGCAGCCTGTTCATTTCCGAACAGCCGACCAGTGCAACCGGACACTCACAATCCCCACCCCACGACGTCTAAAAACCAAAATCAACAACTTAGTGCTCTTTCCAATGGTTGTTAAATTGCCGAAAAGCACCATAAACATACCTTCTTTCCCTGAGTGAGGTCCCAATGCAGACACTCTGGCAAGATCTCCGCTTTGCCCTCCGGCAAGTCTGGAAAAACCCAGGCTTTTCCCTGACCGCAATCCTTTCTCTTGCACTCGGAATTGGCGCTACGGTTTCTGTTTTCAGTGTGCTCTACGGCGCGGTGATTGACCCCTGGCCTTACGCTGGATTCGACCGTGTCTGCCAGATCAACACCATTAGCAAAACCGGCGACGAACGAGAACCCGGGATTACCGGCCCTCAGGTTCGTCTGCTGCGGCAGACACGCTCCGTGGAAGAAATGGTGGCCATGGATGACTGGAATCTGGTGATCACTGGAAGCGATGTTCCCGAGGATGTCAAAGCAATTTCCGTTACGGGGAATGCGTTCCAGTTCTTTGGCATGCCTACCATGCTTGGCCGCTACATCCTACCTTCGGATGCGCCGGACGGCCAGGATCCGCAGCCCGTAGCCG
>Ga0068858_100003631_pt1 | contig 15265 bp, 13 predicted proteins | sample KBSSwiS12_FD_66589 | JGI IMG/M metagenome (GOLD analysis project Ga0068858, IMG submission 66589) | Switchgrass rhizosphere microbial communities from Kellogg Biological Station, Michigan, USA - KBS Switchgrass S1-2 | ecosystem: Host-associated > Plants > Roots > Rhizosphere > Soil ... | reverse complement strand
CTTCGCTACTGGAGAAACCGGAAATGACCCAGCACGTTGCCACCGCCGATTATCCGCGGTTTCATTTGGCGTTCCCCGTCACGGACCTGGCGCGCGCGCGAGACTTCTACGGCCGCTACCTGGGCTGCGCGGAAGGGCGCAGCTCGGATGCGTGGGTAGACTTCGATTTTTTCGGCCACCAGATCGTTGCCCACAAGGTGGCTTCGGGCCAGATGTCCGACGCAACCAGCCTGGTCGATGGCGACAACGTGCCGGTGCGGCATTTCGGCGTAGTCCTGTCCCTTCCGGCATGGGAAGCGTTGGCCGAGAAGTTCAAGGCCGCGGCGCAGGAGTTCGTCATCGAGCCGCACGTGCGATTCCGCGGCCAGCCCGGCGAGCAAGCCACGATGTTCTTCCTGGATCCCTTCGGCAACGCACTCGAGTTCAAGGCGTTTGCCGATCCCGATCGCCTTTTCGCGAAGTAGGCTTGGCGGACTGCACGGGGACCGAGCGCCTTCCGTGCCGAATTTCACACTGCCGCAGCTGATCGACATCGCGCATCGCTCGCTCGTGCGCGCGGGTGCCGGCGAAGCGATGGCCGCGACCACGGCGCGCGCCCTTGTCGCTGCCGAGGCGCAGGGTCTCTCGTCGCACGGCATGGGGCGCCTTCCCCAGTACGCGCTGCATTTGCGCAATGGCCGTGCCGACGGCAAAGCCGTTCCCCACATCGTCAAGAGCAAGGGCGCGACCGTCCTGGTCGATGCCGGGACGGGGCTGGCCTTTCCTGCATGCGCGCTGGCCGTCGCGGAGGCGTTGCGGCGCGCCCGCGAGTATGGCGTCGCGTTCGCAGGCGTCACCAACAGCCATCACTTCGGTATAGCCGCGTATCACCTGTTGCCCGTCGCCGAGGCGGGGATGGTGGGCTTGGCGTTCGGCAACTCACCGGCCGCCATGCCTGCTGCCGGTGGCCGGCGACCATTGTTCGGCACCAATCCGATCGCCGCGGTGTTTCCGCGCGCAGCCGCGCCACCATTGATCATCGATCTCTCGCTGTCGGAAGCGGCGCGGGGCAAAGTGATGGTCGCAGCGCGTGAAGGCCAGCCGATTCCGCCGGGGTGGGCACTCGATCGCGACGGGATGCCTACGACCGACGCGAAGGCGGCGCTCGATGGCTCGATGCTGCCGATGGGAGGAGCCAAGGGCGCCATGCTGGCCCTGGTGGTGGAACTGCTGGCGTGCGCGCTTACGGGCGCAGCGTTCGGATTCGAAGCAGACTCGTTCTTCGTCGATGAAGGCAACCGGCCGAAGCTCGGCCAGGCATTCCTGGTCATCGACCCCGATGCGCTTGCCGGCCGCGGCGATTACCTGGAGCGCGTCGAAACGCTGGTCGCGACCATGCTCGAAGACCCCGGCGTTCGGCTTCCTGGCGCCCGTCGCGATGCTCTTGCGGCAGCCGCGGCCCGGGACGGCGTCGAACTCGCCCAAGGTCTCGCGGACACGCTCAGCCGATTGGCAGAACCCTAGCGCTGAACTGACGCGGGCACGAGGCCCGCGGCATCTGCGCTACTCAAATGCGAACTCGCCTTCGCAGCCTTGGGTGACCCAGATTCCTGAATTGTCATAACCCCAGCTGCGTCCCTGCAGGCAGGCCGACTGCGAACGTTGGGCTACCAGCCATGCGCGCGAGATCGGACGCCCGGTCGCGCAGTATTGCTGCTGATAATTGCGGCTCTCGCAGATCATGTTTGTTGCGGCGGGCAGGTTTGGCGGAGGCGCTACAGCCGCAGGAGGTCCGCCGCGCCACTGCACGCCGAAATCGGCCGCGCAGCCGTCGGTGACCCATATTTCTCCGTTCTGAAAGCCCCACGTGCGGCCCTGGATGCACGGCGCGCTCGAGCGCTGATCGATGACCCAGGCGCCGGTTATCTGCTGCCCGGTGGGACAGACTTGCTGCTGGTAGTTCCGGCTTTCGCACGTGACGCGATTGGCCCCGGGCCGTCCCGGCGGCGGCCCGCCGACGCCCTGGAAGCCGAAGTCACCCTGGCATCCCTGGTTCACCCAGATGCCATTGTTCTGGTATCCCCATGTCTGCCCTTCGATGCACGGCGAGCGCGAGCGCTGCACCAGTATCCATGCCCGCGTGATCGTCACGCCGGCGGGGCAGAATTCCTGCTGGTAATCGCGGCTGTCACAGCTCACCTGCTGCGCCGACGCCGATATGGGCAGGCACAGCAACGTCGCCAGCGACAGAATCAAGTAGACCCAACGACTGTTCATGGGAATCCTCCAGATTTCCGAGCGATTCTATCCGGGTTTGGCAGGTTGCTGAATCGGCGGCTGCGGCAATCCCTTGTAGGTGATCGCCTCGCGCAGGGAATTGAAGAGGCCCGGCGCGGCAGCGATCACTTCATTGCTGCGCAGGAAATCCGCACCGCCCGCGAAGTCGCCAACCCGCCCACCGGCTTCCCGGACCAGCAACGCGCCCGCCGCGACGTCCCACGGTTGCAGGCTCATCACCCAGAATCCATCGAGCCTGCCGGCGGCGAGGTTCGCCAGATCCAGCGCGCAGGAACCGGCGCGCCGCACTCCGGCGCACTGGCCGAGCATGTGGTTGAACGTGGGCAGGTAGGACGCAAGTTTCGGGCTTTCTCGCGTAGGAAACACGGTGCCGACCAGCGCCTGGGCCAGGTCGGTGCACGTCGAAACCCGCAGGGACGCGCCATTGCGAAACGCGCCCTTGCCCTTGATCGCCGTGAAGCAGTCATCATGCACGGGGTCGTACACGACGGCGTGCGTGACCTCCGTTCCGTGGGCCAGCGCGATGGACACCGCATAGTACGGAAAGCCATGGATGAAGTTGACGGTCCCGTCGATTGGATCGACGATCCACCTGTGGCCCGTGCCCTCGCGAGCGCCCGTTATGTGCCCGGATTCCTCGCCCAGGATCGCATGGCCGGGAAACGCCGTGCGAAGCGTCGCGACGATCGCGTCCTCGGCCTCGACGTCTGCCGTCGACACGATGTCGCCATGATCCTTGGAGAACGTGGGCAGGCGGACCAAGTCGCGTGCCGCATCGGTGATCACGGCGGCAGCGCTGCGCGCCGCCTGTATCGCGACAGACAGGACAGAATCGTCGCCGGCGCTCATGCGCCGTTTCCGCAGGATCGAATTGCGTTCGTCATGTCGGCCATTCTAGTCTTTGCCCCGGAGGTCGGCGGATTCCGGGGGCGCCGCCGGTCGGTGTGTCCGCCGCCTAAGCCGCAAAGGGCGAATCCTCATGTTACGGCCACGCCCAGCATCATCCCGGCGTCCTCGTGCTCCAGGTTGTGGCAGTGGAACATGTAAGTCTGCGGCCCAGGGAACGGATGCGTGAAGTCGATGGCGACGCGCACGGACTCGCCAGGCCATACCAACACCGTATCCTTGCGTCCGAGATCGGTGGGCAGGCGCCCCTGCGCGTCGACGGCGAGCGCCGCGACTGCGTCCGGACTGGTTTCGCGCGCCAAAACCTCGAAGGCGAACCCGTGCAGATGCATCGCGTGCGGCATGCTCGCGTGATAGTTGCGCAGCAACCAGGTCTCCACGGTTCCGCGCACCACTTCGATCGGCGTGACCCCCATTTCGAAAACGCGGTCGTTGATTCGCCACCGGCCCTTGGCAAACCCCAGGCGCAGCGGCCGCTCGTGTGCATTCGCCGTGTCGATGCCGGCAATGGCCGACAGGCTGTCCGGAATCCGACGGTGGTACGTCATGCGCTTGCGCACGCGCAATTCGAGCAGCGGTCGCGGCGCACCTTCGGGCCAGGTTCCGGCGTGGGCGTGGTCCTGTTCCGCTGGACGCCCGGGCATTGCGTGTGCCATCGCAGCAGAATCGGCCGGCGCGGACTTCGCGCCTTCCGCATGCATCGCGTCGAACGCCAGCGTATGCAGCAGCACGGATTCGCCGACTGCGGCTTGGCCCAGGTCGATTAGCACATCGATACGTTCCGCTGTGGCAATGAACGCCTGCGTGCATTGAATAGGCGCCGGCAGCAGTCCGCCGTCGTTGCCGATCAGCGTGAACGGAATCGGCGTCCCCGCGGCAGTCCGGAACGCGAGCAAGAAGGTCCGCGCATTGGCAGCGTTCAGGATGCGGAACCGGTACACGCGCGTCGCGACGTCGAGATAGGGACAGTGTGTGCCGTTGACGAACAGATCGTCGCCCAGGAATCCGTGGGTAAGGTCGGCCGGCGTCGGGGCATAGCCGGTGCCCACACGGCGATCCTGCATCACCAGCGGAATCTCGGTCGTGCTGGGTGACAGGTCGAGCGCTGCGCGCAACGCGCGCTCCTCGTCGTCCTCGACCATGATGAGGCCGTACAAGCCGCGATACGTCTGGGACGCCGTGCGGCCGTGCGGATGAGGGTGATACCAGTACATGCCGCCACGGTTGCGGACCTCGAAATCGTAGTCGTAACTTTCGCCGGGCGGAACCAGGAACGAACCGTTGCCGTCGTTGCGCGTGTCGACCGTGAGGCCATGCCAATGCGCGATCGTCGGCTCGGCGAGCGCATTGCGGAGCCTGATGCGCACACGCTCACCCTGTTGCAGGACCAGCGTCGGGTTCGCGTACGGGCGCCCGCGATGGCGGGCAGTGTAGGCGAGCGATCCGGCGATCCGCGCGGACGGCGTGCCGCCGGCAGTGGCGGCTGTAAGCGTCAGTGGAAGTCCACGCGCCGCAAGCCTGCCGAGCTGACCGGAGTCGCCAGGTATGTATAGGCGCCGTGCCGGACGGTTGCCGGTCCGGCAGAACGAATCGAAGGCTTCAGAAGGCGGGGGCGGTCCGGGACGAACTGGAAGCGCGGCCGCAGCAAGGCCCAATGCGACCATTCCTTGCAGCAGGCGACGGCGAGAATGGTGGAAGGGCAATGCGGACGGGTGCGATGGGAAGGAGTCGCTGCAGCTTAACGGCTCCCGGTGCCCCGGTCGAGCCGATATTGAATGCCGATCCATGCGCCGAAGGGTGCGCCCGGCGAGCGAAACGCCTCCGGTCCTGCGAGGCCGGCATCGAACGTATTGCCGGGGCCGCGAAAATAGTTGGCGCCGAGGATGCCGAAATTCTGGTACGTCCGGTTGAACAGGTTGTCGACGCGCGCAAACAGCTGCCACTCCGGCGTGATGTTCCAGCTCCCATCGAGCGCGACGACGGCATAGCCCGGCACCTTGCCTTCCGGATCCGCGTTGTTTTCGTTGCCGCGCGAGTATTGCGCGTCGAAGGCGGCCAGCGTCGCGCCAAGTGCGAACGGTCCGTGCGACCAGTCCGCGCGTAACCGGAAAGCATTGCGCGGCAGCGTCGGCAGCCGGTTTCCGGGTTGAATCTGGATCTGGCCCTCGGCGTCGGCAGTCGAATTGTTGGGACTGCTCTCGGCGAATCCGGTCTGGAACGTTGCATCCAGAAGGCTGTAGCTCGCGACCAGTCGCACTTCGCCCACGGTAGCGCCGCCGGTAAGTTCGACGCCCTGGCGCCGCGTGTTGCCGACGTTCTGGAAATAGCCGGCATTCACCGCGCCGCCGCCGGCGCTGATGAACTGGATGTCGTCGGCCAGGTCCGTGCGATACAGCGCCGCGCTGTAAAAGCCCGACCCTCCGACGCGTCCGCGCACTCCGATCTCATAGGTGGTCGCGACGACCTGTTTCAACGGCGGATCCGCGACGAAGATGTTGGGAAGCGTGCATGGCGCGGCTGGGTCCGCACAGGTGAGTTCAACGGCAGTGGGGACGCGCGTCCCCTGGTTGACGCCGCCGAAGACGTTGAGCTCGGGACCTGCGGTCCATGTCAGCCCGACCGCGGGATTGAAACGACGGAACGAGTTGGTTCCGTCGATGGCCGGCGACTGGCCGGTCAGGTCCTGCGTGACGATGCGCGCCACGTTGTAGCGGCCGGCGAGCAGCAGGCTCCATTGCGGTGCGATGGCGACGGTGTCCGAGACATAGAGTCCGAACGACCGGTTGCTCGTCGTCACATCGGTGGCGAGCGAGAATTCGCCGGTGCCGATGGTCTCGCGGTCAGCAACGAAGGTTGCGGTTTGGCCGCTTTGCGCGAAGTCGGTCGTGCCGGCGTCGTAGGCGGCGCCGAACACCAGCTGGTGCGCGATGCCGGCGGCCGTGCGCTGCAGCGTCAGTTGTAGCGACGTGCCCCAGCCGCGCGTCGTTTCCGACGTGCGCAGGTTGACCGCCTCGTTGGATTGCTCGGGCGGCGCGTAGTCGTCGTTGACGTTGCTGTTGACGCCGCTAGTTGAAATCCTGCGGAGGTAGGCGTTGCCGGCAAGCACGGTATCAGCCGCAAACGCGTGCAGCCAGTTGGCGTTGACGAACGCAAGCTGGTTGTCCGTGGTGTCCGGCCACGTGTAGGGTTGGCGCGGATTGTCCAGCATTGAAACGGGCAGCGCTTGCGTGCCTTCGATGTGGTTGTCGGCCAGCGACAGGCCGACATTCACCTGGTCGCCGGCAACCTGACCGTCCATGCGTGCGTAGAGGCGCCCGATGCGTGCGGCGGAGTGATCGCGGTAACCATCGTCGCGAATGCCTTCGACCGCTGCGAACCAGCCCAATGTGCCGTCGTTGCCACCGGCTTCGGCGGCAATTTCGGTGCGCGCGAACGATCCGCCCGACACCGACACCTCGGCGCCGTTATAGGTGAATCCGTCCTTCATGTGGATGGTCAGTGCACCGCCCAGCGTATTCAGACCGAAGACGGGATTGGACCCTGGCAGCAGCTGCATCGACGCAATGGCGTTCTTCGGAATGAGGTCCCAGTTCACGATGTCGGCGAAGGCCTCGTTGATGCGTACGCCGTCCTGGAACACGGAAAGTCCCTGCGGTGTGCCCAGCAGCGACGACGCGGTGAATCCGCGAAAACTGACGTCCGGCTGGAACGCGTTGCCCGTGGGGGAGTTCAGATTGACGCTATTGGCGTTCAGGTCGAGAAATTCGGCGACGCCGCCGGTGCGCTGGCGCGAGAGGTCGCGCGCGCCGAAGTTCTGCACGTTCGATGGAATCTGCTCGAGCGGTGTGCCCAAGCCGGGCAAAGGCGTCGTGCCGATGACATCGACGCGGCCGAGATCGACCGGCTTCTCGTCTGCGTGGGCCCCCGCGGCGCACGCCAGCGTGACGACCATGATTGACGGTGACGCAATGTATCGGAACGCGCTAACTAGCATCGTGACTTCGGTCTTCCGTGACGCTGCGACCGGTCACTCGAACCGCAACTTTTCCAGGCGAAGGTAAACCAAGGAGGCGTTTTGTGGATGCAGCACGTCGTATTGATCCCAGCGCGCAAATTCCGGTAGGGCGCAGCGATCCCGCAGCTCGCCCAGGCTCACTCCGTTGTCCAAGAGCGTCTTGACGCGATTTTCGAGCGCTGCGAAGTATTGCGCAAACGCGGCGATGTCGCCACAAGTACCGATGGGTCCGTACGCGGGAACGAGGTGCCGGCATCGCAGCGATGCAAGGAGCGCGAGTGTATCGCGCCAGGCCTTGGGGTCGGCGTCGCGCAAGCTGGGCACTCGGTTGACCAGGACGAGGTTGCCCGCAATCAGCGTCGAAGTCTGTTCGTCGAAGACCGCAGTCGCTCCAGGCGCGCTCGACCATTGCGGCGCAATCAGACGCAGTGGACGTCCGATCAGTGCGAGCGTTTCGTCGCCATCGATCAACCGGTCCGGCTTGACTACGCGGGTCGACGCCATGACTTCCTCGCCGAGTTGCGCGCGCAGACTGCGCAGGCACGTTTCGCAGCGGGAGGCAATCAACTCCGCGCTGCGGCGATGCGCCAACACGGGTATGCCGCGCGCCTGGAATGCGGCCGCGCCGAAGATGGCTTCCTGATCGGGATGGGTGATGATTGCGAGCCGGATGGGCCGATCCGATACGCTCCGGACTGCGGCGATTATTTCTTCGCCTTGACGGTAGGAGATACCGGTATCGACGACGACCACGCCGTCCGGCCCGACGACGAACGCGGCGTTCGCCGTGCGTCCGCCATTCTCCGACGTAATATTGCCGCCGCTTCCTGGCAGGGCGTACACCCCCGGAGCCACCTCGAAAGGGATCGCCGGCACGGCACATAGGCCATGGGCAGCACACAGCACCGCGGCGATGCCGACGATCGCATTGCCCAGGAGATCTTCGACGGCGAAGCGTTCTTGCACGTTGATATGTCCGCTTTCGGAATTGTAGCCGACCGGGTTTTCGCACCGCGCGTAGCGGGGTGGCCGAGCGCGCCTTTTGTACTTTGCGAGCATGCCATGGCGTTCGTCGCGCAACGGATGTTGCGGTGCGTTCTAATCGTTGCGCGAAACTGCCGAGAGGACAACTCGACAAAATTTAGGCAGAAAGTGCGCGCTCGCCATTGCACCGCAGCAATTGCGAATCGCCATTCGGTGGCTGCGAAACAGTCTCCGAATTTGTACGGTTCAAATTGACTTTGTCCGAGCGCAGGACGACACTTTCCCGCCGGCGGCCATTTATCTCGAGACTGGGGTGACCGGCCGTGGATCGCATGTCGCATTTGCTTTGACAATATCTACCGGAGGAAACGATGACGAACACTTCAAAGTGGTTGGCAGCGGCACTCTTTGGTTCAGCGCTTGTGCTTCCGGGTGTCACAGCAGCGAATGCCGACCTCGAGAAGCTGATTGCCGATCCTAACAACTGGGCGATGCAGGCCGGCGACATGTACAACCAGCGCTACAGCAAGCTCTCTCAGATCAATGCCCAGAACGTCGGCAAGATGCAGGTTGCGTGGATGTTTTCCACGGGCGTGCTTCGCGGCCACGAAGGATCGCCGCTGGTGGTGAACGGCACGATGTACGTGCATACGCCGTTTCCCAACAAGGTGTTCGCCATTGATCTGGAAACGCAAAAGATCAAATGGCGCTACGAGCCCAAGCAGGATGTGGCCGTGATTCCCCAGATGTGCTGCGACACCGTGTATCGGGGAGTGGCGTATGCGGAGAACAAGATCTTCCTGCAGCAAGCCGACAGCACGTTGCTCGCGCTCGATGCCAATACCGGGAAAGTGATCTGGTCCGTGAAAAACGGAGACCCGAAAGTCGGGGCCGTGAATACCAATGCCCCACATGTCTTCAAGGACAAGGTGATCACCGGCATTTCGGGCGGTGAGTGGGGCGTGCGCGGATTCCTTGCAGCCTACGACATCAACACCGGCAAGCAGGTCTGGAAGGCCTACAGCACGGGGCCGGATGCCGAGATGCTGATCGATCCCGCAAAAACCATGACGTGGACGGATGGCTCGCTCAAACCGGTCGGTGCCGACTCGTCGCTGAAGACCTGGAAGGGCGATCAGTGGAAGACCGGTGGCGGCACGACGTGGGGCTGGTACAGCTACGACAAGGCGCTCAACCTGCTCTATTACGGCACGGGTAATCCGTCGACGTGGAATCCGGCGCAGCGTCCCGGCGATAACAAGTGGTCGATGACGATTTTCGCTCGCGACGTCGATACCGGCGCGGCGAAATGGGCCTATCAAATGACGCCGTACGACGAGTGGGATTTCGACGGCGTCAACGAGATGGTTTTGGCCGACATCAACGTCAAGGGCACGCCGACCAAGGCGCTCGTGCATTTCGACCGCAACGGTTTCGGCTATACGCTCGATCGCACTTCGGGCGCGCTGCTGGTCGCCGAGAAGTTCGACCCGGCGGTGAACTGGGCGAGTGGCGTCGACATGAAGACCGGTCGGCCGATCACCGTGGCGAAATACTCGACCGCCAGAAATGGCGCGGACGTCAACTCGAAAGGCATCTGCCCCGCGGCGCTCGGATCGAAGGACCAGCAGCCTGCGGCGTTCAACCCAAAGAACAGCAGGTTCTACATTCCGACCAACCACGTGTGCATGGACTACGAGCCGTTCAAGGTCGACTACGTCGCCGGGCAGCCGTATGTCGGGGCCACCTTGTCGATGTATCCGGCCCCGGGTGGCACCAACATGGGCACCCTCACCGCGTGGGATGCAGGCACCGGCAAGATCGTCCAGTCCAAGCCCGAGAAGTTCTCGGTCTGGAGCGGTGTGCTCGTGACGGCTGGCGGGATCGCCTGCTACGGGACGCTGGAAGGCTATCTCAAGTGTGTCGACGCCAACGACATCAACAAGGAGCTGTTCAAGTTCAAGACGCCGTCGGGCATCATCGGCAACGTGTTCACCTATGAGCACAAGGGCAAGCAATACCTTGGCGTCTATTCGGGCATTGGCGGGTGGGCCGGCATCGGCATGGCCGCCGGTCTGGAGAAGGACCAGGACGGCCTGGGTGCAGTCGGCGGCTACAAGGAACTCCGCGACTTCACCGAGCTGGGCGGTTCCCTGACGGTATTCGCGCTTCCGCAATAGCACGGAAGCGGTCGCAAGCGATCGCCGGCGTGGCATGCGCCTCGCCGGCGATTCTTTTGTCCTGGCGCCTTGAAACTTGTGGCGCGACGGACACTCTCAAACTGATCTCCCTCGCCCCCGCCCAGGTCGGAACCATGCAAAGGAATATCACCACGTGGCAGGCGGTCACGCTGGCGTTTGCGGCAGCGCTGATCGCGTCCAATGCCATTGCCCAGGACAAACCCGCGGCAGCTGAAAGTCCGAAGCTGTACACGGTCGTGGACGGCACCAAGGTGGACGCCAATACGATGAACGGCTTTCGCGCCTGGCGTGCGGGCGCCTGCGACAGATGTCACGGCGCCAACCAGGAAGGTCTGGTCGGGCCGTCGCTTTTGGAAAGCCTGAAGACGCTCAGCAAGGAGGATTTCATCAAAACGGTGCGCGACGGCCGGCTCGAAAAAGGCATGGTCAGTTTTTCGAGCAGCAAGATGGTCATGGATAACATCGACAGTCTGTACGCGTATCTAAAAGGCCGGTCGGACGGCAACATCACCCGCGCGAAGGTGGAAGAATTGAAGCCATGATCGTTCATCCCGCAGCGTTTGGCGCGGGGCGCGCGGCGTCGCCGACCTGGTTTCGCGGCGCAGTCGCGGCGGCGCTGGTTCTAGCCGTGATCTTGATGAGCGGTGGTATCGGTGCCCAGGAAGCGCGGACCGCGTTTCGTCCCTGTATCGACCCGGAAAATCTGCCGTTTGCCAACATCAAGGGGGAAGGCTTCGAAAACCGGATTGCCGAACTGTTCGCGCGGAAACTCGGATTGCCGGTGAAGAACTATGCGTTCCCGCAGCGGATGAATTTCGTCCGCAACACGCTGCGGTACAAGTTGCCCGGCGAGGATTTTCGCTGCGATGTCGTGATGAGCGTGCCTGCGGGCTACGATCAGGTGGCGGCGACGTCCCCTTATTATCGCTCGACCTACGCGCTCGTATACCCGAAGGGCAAGGGGCTGGACAATGTGCGGTCCGGCGCCGACCTGATTGCGCTGCCGCCGGAACTTAAGAACCGGTTGCGGATCGGCATTTATGACAAATCGCCGGCGTCCGATTGGGTCGCAAAACATGGATTGGAGTCGCAGGCCAAGCCGTACCTGATGATGTCGCCTGATCCGGAACAGTATCCTGGCGAAATCATCGAAAAAGACCTGGTCCAGGGCAAGATCGATGCGGCCATCGTCTGGGGCCCGATTGCCGGCTATGCCGCCAAGCGCGTGCGCAGCATGGAACTGGTTGTCATTCCGCTCCCGTCGGAACCTGGCGTCAGATTCGACTATGCGATTGCGATGGGAGTGCGGTACGGGGAGCCGGAATGGAAGGAGACGGTGCAGAAACTCATTGTCGACAATCAGCCGGCGATCACGGCGATCCTGCGCGAATACAACGTTCCGTTGGTCAACGAACGCGGCACGCCGATTGATTAAATGCAGCGACCACGATCGGAGGTTCCGGGACCGGCCGAAACGCCGCATCGTCTGCGTTTCCCCCGCTGCGGCGCTTGCCGCAATCGCGGCGGGCGTGTTGCTGCAAGGATCCGTTGCGAGCGCACAGGTGCTCGAACCTTCGGCGTTCGTTGCCGTATCGGCCAGCGTGGTAAGAGTGGAAGCCGGACGCGACCAAGGCGGACTCGCGGTGGGCAGCGGCGTGACCGTTGCGCCTTCAATAGTCGTAACCAATTGTCATGTCACACGGAATGCGGCCACGATTCGCATCTCGGGCGGCGGAAGCCTCTGGGAGGTCACCGGCCAATATGCGGACGGGGCTCACGATCTCTGCTTCCTTCGCGCGCCCACATGGCACGGCCGGCCCGCGGCGCTGGGCGAACGCGAATCGTTGCAACTGGGGCAGCCGCTCGCCGCCATCGGTTTTTCCGGAGGAACCGGCAGGACACTCCGGTTCGGCCGGGTGCAGGCGTTGCATTCGCTCGACGGGGGAACGGTCATCGAATCGGACACGGCGTTCACTTCCGGCGCGAGCGGCGGCGGCCTATTCGACGCGTCTGGCGCGTTGGTGGGACTCCTTACGTTCCGCATGCGCGGATCGAGCGGCAACTATTTCTCATTGCCGGTGCGCTGGATACGCGACGGATTGCCAGCGGAGGGTCAGTGGGACGACGTTCACGCGCGGCTCGACGCCGTCCCGTTCTGGCAGCGAGACGCAGCGAGCCTCCCTTACTTCATGCGCGCCGCGCCGCTTTCCGCAGAAGGCCGATGGGCTGAATTGATCGAACTCACCGAACACTGGGCGACGGCTGATCCACGCGACGCGGAGCCGTTGCGCTTCCGTGGCGAGGCCATGCAGAAACTCGATCGGCCCGACGCGGCAGTCGGTGCCTATATCAAGGCCGTGGCCTTGGGACCCGAGGTGCCGTCGGCATGGTACGGGCTGGCGCTTGCCTACGCCGCCACCGGAGATGCCGTCGCCTCGGAGCGTGCGGGATCGAGACTAGCCGACCTGGATCGTGATCTTGCGGTCAAGTTGAACGCAGCCATTGCACGGCTGCGCACACTTCCGTGAAACCGGCGCGCAGCATAGTGGGGCGCGTCGCGCTTGCCTTCATTGTCGCAACGCTTGCCATGACGTGGCCGGCGCAGGCGGCCGATTCCGACCAAATCTCTGTCGCCGAAAATCGGCTTTTCATTGACGATCACCTGCGGAGCCTTGTCGCGCCGACGACGCTGGAATACACCTACGAGAAACGGGGCACGCTCGAAGATCCGGTCGACGATGCCGCGCGCGTAATCGTCGGACCGGCCGCGACCGGCGGCGGCAAATCGGTCAAGGTCGAATACCTGACTGCGACCCGCAAGCTGGAGCTGGCGGACATCGATGGGGCCAATGCGAATCCCGTAATCCTGTTTTTCCTCGAACGCGACCTGCGCGAGATGCATCGCCTCACCGGCGGCTCGATCAACTACTACCGGAAGCGAATCCGCATGGCCCTGGCCGAAGGCGCTCAAGTCGAGGCGGTCACGCGCGACCTCGGACCACGCCGTGTCGCGGCCACCGAAATTCGCATTGCGCCCTATCGCAACGATCCGGCGCGTTCGCGCTACGAGAAATTCGCGGAGAAGACCTACGTGTTCACGCTGTCGGACGATGTGCCCGGCAAGGTCGTTGAACTGCGGAGTGAACTATCCACCGCAGGCGATGCCGCGGGGAAGGGACGCGAGATCGTCATTTCCGAGACGCTGCGCTTTGCCCGGCAGCGGTGAATGGCGCGGCACGGACCGCGCGTACGGAGGGCCGACATGCCAATTCGCTATGCATTTTTGTCAGCGTTGTTCGTCACGTCGTTGGGATATGCCAATGACTTTCCGACTCGTGCCCGGGTCGAATTCGTGCTGACCTGCATGAGCGAGAGCAAGACCTCGCAGCAGGAGTCGATGTACAAGTGTTCCTGTGCCATCGACGCGATCGCCGACAAGGTCAGCTACGCCACATGGGTCGATCTTTCGACCGTCGCCAACGGCACTACGATAGCGGGAGAACGTGGCGGCGTCATGCGCGACCTCAAGGACGGGCGCAAGCTCATTGTTTCATTCCGTGAACTCCAGAACGACGCAAAGAAGACCTGCTTCATCAGGACCGACTAGATGTCTGGCCGCTGCGCAAGATCAGCCGTTGCGCTGCTATTGCGATATCGCCGGCAGTGCACGGTGTTCCTTTGTTTCGCGGCGGGAGCCGTGGCGGCGCAAACCGCCATCAGCGCCTCGCCGCCAATGCCCGAGTTCACGATGGAAAACCCGGCGCCGGGCATTTACCTGCACTACGGCCAGCAAGCGGAGATGACCGCTGCGAATTTCGGCGACGTTGCCAATGTCGGATTTGTCGTCGGTGCCCGGTGCGTGGCGGTCATCGACACCGGCGGAACGTTTGCTGTCGGTCGAGCGCTACGACAGGCAATCCGGCGGGTGACATCGGTTCCCGTGTGCTATGTGATCAATACGCACGCACATCCCGACCATGTGTTCGGAAACGCGGCATTCGTCGACGATCATCCCGAGTTCATCGGGCACGCCCGTTTGGCGGATGCGTTGCGGTCGCGCGGCCCGAACTACCTCAACGCGCTGCGGCGGGACCTGGGCGACGCTGCGGAGCAGAGCGTGATCATATTGCCGACCCGCTCGGTCAAGACGACCGAAGCGCTCGACCTGGGCGGACGAGCGTTGGGGCTTCGTTCGTGGCCGACTGCCCACACCGACACCGATCTCACGGTCTTTGACCAGCAGAGTGGAACGCTGTGGCTTGGCGACCTGTTGTTTGTCGGACATGTGCCTGTCCTCGACGGCAATCTGCGCGGTTTTCTGGCCGCGCTGGAGGAACTCAACCAGGTTCAGGCCGACCTCGCGGTACCGGGGCATGGCCGCGCCCTTACCTGGCCGGGGGCGCTTGCGCCGGAACAACGCTACTTGAGCCGCCTTCTGGCGGATGTGACGACCGCAATCAAGGCAAAACGCACGCTGGCCGAGACGTTGGCGTTGCTGCCGGGCGAGGGCGGACAATGGCTTTTGTTCGACCAATTCCACAGGCGCAATGTCACCGCGGCCTATGCCGAGCTCGAGTGGGACGACTGAGCGTCGAGGCGTATATTGGCGACAAAGACTGGCCGCCAGGATCAAGGCTGGAGCGCCAGGCGGCGGACGGAGGTTAATGTGGTTTTTCGCTTCATCCTGGCATTGGTAGCGTTGGTCTTGGCGGCCGGCGGTCCTGCGCGCGCGCAGGATCCCGATCCCGCGGACAGCGCCGTCTGGAAAAAAGTACATGCGAGCATATTCGGTGGTGCCCAGATCGGCGCTGCCGACGCCGTGATCGCGCTTGATACGCCCAAGCGCGCGGAGGACGCCGCCATCGTCCCGCTCGCCATACGA
>Ga0068858_100003630_pt1 | contig 15268 bp, 8 predicted proteins | sample KBSSwiS12_FD_66589 | JGI IMG/M metagenome (GOLD analysis project Ga0068858, IMG submission 66589) | Switchgrass rhizosphere microbial communities from Kellogg Biological Station, Michigan, USA - KBS Switchgrass S1-2 | ecosystem: Host-associated > Plants > Roots > Rhizosphere > Soil ... | reverse complement strand
GCCAGCCAACTCGGCATGGCGGGCTTGCGACTTGGTCCAGCCGTCATCGGACCATTCCCATTGCAGGACACCTTCGCGCGCCGTGGCGACGAGACGAATCTGCAGGGCGTCGTCCTCATCGAGGTGGAAATAGAATTTGATCTGCGAAGGAACCTGGCGCAGATGCACTTTGACCTGCTGCTGAAGATGCGGATATCGGCGTAGCAACGGCGGCAGGAGCTGTCCCGCAGCGGCGACATCGACCTGTCCCACGCCGCTCTTGAGCGCCAGGGCGAGCAGCGAGCGCGGGGGACGTTCCGTAAGGCGATAGAAGCAATGCTTCACGCAAACCAGTTCCAGTTCGGGACGGCTGCTGTCCGATTTGGCCGCGAGGAAGAGACGGGCGTTTTCGAGCGGCTCGCGCAGACCAGCCGCAGTGACGATTTCAAAGTTAAGATCAAGACGGGAACCGCCGCGACCGCTACCGGATTCCTCGGCGGGATGAAGCTGCGGCACAATGCGCGCGTTGATGGGGCTAAACTCGACCGGCGCACCGTCCTCCCAATGGCAACGACCGCTCATTCCCCACTGGGTGAGCCAGGTCAGCAGGCTGCGATTGTCACTGAGGAAAGGACTGGCGACGCGATTCTTGTCGGTGAGCAACAATGGCAGAAAGTCACTGAGCCAGCGCAGGAGAACCTGGTCTTCGCCGGTGAAGAGCTCGGGGCGATTGGAGGCCTCGTTGCAAAGGCCGCGCACCTGGAAGAAATTGCGGGAGCCCTCCTTGAGCTTCGGTGAATTGACGCGGAGATCGATCTGCACGTTCGATTCCAACGGATCGAAACCAGCATTGATTTTCCAGACGATGCGAAGTTCGCGACGCGGAGTCGCCGGGGTTTCGTCGGTGCCTTCGGAAAGCCACTCGAGCAACTCGCGCTTGAATGACTCCCCTTCCTCGGCGCGCTCCTGGCGCTCGAAGTCGGGGCGATCCGCGTAGGGCTGCAAAGCAGAGGGAATCTTGCCGTTGTTGCGGCGGGAAATTTCGCGCGCCAGACGCCAGGCGAGCTTCTCCGGGTCGGCCTCACGACAAATCGTCGAGCCGATGTTGGAATCGAAAAAGTCGGGCAGATCGATCTGCGCTTCCTTGAGCAGATTGCTGAGCTGGTAAAGCCGGTCCCATTCGCTGCGGGCCTGAAAGAGGCGCGTGAGAGTGGGACTCTCGGTACCGGGACGGGGTGTGGAACGGGAAACGGTACGAGGCGGCATGGTCAATCGGTCAGTATGCCGCGTTCGCTGAGATGAGCAATAACCAAAGTCCTGCTCGCCCCTCCTTTTCCTATTGATACCCGAATTTGCCTCCTGCGTGATCCATTTCGAAAAGCGACGTCCTGGCAACGCTCGTGAATGCCATGGGCATTATTTCTGCATTTTAAGTAAAAATTACAGCATCCCCAGTCACCCAATCGTCACTGTGCATTGCTCTCGAATCTCGATACAGTCTCGACCATGGAGACTCCCCACCCCACAGGGAACCAGATTGAATGGTCAAAACTGATTCATCATCAAGCCTCCTTCGAGCCCGACCAAACCGTCGAACAGGTTTACGAAAAAATGCTGGCCTTGGGCATCGACTTTGCCGCTGCCATTGATGAAGAGAACATTCCGATCGGCATCGTAAGTTTCAAGATGCTGGCCGCCGCCCTCAGCGCGAAGTATGGCCATGCTCTTTTCGCGAAAAAAATCCTGAAGACCCACGTCCCGGGAGTGATCTTTGGTTCGATCGCGAAAATCCGCCCCGACGAACAAGTGGCCCTGGTCATTCCCGTGGAGCATGCAGCCGTCATCAACACGACGTTCGATTTCTTTGCGGCACAGGCCACTCTGGAAAATCGTCCCAAAAATCGCAGCTTTGACGACATCATCGTGACCTCGCCAACAGGAAAGTTTGCAGGACTGATCTCCATGCAGGATTTCATGAAGCTTCAGATGGACATGGTGCGGTGGCAGGAAAGCGAACTGCGTCGACGCAACCTGGAGATGAACCGGATGCTCACCCAGCTTTCACAAACCCAGGATGAACTGGTGAATTCCGCCAAAATGGCGGCGTTGGGCGAGCTGGTTGCGGGCATCGCCCATGAAATGAATACACCGCTTGGGGTCCTGATCAGTTCCCATGACATGCTCGAAAAGATTTTCGACCTGCTTTCGCGCGATGTTACGCCCGAACGTCGCGCCCAGCTAAATCACTATCTGCGGACCAATATCGATCTTGGTCGCGAAGCTTCGGAGAGGGTCACTCAAATTATCCGCTCTCTGCGCACTTTCGGACGCGATGACCAGCAGGAGCAACACACCGCGAGTCTTTCCGATCTGATCACGAGCACGCTGGTGCTTCTCGCCAGCAAATTCAAATCATCCATTACGGTCCATACCGATATCGTGGAGGCCGCTCATGTACGCTGTTATCCCGGACAGATCAGTCAAGTCCTGGTCAATGTACTGACCAATGCTTCCCAGGCGATGGGCGGCAAAGGAAACATCTACATTGAACTGCAGCGCGGCTTGCGTTACTGGGAACTCAGCATCCGTGATACCGGTCCCGGCGTTCCGCCTCATTTGATGGAGCGCATTTTCGATCCCGGCTTTACCACAAAAGGCGTGGGCGTCGGAACCGGCCTCGGGCTTTCCATTTCGAAAAAGATCGTGGAGCAAAGCCATGGCGGTCGGATCACCATTTCCAACCATCCCGATGGCGGCGCCATCTTTCGGATCGAAATACCGATCCTGCCTCGCGAGAAGCATGAGCTCTCTTCCGTCCCAAAAACGACCTCCTCTTATCTCTCCTCCACGACCTAATCCCAACATGAGCCGACCAATCGTTCTAATTGTGGACGATGAACCCTTGATCACAAGCATGCTGAGCATGCTTCTGGATCTGGCCTTGAATGCGGAAGTGATCACCACCAATTCTTCTCTTCACGCTCGCGAGATTTTGCAGCAGGACCGGGTTTCCCTGCTGATAACCGATTATCTCATGCCCGAGATGAATGGACTCAACCTGGTGCGTACCTTGCGGGAACAAGGCAGCGCCATTCCGGTCTTGCTCTTGACCGGCTATTGCGATGAACCGGAACTTGCCGCCAATAATGAGCGACTCAAGCCTTTTGAAGTCATCGTCAAACCTTGGAACAACGAACATTTGATTCAACGAATCAATGACTGGCTGGACAATACCTCCGCAACTTCAGCCACATAGAACCATGATCTTTTCCGTCAAGCCTCCCGCCTAGGCGCGCGTAGCTAATATCAACGTGAACGGCGTACGCCAAGCCGCAGAAAAGCGGCCATTCCAAAACCTGTCAGTAGCAAGACCCAACTTGACGGTTCCGGTACAACCAAAATGTCTAGGGGGCCATTCAGGCCTGTGATCAGGGATGAATTTATGGTTCCACCCGTGAGAGTATATTCCCCAATCGTATTGGCGCCTCCATCAGCCACATATAAAATGGAGTTCCAAATAGCCAGACCGGAGGGCTGGTTGAAACCCGAAATCAACGAGGCATTTACTGTGCTGCCGGTCAAAGTGTATTCCCCTACCGTCCCACCCGTACTATTCGACACGTAAATATCTGAACCCGATACGGCGATTCCGATCGGATTGCTCAAGCCTGTGATCAAGCTGGCATTGATGGTGGCCCCGGAGGTCGTATACTCACCTACCGTTCCGCTGAAGTAATTTGCGACAAAGACATTGGTGCCTGAAATTGCCATTCCAAGCGGCTGATCGAGACCGGAAAAAAGCGTCGTCGCCACAGTTCCTCCTGATGTGGTGTATACACCAACTTGCGCCGAGACTACGGAAGGTGTGCCAGTCGTATTGGCTACAAAGAGATTTCCTCCAGATGCTGTGAGAGCAAGAGGTTCTGACAGGGAAATCAGAGAGGAATTCACCACAGTTCCCGTAATTGTATATTCACTGACCGTGTTGCCCGAATAGTTCGAAACGAACAGATTGGTTCCGGACATTGCGAGTCCACGTCCAACGTTAAGCCCCGAGATTAGGGAAGAATTTACTGTTGAGCCCGTAACAGTGTATTCCCCGACAGTGTTATTGGCGTTAAGAACAAATATCTGCGCCCGCAATACAGGGGATCCCACAACCAACAAAACCATAGTACACAAGATCTTCAATAATATATTAGATTGAATTCTAGGTAATATCACGGGCCCCCCAATACGTTTGTCCGCACAAATTTATTACCAATATCTAATCAAAACAATGCGAAAATGAAATATTTCCAGTAGCTAATCTACTTCGCGATATTAGGCTATTTTGCGACACCTAGGTTGGTCAGAGCCTCTTTCTCCGGCCAGCGTCGTGCGGCAACATCGCCAACGAGAACGAGTGCAGCCAATAGAAGAAGCCATGGCCATAACTCCCGTTCGACTTCAGCTTGGCGATCGTCACCTTTAAGGATATCGCCCGGAGCGGGATTGAATCTTCCGCCCGTGCCTTCGGCGAGTTTACGTAGCTTCGCCTCATCCGGGGGGCGCAACGAATACTCGTCGGGATAACCGATGGTGCCGCTGACGTACTGCTGCTCGACCAGCTCACCGTTGCGCTTGAGTAAAATCTGCGCGTGATAAGAGCCCTGCTGGGTTGCGGGCCAGAACGCTTCGAGTTGCCCGGGTGCGGAGAGATTGAGCGGGACTTCCTTTTTCGTGCCGTCCGGCGCGACAATCAGCGCAGTACCTTGGAGATCGGAGATGAAGTCGCCCGATTCGTTGACCGCATCGATCTTCAGACGAAAGCCGTTGTTCTCGCGGCTGATCGTCGCGGGATAGTTTTTCAATGCAGCGGGACGGCGCAGCTTCCGCGTCAGTTGGACCCAGAATTTGCCGAAGCCTTCCCAGCGCAACCATTCGACTGCCCAACGATTCCGCGCATCCGAGGTAAACGCCGCAGTCTGGCCGAGTCCGTATCTCCATGTGGCGAGAAGAGGATCGCCGCGATCCGACATGAGCCAGAGTTCCGCCGTCGGCTTGGTCTTGACCAGGACCTGACCGAGAAGATAAGGCGCGGTATCTAGCGGCACACCGGCGAGAAAATCCGCAGGGCGGACGACTTTCGCCTGGAACGGCGTTTCCTGCAGCGACGATTTCGAGGCGGTCATCGTTTCGCGCGCGAAGATTTGCGGAATGTTTTGCGGGTTGTCGGTGAAATAGAAGCGGCCATTGCCCCACTCGGCCATTTGCTGGAGCAGATTCTGGTCCGCATCACTCCCCACTCCCACCGTGCTGACGGTGATCTGGTCGCCGGACATCTTGGTCGTGAGTTCGTAGAACGGACCGGGAACCGAAACACCATCGGTCATCAGGACGACATGCTTGATCTTGGCGGGGCTGGAGCTGAGCGCCTCATAGGCCATTTCCAGACCGGGCGAGATATTGGTCCCGCCTCCCGCCTGGATGGTCGCGATCTTGTCCTCCACGGAAGCCTTGTCCGCCGCGCTTTGCATCGGCACGACCCAAAACGCCTCCGAGTCGAACGCCACGACGCCGACATAATCCTGCGGCGAGAGTAATTCCACCGCCTCCTTCGCCGCTTCCTTGGACATTTCCATCTTGGGACCGGTCATGCTGCCGCTGCGGTCGATGACCAAAATCATGCCGAGCGAGGGATTCTCCTTTTCCTTCTGGAAATCACAGCGCACGGGAAGGATGTCCTCGATCGGCGTCCGGAAATAGCCACCGAGACCGAACGCCTGGTCACCGCCAAGCATGATGAAGCCACCACCAAAATCGCGCACATAACTGGCGAGCAGTTTCATTTGCGCAGGCGAAAGATCGGTGGCGGGGACGTTGTCGATGATGACAAGATCGTAGCTTTGCAAGTCAGCGAAATCGTTTGGCGCACCCGAGGCCGGGCGGACATCAAGGACGACTTCTTCCTGTTGGAGCGCCTCGACCAGATAATGCGAGAGCTCGGGACGGTCACTGAGAAGAAGCATGCGCGACTTGCCCTTCGACTGCACAACAGTCGAGGCCTGGTTGTTGTCGGCCAATGTGTCCTGACTCGCTTTGACCTGTGCGGTGAATTCGACCAGACGCGTATCACTGACGCTCTGCGTGGTCTCGAACGTGTTCACACCCTTCTTGAGCTGCACCTGTTGCGTGCCCGCCTTGACCGCGTTGCGGAAGAGATCGAATTGTGCGGCCTGGTCGCGGTTACTAACGATTTCAGTCGTGACGCGAAACGGCTCGTTTTCCGCAACAGTACGCGGTGCGGTAACGGACCGCACAAGAACTTCCGGATTGTCCTGCGGCGCCACGACAATGGTGTGCACACGCACACCTCGAAAGCGAAGATTCTCGATTTGCTTCGCAAGGTCGCCTTCGTTGTCCACTCCGTCGGTAAAAAGAACGATGGTCTTGTTATAGCCGAGAGGAAAAGTCGCATCGGCAAATCCAAGGGCCTGCGCAATATCGGTATGCGTGTCATCGAGCGTCGAGGGATTGAGCTTTTTCAACGCATCGTCGTTGGGAAAGATTTCGGCCTGTCCCGCGAAAGCGCCGATGCTTTGCGAGGAGATTTCTCCATTCTTGTTGGCCTCCGCCATGAACTTGGCGGCCGCAGCAATCCCTTCCTTGCCGACACTGCGGCTGACGTCAATGAGCCAGAGGACATGCTGGCGATTGCTCGGCTGCAACCAGCGCAGATCGGTCAGCGCCAGCACCACCAGCGCGACAATAACGCAGCGAAGGATGAAGCTGAGGCGTCGCCGTTGCGGCGTGAAAAGGGCTACCGATTCCCGCGCCCGCCACCAGATGAGGCCGAGCGCGGCCAATGCAAGGAACATCCACGGATAAGTGATTTCGAGCGGAAATCTCATTCCGTTATCCTCCGCGTATAGAGCGACCACTCAACCAGCAGGAGAATCAGCGTCGCGCAAGCGAACCACCACCAAAAGGGAATTGCTGTCCACCAATGACCACCCGTCGTCTTCTCCACCTCCGCCGAGGACGCACTAGCCATCTGCTTTAGCTGGGTGGCGATCGGACCGGGCACGTTTTGCGTATCGGTCACGACATCGGGACGAAGCGCCTGCACCAGGTTAGCGCAGAGGATCGGGAACGCGGTCCGGAAGACGAGGTCTGATTGATCGAGATCAAAAGCGACGACGAGCCAGCGTGGCTCCGATTCCCAATGTCCGAAGATCAGTGGCTTGCCGAACGAATCGACATAGATGCGCGCGCCCGGCGCAGGCTTGAATTCGGTCGCTGTGCGGAGTTGCACATCGCTGGCATCCACGAAGCGCATCAGCGCGGCATCCTTGTCGATCTCGCTGACGAGCGGCTTCTCGATGGGGCCGATGCGCTCGCCCCAAAAGCCACTTTCAGGTGGATTGATCAGCGCCGTGTTTTTACCCGACCAATTCGCCGGCGGCATGGTCCCGTTGAAGACAGTGATATCTGCTCCATCGCCTGTTCGCGGCGCAGGCCAGACTCGTTGCGATTTCACCAGCGCCTGACTGCCAAAAGCTGTTTCTAGAAACGGATTAGGTTGCGAAACCAGCGTCACCTTTACTTCCCTCACCGGTTCCAGATGCGCCGCTGCCTGTTGATCGGGAGCAAAGTCGTCCTCGCCCTGCGGCTTCCACTTTGCCTCGAAAGAAATCGCCTCGGTACTTTGCGCGCGCCAGAACTTTTGCCACGGTTGCCCCGGAGGCACGGTGACCTGCAACACATCCATCAACTGTCCGTTTTGCGTGATGGTCAATTCGCCGTTTATCGGCGCGGCGGTGTTTTGTTCGATCTTGATCGCCAGTTGATACTCCCCTGCCCCGGCAGGCAAAGGTCGCGCCGAAAAGAGAGTGATGCCGGAATTCGGAACATTCGATCCGATCAAATCCAGCTTCACGCCGGCAAGCGTTTCCTTATCGGGCTGAACGCTCCAAACCGTATCGCTGATCAATTCAATCGATGCGCCGGAATGACTGAGAACAAGGTTATGTGTCAATCGCAACGCGGGCCGAATATCGGTCACACTGGAGGCCATATCCGCCTTCTCAATCGCCTCGCGCAAATCACCCTTGCGACCGGTCCATGGCGAAAGGACGCGCGGCGGATCGCCCGCCAGAATCACTGTCGCCTGATCGCCGAAGCCCATCGCGTTGATCTTCTGCAACGCGGTCGACTTGGCCGCCTGCCAGCGCGTGCCAGCTTCCAATTTTGCCGCCATGGTGACGGAGGGATCGAGGACGATCACCGTCGAGGACGCGACCATCGATTGCCCGGGCAGGATGGGCCGCACCAACGCGATGACTAAAAGCGTGAGCAAAAGCAATTGCAACAAAAGCGAAACGAGCCTTCGCAGTTTGCGCCACAGCGGCAGGTTGTGGACCTTGGGCGCCAGGTTCTCCCAAAAAAGCAGCGTCGTGACCGGCTTGACGCGAAGCCGCTGCCGAATCAGGTAAAACAGAATGATCGGGAGGGCCAGACCGAACAACGACCACGCGACGGGCCAAAGGAACTTCATTTGACGAAGCCGCCCTGCTGCAGCGATTTCAGGAGCAGATCAAAGACGGGCAGCTTGGTATTGATCTGGAGCAGCGGCACGCGATAGCGGCGACAATAGGAGCGGATGGTTTCCTGGTACTGCTTGAAATTATCGTCGAATTCCTTCGCCGAGGCGCGATCGAGAATAACTTTACGTCGATGCCCATACTCGGCATCGACCAACTCGTACTCGCCCGCCGCGCCAGCGGTCTGCTCCGCCTCGTCCATCACTTGAATCACTGCAAGCTCGTGGCGACCATGACGAATCCGGTCCATCGCGCGGATGGCGTCGCCGCGATCATGCCCCCAAAGATCGCTGATCAAAACAACCAGTCCCCGTCGCGGCTTCATCGCCTGCCACTTGCGTGTCGCGGTTTCCAACTGCGCACCCGCACCGATGACCGACAATGCCGCGAGATATCGCAGCAAAGGCAAAAATCGATCCCGGCCCCGCGCCGGCAACCACCATTGGATTGGCTCACTGCCGAGAGGTACCACGGAAACGCGGTCCATGTTTCCCAATCCCATGTAACCGAGTCCCGCGACCACCTGCCGCGCGTAATCGAATTTGATCGGGTCGCCCCAATCCATCGACGCCGTGCCATCGAGAAGAAAATGAACGTAGAGGTCCTCTTCCTCGACAAAAAGTTTCAGCACCAACTGACGCCAGCGCGCAAATGCGTTCCAGTCGATATAGCGGAAATCGTCACCGTGCGTGAAAGGCCGGTATTCCGCAAACTCAATGCTTGATCCCCGCGCACTGCTGCGACGCTCCGCTTTCATGCGTCCGCGCACGAGTTGCCGCGCCGCGAGACTCAGCGCTTCGATGCGCTTGAGATACTCGCGGTCGAACAACGCATCAACGTCGGTTTCGGCCATAGGGACGCGAAGGGACTATTTCTCCCAGCGCTGGCGCAGTTCCTTGAATGAATTGGCCAGAAGCTGTTCGATGGTGATGCCGTCGGCCTGCGCCTCGAAACTAAGCATGACGCGATGCCGCAGCACGGCCTCCGCAAATGCGAGGATGTCCTCGGTGGCGACATGAAACCGGCCTTCTCTCACGGCGCGAATCTTTGCCGCGAGAATCAGCGCCTGCCCCGCACGCGGACTCGCCCCGTAGCGGACATACTTCTTCACTTCCGCACTGGCGAATTCGGTCTCCGGATGCGTCGCCATGATGACCTCCACCACGCGCTGCCGGATCGAAGGTGCAATCGGCACACCGCGCGCGAAGTTGCCCATGAAGACAAGATCGCTTCCCTCAAAAATCACATCGATCGACGGCGTGGACCGCTCCGTCGTGCGGTCGAGAATCGTTTCAAACTGCGCCGAGGTCGGGTACGGCACGCGCAACTTGAAGAAGAAGCGGTCCAGCTGCGCCTCAGGCAGCGGATAGGTCCCTTCCATCTCCAGCGGATTTTGCGTGGCGAGGACGAAGAACGGCTCGTCGAGCATCCGGGTATGTCCCGCCACCGTGACGCTTTTCTCCTGCATCGCCTCGAGCAGCGCGGATTGTGTCTTGGGCGTCGCGCGGTTAATTTCGTCGCCGAGGAGCAGATTACAAAAAATGGGCCCGGGCGAAAATTCAAACTGGGAGTGACCGTGCTCGTCGGTGACGAGAATGTTGGTCCCGATCAAATCCGCCGGCATGAGATCGGGTGTAAACTGGATGCGTTGAAAATGAAGCGACAGCGCACTGGCAATCGACCGTACCAACATTGTTTTGCCCAGCCCCGGCACGCCCTCGAGCAGAACGTGACCGCCGGCGATCATCGCAGTGATGACATGCTCAATGATGTCGTCCTGACCGACGATATACTTCTGCACCTCGGCCTTGAGCAAATCGAAGCGGGCGCGGAAATGCTCCGCGATTTTTTCGATTTCCTCAATCGGCTTGGTGGTTTCCGCGGGTGATGGGATAATGGCATCGGTGGTCATAGAATTTTACGGACGGGCGTTTTGCGTTGATCGCGTGATTCTCCTCAAAGTTGGCCGCATCACTGGGGATTGGCCTGCGGCCGGATGTTCTCGAAGTAGCGCTTGATCATCTGCCGGTCGGCAACGGGCAGGTTTTCATCCTGCGTCGCCTGCTCGGAGAGTTTTTTATAGGCGGCAAATTGTTCGGCATTCACGCTTGAGGCGGTTTGTTCATTGTGCGGATCCATCGTGCTCTCGGTCTGGGTCTCGCTCGCTCCCTTTCCCGCCGTGCCGGTGATCTTCATTTCCTGGTGATTCGCGTCGAGTTGCGTCTGCGCGCTAAAACGATTCGGATCGGAACCCGTACCAGCACCTTTTTGCGCTTCCAGCGACTTCGCGAGACTCAGTTGAGGCATACCCTCCTGAATTCCGCCGTTGCCATCACCCTTACCTTTGCCTTTGCCCATGCCCTCCTTGGCCTGGCCGAGTTGTGCCAGTTGCGTTCCCAAATTGTGAGATTGCGATTCACGCTGAGCTTGCTGCCCCAAGCCACTCTTCAAGCCATTAAGTCCCTTGCCCATGCTCGATCCATCCTTCTTGGAAATCCCGTCTTTCATTTGGCCGAGCGACGAGGCCGTTTGTGAATCGCTCGATGCTTTCTGCTGCGCCTCGGCAAGTTTGCTGGAAGCGGCTTGGGCATTGGCGCCTTCCGGCATCTTCGCCTCACCGGAACTATATTTTTTCTCAGCCTCAGCAGCTTGCTCTTTCGCGGCGGCAAAATCCTTCCGCTTCAGCGCGGCAGAAAGTCCGCTCATGCCGTCAAGGTCCTTCACCGCATCAGCCAGAGATTGCGCCATTGGTTCCAGTGAAGCTGCATCGAGCTTGTCCTTCGCTGCCTGCACCCGTGCCTGTACTTCGTTGAGCTTCAGGAAAAGTTGCTTCTCGGTCATCTTGCCTGCGGCCATCTCATCGCGCATCGGTTTGATCTCTTTCAGCAATTCCGCCATCTCCGGCGACGGCGCGATCTTCTGCGCTTCATCCCAATCCTTGAATACCTGTTCCACCGGTTTCACTTGTTCCGCAGCGACTGTCATGTTTTCCGGATGGATCGCGGCCTGTATCCGCCACTGCTGATAGATCCAGTCCATCTGGACTTTCCAAATCACCGCCGCGAGAAAAATCGAGCAAGCCAAGGGCAACCAGAGAAGTCGCGGCCAATGCGCCGGCCACGTCTTGTTCCAATCGGCCTTGTTCAAATGGGCCAGCGTTTCGTCGCGTTGCCGGGCACGCCAGGGGTCGCTTGACTCGACATTCGGCCAATCGCCCGCGGAAAGAATCGAGTCCGGCAACTTCGCATGAATATCCATGCGACTGAGAAGTCGCGTCCGATCCACCTTCCTCTCAAGACTGCCCATGGCCGTGAACCCGGCTCCAAAAACGAGTAATATCGCCGCAGAAAGCGCCCATGTTCCCGGCGAAATCATCAGGATCACCACGAACAAAATCAAAAGCGAAATCGCAAGCCCCCAGGCTAGTCGCCAGCTCATCCGGGACAGGCGCTCCAGGCGAAAACGCCACGCTGCTTTTCGAAGATGCTTTCGAAAAACTTCGCCGTCCGCCGATCCACGGTCATCAGCCATGACAAATTCTAGTCAGCCTTTCGATTCATGGCGAATGCCTATTTTCCTGCCGTTGCGGGCCACGTCCGCAGGGACAACCCGGCAAAATCCGAATCCTGTCCCAGCGTCATGACAACCTGAACAAATGCGGCGCTGGGAGGAATCACTTCACCCTCCTGTTTTTCATCGGGGTTACCCTTCAGCAACCACGAACGCCACTGCCAATCCGTGTCATTGGCCCCATACATAACCTGCCCCGACTTCACCATCGCGCCGGTCGAATCGAGATACCGCAGGCTCACATTGCCGGAAAGTCGCAACCACCCTCCAAAGACATAGTCGCTGTGGGGTTGAATCGGAATGCGATCACTCGTGATTTCCGAGCCTCCTCCAAAAATTCCGGTCGTCGCTTCCACGGTCTCATAGCCACCGGCAGGCAAGGGACCTCCTTTTTCGCGGGTGACACTTGCCGGTAAAATATACTTCCAGCCATCGATCACCGATTGTCCGGCTGCATTCTTGGAAACCTGGAAATCAGGATTCTTCAATAAATTCTCTCCGCCAGCCAACAACACATCATTGCCGATCCAGGTTGGAGTGGGAGCCGGAGTTGGCGCACTTGCCGATGCGGACGAGCCGTTGGCAGCTGGCTTCACCACTCCCAACTCTGCGGTCAACACCCGCGTCCCCGGCGGAATTTTGACAATGGTACTTCCCGGTGTCTCGACATTTTTTAATGTAACCAAATCAGTTTCACTCGCCTGGTCCGCTCCACCCTTGATCCTGATGAAAAAAGTTGTATGTCGCGCCGGAGCCCCCTCTCTCCAGGCCGTGCTCGAAAAATAACGTTGGCGATTTTGTGGCCCCTCGCCGTCGATCTGCCAGTAAATCTTCAGGCTCGTCCCTTTTCCATCGGCCTTGGCGGGCGCGGGAGCTACTCCGTAAACCAACGAGACGTCCGGCACATTTTCCCCCTTGGCAAAAGCGAGCTGATTCTCCACCACTCCAAGCCCAACTTTCCAATAGCTGTTTGCCGGTTGGGCTTGGAGTTGAGGATCGTTCTTGGCGGCATCGGCCAGCAAATCGGTCGCCTCCTTGAACATTCCTTCCTGGATTAACTGGCGGCTCAAGACAAGGACCTGGTCAATCGGCACCTGGTTCGGATTAATCGCGCGCATTTCACGAACTGACTGGATCCGTTTGCGCAAAATTTCCTGCGCTGTCTTGTGATCTCCCGTCGCCTCGGCCAGCTTCAACATCTGCCGGACAGTGACATTTTGAACCATGCTATTCCCCTGCGTGCCGCTGGATGCGTCATACAGCTGACGGGACAGCTTCAAGGCCGTGGCGCGTTCCTCCGGCCATTTCCCCAGTTCTTGACTGAGAATGATATACGCGTTGGTATTCACACTGCCCCCGGGTGTGATCGGAGCGGCCTTGAGAACCTTCTCTAGTTGCGCCCGGTAAGCCGGATCGCGCGAAATGATTTCCAGTAGAATGATCGTCATCTGATTGGAGTCGATCTGTCCCGCTGGTGGGGCCGCATTCTTATCCACCTTGGCTTGCAGAGTTTGCTTCAACTTGCCGGTCAGTCCAACGGCATCGGCCAGTTCCAGAAAATGAGTAACGGGCGAGGAAACTACGCCATTCGAATTCCACGACATTGTTTGGAACCAGTTCGACTGATTTTGGACCTGAACGTTAAAGCCCAGGATTGGCGGAGGCACAACGGCGGTTGTCTTGTCCTCCATCCACTTTTCGATTTCCGCAGCAGCGTCATCGCGTCGGCCCTCTTCCAAAAGCAATTGAGCCAGTGCTGCAGTGCCATCCTGTTTCGACTGCATGGTTGGCACGCTCAGTGCCTTGCGCAATAGCTGCTCAGCTTCGGGCATGTGATTGCTCCGCTTCATCTGCGTGGACAACTGGAGCAGGGTAAAATAGATGTCCGGACCGCCGCCGAACATGGGATTGATCGGTTGAGGCGTCCAATCCTGGATGATCTTTACAAATTCGGGTAACCGGTTCGATTGTTCGAATGCCTGTTCCACATTGCTGCCCTGATTCATTCCGGTGGGAAAATCGTTCTTGAGAACCACTGCGTAGAGGTCGGCGGCGGCATCCGACTTGTTGGCATGCCGCAATTGTTCCGCGACGTTGATGAGCAGCGCCGTATTCTTGGGATCAAGTTCCGCAACATGCTTGAAGTAACGGACCGACTCCGCCTGTGCATCGATCTTATAGGAGAAGGTGGCCTCTCCGGTTGCGGTGAGTACGAAATGGATTTCGGGCGCATCGTCACTTTTATCATTCCGAAAACAAAGCCCGGCCATCGTGCTTTCATTGCCCGCCGGAGTGAGGTCTTCCAGACGCGCCATTATTGCGTCATCTCCTGTCATCGGCACAAAAGCGTAGCCGCCCAAGGGTTGGCCATTATCGCTCGAGTTCAAAACGGCTGGAGATTTCATCGTGATCCCGGCATCGGCCCATACCATCTTTCCCGGAATTGACCACTTCCCGATATCCGCGCTTTCCCAGTCAGGAGGCAGAGTGTTCGCAGGCGGAGTCGCCACGACCGTTCCACTCAACTGCAATCCCGACCATTGCGCTACCCCGTTATTGCCACTACGGATATACAATCCGGCGAGCACATTGGAATTGATCGTGGCCTGCCTCGAAACAATCTCGCTCCAATCCTGACCCGTGGTCGAACACGAAGCCGTGAACTTGTCACCGGCCCGTGCGAGCTTGAGCCAGCGCGGCGTCGTAAACTCCGGATGGTTCTGGATGCTCCAGGATTCGCCCGATGCCGTGCGCACCTGCCAGAGAATGCCCTTGCGTAGACTTAACGATGTCCCCACACCGCGGCTTTCCGAATCGAGCGATTCCCGCATAAAAAGGCCTTCGCTCGTGTTGTCGGGTAGCTGGGAAATATCGGCCACGCGCGCCAATAGGGTCGCGTCTCCGTCAACCGCTTGATAAACGAAATGACCGGCATCGTCCTTCAACGATGACTCCTCACCAGATATTGCCCCGGTCATGACAAGGGAGTTGTCTTCCTTCCCGCGAGTGGCATTTCCAGCCGTAACGACTTTCCCGATATCAACCTGCTGCCATGGAGCCAAATCCGACGTTGGAGGTGCCCCGGCGGAGGCGTCAGGTGGACTTCCCTTTCCCGATAGCGCAATTTTATCGAA
>Ga0068858_100003620_pt1 | contig 15288 bp, 12 predicted proteins | sample KBSSwiS12_FD_66589 | JGI IMG/M metagenome (GOLD analysis project Ga0068858, IMG submission 66589) | Switchgrass rhizosphere microbial communities from Kellogg Biological Station, Michigan, USA - KBS Switchgrass S1-2 | ecosystem: Host-associated > Plants > Roots > Rhizosphere > Soil ... | reverse complement strand
CAGCCGGCCTTCCGGCGTGGTGACGTAGAGCAGTTGCGTAACCGGGGCGAAGTCGGCCGTCACCCAGGCCAGAGCTGCGGAAAGCAGGAGGCCCAGCGCCATCTTGTTGTAGACGCCGAGCATGAAGGCGCGAAGTCCCGCGTCCACCGACATGTCGGCGCGATCCGCGGGGATCGTGCGCGCGTAGCCGCGGTTGAAGTCGCTCATTTGGAGGCCTAGCCCTTGTTCGAACGTCCCCTATCGGACGCATGCGAAATATCGTGTTGGGCGGTGAAGGACGCAAGACCGCAATAGGTTAAGGGGATTTAACCTTTCCCCCCTGGGGTGGAGGGAGCAGACAGCCCATGATCCGCCTGTTCGCCGCCATCGGCATGCCGGCTGAGACGGCCCTCGCCCTGGCCCGTCGGCAGACGGGCCTGGACGGCGCGCGTTGGCGCACGGCCGAACAGCTTCACCTGACGCTGCGCTTCTTCGGCGAGCTGCGCGAGGACCTGGCCCGCGACCTGGACGCCGAACTCGCCGGCGTGGCGGCGGCGCCGTTCGACCTGGTGCTGGAGGGGGTGGGCGCGTTCGGCGAGGGGAAAGACCTGCACACGCTGTGGGCGGGCGTGGCGGACAACCCGGCGCTCACGCGGCTGGCCAAGGCCTGCGAGACCGCCGCCCGGCGCGCCGGGCTGAAGCCCGAGGCCCGACGCTACCGGCCGCACGTGACGCTGGCCTATCTGCGCCACGCCGACCCCGACAAGGTCGCGGCCTGGATCCAGGCCAACAACCTGCTCAAGTCCCCGCCGATCCGCGTGGACCGCTTCGGCCTCTATTCGAGCTTCCTGGGAGGAGGGGGGTCGCAATATCGCCTGGAGGCCGAGTACGGGCTTCAGGCCTCGACCGCATAGTCCTTCAGCACGCCCAGGGGGACGATGGCCAGGGTCTCCTCGTGGGTGGCCTCCAGCACCACGCGAGGGGCGGCTCCGGCGTCCAGCGCCTCCTTCCAGCGCGGCGCGCAGAGGCACCAGCGGTCGCCGGGCTTGAGGCCCATGAAGCCGAACTCCGGCCGCGGTGTGGAGAGATCGTTGCCGACCGACTTGGAGTAGGCGAGGAACTCCGCCGTCATCACCGCGCACACGGTGTGCATGCCTACGTCCTCGTGGCTGGTCTCGCAGCAGCCGTTGCGGAAGAAGCCGGTCATCGGCTCGGTCGAGCACGGCTGGAGGTCCTGGCCCAGCACGTTCCTGGCGGCGGCTTCGTAGCGGGTGGTGGCCATGGCGCCATCCTAGCCCTTATGTGGGGCGCTTCGCCAAGACTCATGAGGACCCGCGACCGATGAGCATCCGCCCGCGCCGTAGCGCGCTTTACATGCCCGCCGGCAATGCGCGGGCGGTGGAGAAGGCCCGCACCCTCGACTGCGACGTGGTGATCCTCGACCTGGAGGATTCGGTCGCTCCCGACGCCAAGGCCGAGGCCCGGGCGCTGGCGGTGGAGGCGGTCCGCGCCGGCGGGTTCGGCGGCCGGGAGGTGGTGATCCGGGTGAATGGCCGCGACACGCCCTGGGGGGCGGCGGACTTGGGCGCCGCCGCCGCCAGCGGCGCCGACGCGGTGCTGGTTCCCAAGGTCTCCAAGGCCGAGGACCTTGCCCACTACGCCCAGGCGCTCGGCGGGAAGACGCGGCTGTGGGCAATGATCGAGACCGGCCAGGCGATCCTTCGACTGGAGGAGCTGGCCGAGGCCGCCGGCCCGGCGCGCAACGACGTGTGGATCCTGGGCGCCAACGACCTGGTGAAGGAGACGCGCTGCCGCCCAGGCAAGAGCCGCTGGCCGCTGGTCCCGGCCATGAGCCTGGCGGTGATGGCGGCGCACTCGCGCGGGGTCGACATCCTCGACGGGGTCTACAATGACATCCCCGACCTGGAGGGGCTGGCCGCCGAATGCGCCCAGGGCGTGGAGTTGGGCTTCGACGGGAAGAGCCTGATCCATCCCTCGCACCTGGAGACCACCAACGCCGCCTTCACTCCGGCCGCCGAGACCGTCGCCTGGGCGCGCACCGTGCAGGCGGCGTTCGCGGCGGCCGAAAACGCCGGCAAGGGCGTCCTGAAGGTCGAAGGCCGGATGGTGGAGCGCCTGCACCTCGCCGAGGCCGAGCGCCTGATCGCCATCGCCGAGGCCATCGCGAAAAAGGGATGAGCATGCGGCGCGGACCGGCCGGCCTGTTGTTGGCGGCGATCGCGGGCGCGGCCGCCGCCCAGACGCCGCCCCCGGTCATTGCGCCGTCCGGGCCCAAGGTCGATGCGCCGGGCCGGCTGCCGAGCCCGGAGGCCACGGTGTCCGACCTGGCTTACGACGCGCGGCTGATGTCATCCTACGCCGCGGCCCAGAGCTTCCAGGGCGCCTTGGACGGGAGCTGGACCCTGGCTGCCGCCGATGGCGGCGGCGACCTCTACGCCTTTCAGTTCACCGACAGGCTGGGCGTCCTCGAAGGCGCCTGGCGCGACCTGAAGCGCGGGCATGGCGCGGACGCTTCGGGGCTCATCGAAAGCGCCAGCCGCAGCCCGCCAGGCCTGGTGCTGAGGTTCGCCCCGCCCGGCCAGGCGGCCGTGGAGGTGGCGCTCCGTCCCGACCTGACGGGCGAGCTCCGGCAAGGCCAGGCGCGGACGGCCGCGGCGCTGCGAAAGAGCGCCGCCCAGCTTCCCTGATCAGCCGGAAAGGCCCAGCGCCTCGCGCGCGGCGCGGAGCGCGGCCTGCAGCGCCGCCGGCGCATAAGGTTGCGCGGGGCCATGGCCCCAGACGGGACCTGGCCAGGCCGCGTCGTCGGGGCGACGGCCCAGCACGTGCACGTGGAGCTGGGGCGTGACGTTGCCCAGCTGGCCGACGTTCAGCTTCTCGGCCGGGCGGCCCAGGACCTGGCCCACCGCCCGCACCGCGCGGCCGGCGGCCAGCACCTCGTCCATCAACGCGGATCGGTCGGCGACGCCCAGGTCTTCGAGCTCGCGCGCCACTGCGACGCGGGGGATCAGCACGATCCAGGGGAAGCGCGCGTCGGCCTGCAGGCGTGCGTGACAGAGGCTAAGCTCGCCCAGGGCTTCAGCGGTGGCGGTGAACGCGGGGTCCAGGCGGAATAGGCTCATGGGCCCTGCCTAGCACGCGCGGGGCCTGCGGCATTGCAGCAAGGCTGCGGCTGGGCTAGGGACCCGCCGACCCGCCTCGGCGGACATCCATTCAAAGCATCGGAGCAGCACCATGGCCAAGAAGCCTGTCCGCGTCGCGGTCACCGGGGCCGCCGGCAACATCGGCTACGCCCTTCTCTTCCGCATCGCCTCGGGGGCCATGCTGGGCGCGGACCAGCCGGTCATCCTGCAGCTCCTGGAGATCCCCAGCGAAGGCGCCCAGAAGGCGCTGAAGGGCGTGGCCATGGAGCTGGAGGACTGCGCCTTCCCGCTGCTCCAGGACATGGTGCTGACCGACGACGCCAAGGTCGCGTTCAAGGACGCCAACTGGTCTCTGCTGGTGGGCTCCAAGCCGCGCGGCCCCGGCATGGAGCGCGCCGACCTGCTGAAGGACAACGGCAAGATCTTCATCGCCCAGGGCAAGGCCATCGACGAGGTCGCCGCCGACGACGCCCGCGTCGCGGTGGTGGGCAACCCCTGCAACACCAACTGCATGATCGCCGCCAGCCAGGCCAAGCGCCTGTCGCCCGACCGCTTCACCGCCATGGTGCGCCTGGACCAGAACCGCGGCCGCGCCCTGCTGGCCAAGAAGGCCGGCGTGTCGATCAACGACGTGTCCGACCTCTACATCTACGGCAACCACTCGCCGACCATGTTCGCCGACTTCACCCATGCCAAGATCGGCGGCAAGCCCGCCGCCGAGGTGATCGGTGACGAGGCCTGGCTGAAGAACGAATACCTGCCCACCGTCGGCAAGCGCGGCGCGGCGATCATCGAGGCCCGCGGGCAAAGCTCGGCGGCCTCCGCCGCCAACGCCCTGGTCGACCACGTTCGCGACCTGACCACGCCCGGCGCCGTGCACGCGGTGGCGATCAAGAGCGAGGGCCGCTACGGGTTCGACCGCAACGTCTGGGCCGGCATGCCGGTCCGCTCCACCGCCACGGGCTTCGAGGTGGTCGAGAGCTACCAGATGGACGATTTCGCCAAGTCCAAGATCGCGATCACCAACGACGAGCTGGTCGGCGAACGCGACACCGTCAAGGACATGCTGGGCTAGACTCTTCCCGGTCCGACTGACGAGCCTTGGACGGCGTCAGCGGACCTCTTCCGGCGCGACGCCCTCGGCCATCTGGTCGAGCTCGCCGATGCGCTGGGCGTAGACCGAGGCGAGCGCGTCGGGCGAGCGGGCGGCGGCGTCTTCGCGGATCGCCATCCAGTCGCGCTGCTCCTGCCGCAGGAACCGGGCGTCGACCCCGGCCTCCAAGGCCCGGCGATAGGCGCGCGCCATCCGGCGGTCCGCTGAGGCGAGCTGCGGGTCGTCGCAGACCGCCTGTTCCGCGCCCGGCCGCGCGGCGGCGCAGTCGAAGCTGGCGCGGGGCGCCGGGGCCGACGGCGCCGGCTCGATGCTGATCGGCGCCTGCGACTGCGGCTGCGGCTGTGGTGGCGGCGCGGACGGCCGGACGGCGAGCGGAGCCTGGCGGCGCGCGGCTTCGGCCATCTCCGGCGGCAACACCTCCAGGCGGCCCAGGGCCGGAGCGGGCGGCCGAGCGGGCGGGGGGGGCGCCGTCGTGATGGTCATCGGCGTCTGTGCGGCGCCGGGCGTGGCGACGGCTTGCGACGTGACGGGCGCAGCCGACCCGCCGATCAGCTGAGGCCGGGCGAGCAGCCCAAGACCCAGCCCCAGCGCCAAGGCGACGCCCACGCCCCCAAGCACCAGTCCCCGACGCGCAGGATGGCGAGGCGAGGCCTGCGCCCGCGGCGGCGCTGGCGGCGGGGTGTCGGCGAAACCCTTGTAGGTCATGCTCCCCCAGGGATCTTCGGGCCGGTCGGACCGCATCGTCACCTCGGTCTTCGCATCCCTCGGCTGACCAAACTGCTGACGCCCAAGCGGGTTTCAACGGCCAAGGCGCGCGGAGGGCTTAATCGCCGCGCGAAGCCTGCCGGGTCTGGTCCTTCAGCTCGGCGATGCGCGCCAGGTAGACGTCATGCACCGCCCAGGGCGCCTCGCGCGCGGCGGTGGCGCGCGCGGCGATCCAGCGCTGTTGCTGACGCTCCAGGGTGGAGGCCGGAACGCCGGCCGCCTGGGCTTCGCGGTAGGCGCGGCTGAGCTGACGCTCCGCCGATCCGAGCGCCGGATCGGCGCAGGTCAGGGCCGCGCCCGCGTCCGGCAAGGCGCAGCGCAGGCTGGCCTTGCGCAACGGCCCGGCGCGGCGCGCCGCCTCCGCCCGCTGGGCCTTCGCGGCGGCGGCGGCCAGCGCCTCGCGTCGGGCGGCCTCGGCGCGGGCGCGCTTGGCCCTGGCCTCCGCCAGGCGGACCGCCTCGGCCCTGGCCTGTTCGGCGATGAGCTTCCGCTTCAGCGCCTTGGCCTGGGCGCGGGCTTCGGCCATCCCGCGGGCGGCGGCTTTGCGGCGGGCGGCGTCCTTCGCCTCGGCCTTGGCGACCCGAGCCTTCGCGATCTTCTCCGCGCGGCGATGGGCTTCAGCTTCGAGGGCGTCCCGCCGTTCGATCTCGGCCTTCCGCGCCGCGACCGCCTTGGCGCGCTGCGCCTGCGCCGCCTGGGACCTGGCCTTGGCCTCAGCCTCGAGCTTCGCCGCCGACGGGCCGCGGCGCTCGGGCAGGGCGCGCATGATCGAGGGGGGCGGGTCGTCCAGTTTCAGCGGCGCGACGGCGTGGACGCGCATGAGACCCTCAGGCGGACGCCGCGGCGCCAGCGGTTCCGCCTCGATGGCGGGCGCAGGCGCCAGGGGTTGGGCGGCGACGGGGGCGGCGGGCCCGGCGTGCGGCGTGGGACGCGCCACCCGGATCTCGATCCGCCGCGTCTCCGCAGCCGGCGCGGCGGGGCGGCGGGGAAGATGGCGGGCGGTCAGCTCGTGCTCGACGTCCGAGGGCCGAGCCCAGAGACCGAGCGCGGCCCCCAGCACGCCGGCGCCGGCCACTCCCGCCATCATCATCCGCCCGGACATGCGGCGGCGTGCGCCGCTCGACGCGGCCGCCAGCTCGTTAGAGGGATCGATGGACATGAATGGGCCCCCGGATGCGCAAGAGCCCTCGAGGTGCGCGCCCGCGCGGCCGGCCTGCCCAGCAGCCGTCCTCGCCCCGCTTCACGCTCTCCCGCCCTGATTGAGCCACAATCTTGACCGCAAGGCCAGAGCGTCGCCATGGGCAGAAGGTAGCAGCTTGGCCTTGGGCGCCTCCGCGCCATATTCGCGGTGAACATCGCAACGGGCTGGGTTAAGCAGGCGCGGATCGGGCGGGCGTAGCCGTCGAAGGGCCGATGCACGAACTGGTTTTCCACGACCCGACCGGACGTAGGGCCCGGCGCATGCGGCTCTTCTGGGGCCTGCTGCTGGCGTTGGGCTCGCTGCTGGCCGCCAGCTTCTTCGCCACCCTGGCCATCGCCCCGCGCCTGCCGAAGGTGACCCTGAAGGACCCCCACGTCCTGCAGGCGCTGCACGTGGAGACCGCCCACAAGCTCCGGGGCAAGCGTGATTGGACGCGTATCCCGCACCCCCGCGCCGCGGCGACGGGCGGCGGCCCGGCCCGGCCGTTATCGGTGGGGTTCTACGTCTCGTGGGACGAGAGCTCGCGCGAGTCCCTGGTCCGCCATGTGAACGACGTGGACGTCGTTTCGCCGCAATGGATCCAGCTCAACGGCTCGTCCGGCGTCGTGGATCTGACCGAGGACGCGCAGGCCCGGGCGATCATCGCCTCGGCCCACAAGCCGCCCTCGATCATCCCCGGGGTGATCAACGCCCGCAACGGCGTCTGGAACGGCCCTCAGGCCGACGCCCTGCTGGCCGACCCGAAGGCGCAGGACCGCCTGATCGCCACGCTTGTCGACCTGGCGGGCCGGCGCGGCTTTGCCGGCTATGTGTTCGACCTGGAGAACCTCTCGGACGCCTCGATCCAACGGAACTACCCGGCCTTCGTCTCCAAGGCCCGCGCGGCCCTTAAACCTCTCGGCCGCGAGGTGTGGGTCACCGCGCCGTTCGACGAGAATTGGCCGCTGAAGCGCCTGCAGGCGACGGCCGACGCCGTCGTGCTGATGGCCTACGACGAGCACTATGGGACCGGCGATCCTGGCCCGACCGCGGGACAGGACTGGTTCGAGACCTGGCTCGCCAAGGACATGAAGCAGCTCGATCCGGCGCGGGTCATCATGGCGCTGGGCGCCTACGGCTACGACTGGACCCAGGCCAGCGCCGGCGCGAAGGGCTCGTCCGAGGCCGTCACCTTCATGGAGGCCATGCAGACCGCCCATGATTCCGGCGCCCGCCCGCAGATGGACGAGGCCAGCCTCAACCCGACCTACAGCTACGCCGACGACGCCGGCCGCAAGCACTCGGTCTGGTTCCAGGACGCGACCACCCTGTTCAACCAGATGCGGGTTTCCGACGGCTTCCGGCCTTTGGGTTACGCGCTGTGGCGGATGGGCGGGGAGGACCCACTGGTCTGGAAGCTGATGCGCCACGACTACGACGCCGCCAGCGCCGAGGGGCTGGACCAGCTTCAGCCGGGCCAGGGGGTTAATTTCGACGGTTCCGGCGAGGTGCTGCGGGTGGAGAACACGCCCACTCCCGGACGCCGGACAATCGAACGCGACCCCGACACGGGCCTGATTTCCGGCGTGGACTACCAGGTCCTGCCCACCTCCTATGTCGTGCAGCGCTACGGATGGCGCCCCGGCTGGGTGGCGCTGACCTTCGACGACGGGCCTGACGGCCGCTGGACGCCCAAGATCCTCGACATCCTGAAGGCCAAGCAGGCGCCCGCGACCTTCTTCGTCATCGGCAAGAACATGTCGCGCTTTCCCGGCCTGGTCGCGCGCGAGATCCGCGAAGGCCACGATGTCGGATCCCACACCTGGACGCATCCGAACATCGGCGTGATCCCCGCCGCCCAGACGGTGGTCGAGCTCAACGCCACCCAACGCCTGTTCGAGACCATCACCGGCCGTTCCATGCGGCTGTTCCGGCCGCCCTATTTCGGCGACGCCGAACCTTCCACGCCCAGCGAGGTGGCGCCGCTGCTGGCCGCCCAGCGGCAGGGCTATTTGTCCGTCGGCCTGCGCATCGACCCCGACGACTGGAAGAAGCCCGAGCCCAGCCACATCGTCCAGGAGACCATCGCCCGCCTTCAGGACAGCAACCGGCCCGGCCAGATCGTGCTGCTGCACGATTCCGGCGGCGACCGCAGCCGTACGGTCGAGGCGCTGCCGCAGCTGATCGACGAGATCCGCGGCCACGGCTATCGGCTCGTCACCGTAGCCCAGCTCGCGGGCATGACTGACGCCCAGGCCATGCCGCCCACCTCGCGCACCGACCTCGAGCTGTTGCTAGACCGCCTGGGATTCGGCTTCTTTCATGACGCCGAGATGATCCTGCAGGCCCTGTTCATCGCCGCCATCCTGCTGGGCGTCGCGCGCCTGGGGTTCCTGGCGATTCTCGCGGTTGCGCACCGGCTGCGGATCGAGCGTCGCACGCCGCCCCTGACGGAGGCTGCGTCCGGGCCGCTGGTCAGCGTGCTGATCCCCTGTTTCAACGAGGAGAAGGTGATCATCGCCTCGGTTCGGCGGATCCTCGCCTCGACCTGGCCGAGGCTCGAGGTGCTGGTGCTCGACGACGGATCGACCGATGCGACTTCTCCTGTTACCGCCGCGGCCTTCGCCGACGAGCCCAGGGTGCGGCTGCGCAGGTTCGAGAACGGCGGCAAGGCGCGGGCGCTGAACTTCGGGCTGGCCGAGGCCAAGGGCGAGATCGTCGTGGCCCTGGACGCCGACACCCTGTTCCCGCCGGACACGATCACCAGGCTCGTGCGCTGGTTCTCCGACCCCAAGGTCGGGGCGGTGGCCGGCAACGCCATAGTCGGTAATCGCCGCAACCTGATCACCCGCTGGCAGGCGTTGGAGTACGTCACCGCCCAGAACCTCGAACGTCGGGCGCTGGCGGCCTTGGGCGCCGTGACGGTGGTGCCGGGCGCGGTGGGGGCCTGGCGACGCTCGGCCCTGGAGGCGTTGGGCGGCTATCCCACCGACACCCTGGCGGAGGACCAGGACCTGACGATCGCGGTGCAGCGCGCCGGCTGGAAGGTGGAGTTCGACCCCGACGCGCGGGCCTACACCGAGGCGCCGGAGACGGTGGCGGGGCTGCTCAAGCAGCGCTTCCGCTGGTCGTTCGGCACGCTGCAATGCATCTGGAAGCACCGAGGGGCCCTGTTCAGCCCCAAGCGCCCCGTCCTGGGCTTCATCGCCTTGCCGCAGATCTGGCTGTTCCAGATCGTGCTCACCGCCATCGCGCCGCTGGTCGACTTGGCGATCGTGTGGAGCGCGGTCAGCGCGCTTTACGGCTGGTTCTTCCACCCGGTGGAGTGGTCGCCCGACGACCTGATCCGCCCGCTGTTCTACTGGGCGGCCTTCATCTTCCTGGACCTGTCCGCGGGCATGTTGGGAATGGCGCTGGAGCGCCGTGCGCCGTGGGCCGACTTGGTCTGGATGCCCGTGCAGAGGTTCGGCTACCGGCAGCTCATGTACTATGTGGTCGTCAAGTCGATCGATGCGGCCCTGCATGGCGTGCGCGTGAGTTGGGGCAAGCTGGAAAGGCGCGCCACGGCGGCGGTCGGCAAGGTGCGCTGAGCCGGGCTTTTCCACCCGAAAGCAAACCCTCCGCCAAGGCTTGGAATTTCATCTGTCGCGCTGTTGCAACGCCATACTGCGGCGCCTATAAACCGCGCCACCGAGCGCTCCGAGGCGCGATCCAGGCGAACGCCCCAGACCACATGAACATCCACGAGCACCAAGCCAAAGCCGTTCTCAAAGAGTTCGGCGTCGCCGTTCCGCGCGGCTATCCGGCCTATTCGGCGGCGGAGGCGGTGAAGGCGGCGGAGCAGCTTGGCGGGCCGGTGTTCGTGGTCAAATCGCAGATCCACGCAGGCGGCCGCGGCAAGGGCCGCTTCGAAGGGCTGGGGCCGGACGCGAAGGGCGGGGTCCGGGTGGTCAAGTCCGTCGAGGAGGTGCGCAAGAACGCCGAGGAGATGCTCGGCCGCGTGCTCGTGACCCATCAGACCGGGCCGCGCGGCAAGCAGGTGAACCGCCTTTACATCGAAGAGGGCGCTGCGATCGCCAGGGAGCTGTATCTCTCCCTGCTGATCGACCGTGAGACCAGCCGAGTCTCGGTGGTGGCGTCCACCGAAGGCGGCATGGACATCGAAGAGGTCGCGCACGCGACGCCTGAGAAGATCACCACCTTCACCATCGACCCGGTGACCGGGGTGTGGCCGCACCACGGCCTGCGCCTGGCCAGGGCGCTGGAGCTGACCGGCGACCTGCAGAAGCAGGCGTCCAAGCTGCTCGCCCAGCTCTACGAGGCGTTCCTCGCCAAGGACATGAGCATGCTCGAGATCAACCCGCTGATCGTCAATGGCGACGGCCAGCTTAGGGTGCTCGACGCCAAGGTCTCGTTCGACTCCAACGCCCTGTTCCGCCACGCCGACATCCGCGAGCTGCGCGACGAGACGGAAGAGGACCCCAAGGAGATCGAGGCCTCCAAGTTCGACCTGTCCTACATCGCGCTCGACGGCGACATCGGCTGCATGGTCAACGGCGCGGGCCTGGCCATGGCGACCATGGACATCATCAAGCTCTACGGGGCCGAGCCGGCCAACTTCCTGGACGTGGGCGGCGGCGCCTCCAAGGAAAAGGTGACCGCCGCGTTCAAGATCATCACCGCCGACCCCAACGTGAAGGGGATTCTGGTCAACATCTTCGGCGGCATCATGCGCTGCGACATCATCGCCGAGGGGGTGATCGCCGCGGTCAAGGAGGTGGGGCTGCAGGTCCCGCTGGTGGTGCGGCTGGAAGGCACCAACGTCGAGCAGGGCAAGGCGATCCTGGGGTCGAGCGGCCTCAACGTCATCGCCGCGGACGACCTCTCCGACGGCGCCGAGAAGATCGTTCGGGCCGTGCAGGGGGCGCGCTGAATGTCGGTTTTGGTCAACAAGAACACCCGCGTCATCTGCCAGGGCATGACCGGCTCGCAGGGCACCTTCCACACCGAGCAGGCGATCGCCTACGGAACCCGGATGGTCGGCGGGGTCTCGCCGGGCAAAGGCGGCCAGACGCACCTTGGCCTGCCGGTGTTCGACACCGTCGGCGAGGCGGTGAAGCAGACAGGCGCCGACGCCAGCGTCATCTATGTGCCGCCGCCCTTCGCCGCCGATTCGATCCTTGAGGCGATCGACGCCGAGGTGCCGCTGATCGTCTGCATCACCGAAGGCATTCCCGTCGCCGACATGGTCAAGGTGAAGCGCGCGCTCGCCGGCTCCAAGTCGCGGCTGATCGGGCCGAACTGCCCTGGCGTCCTGACGCCGGACGAGTGCAAGATCGGCATCATGCCGGGCAATATCTTCAAGCGCGGCTCGGTCGGCGTTGTCTCGCGCTCCGGCACGCTTACCTATGAGGCGGTTTTCCAGACCACGCGCGCGGGGCTCGGCCAGACTTCGGCGGTCGGGATCGGCGGCGACCCGGTGAAGGGTACGGAGTTCATCGACGTGCTGCAGATGTTCCTCGACGACCCGGAGACCGAGTCGATCATCATGATCGGCGAGATCGGCGGATCGGCCGAGGAAGACGCGGCGGAATTCATCAAAAATTCAGCCGTGCGGAAGCCTATGGTGGGCTTTATCGCCGGCCGCACGGCGCCCCCTGGGCGCCGGATGGGGCACGCCGGCGCGATCATCTCTGGCGGCAAAGGCGGCGCCGAGGACAAGATCGCGGCGATGGAAGCGGCGGGAATTCGGGTGTCGCCATCGCCGGCGAGGCTCGGGGAGACCCTGCTCGAGGTGCTTAAGGGCGCCTGAGCGAGTAAGTATCGCAAGCGTTAGGGCGGTCCGCGCTCGGCTCCTCTGATCAGAAGCTCCGCGGCCCCGGCCCCCGGAAGGCGGACGAGATGGCGGACGACGCAGGGCTGATCAACCAGGTTCTCGCAGAGACCTCGTTCCTCTATGGCGGCAACGCCGCCTTCGTGGAGGACCTCTACGCCCAATGGGCGGCCGACCCGCAGTCGGTGGACGCCTCATGGCGCGCCTTCTTCCAGACGCTCGGCGACCGCGCCGAAGAGGTGAAGCGGGCGGCCGGCGAGCCCGGCTGGACCCAGCCCGGCGCCCCGCTCCCGCGTCCGGAATGGGTCTCGGCCCTCGATGGCCTGTGGCCCGCCGTCCAGGCGAAGGTGGAGGCCAAGGTCTCCGCCCGCGCGCCCGAGGCTTCGCCCGACGCGGTGCGCGCGGCCACCCTGGATTCGCTTCGCGCCATCATGATGATCCGGGCCTATCGGATGCGCGGGCATCTCAAGGCCCACCTCGACCCGCTGGGCCTGGCGACCACGCCCGGCGACGCTTCCGAGCTGGATCCGGCGAGCTACGGCTTCGCCGAGGCCGACTTCGACCGTCCGATTTTCCTCGACTTCGTGCTCGGCCTCGAGAGCGCGACGCTGCGCGAGATCCTGGAGATCCTGCGTCGCACCTACTGCGGCAACCTCGGCGTGCAGTACATGCACATCTCCGATCCCAAGGAGAAGGCCTGGCTGCAGGAGCGGATCGAGGGGCGCGACAAGGAGATCGTCTTCACGCCGGAGGGCAAGGTCGCCATCCTGAAGAAGCTGATCGAAACCGAGGGCTTCGAGAAGTTCCTGCACCGCCGCTTCCCCGGCACCAAGCGCTTCGGGCTCGACGGCGGCGAGGCGATGGTCCCGGCGCTGGAGCAGGCGATCAAGCGCGGCGGCGCCCTGGGGGTGAAGGACATCGTCATCGGCATGCCGCACCGCGGCCGGCTGAATGTGCTCTCGGCCGTCATGGGCAAGCCCTACCAGGCGATCTTCCACGAGTTCCAGGGCGGCTCGACCATGCCGTCCGACGTGGAGGGCTCGGGCGACGTGAAGTACCACCTGGGCGCCTCGTCGGACCGGGAGTTCGACGGCAACAGCGTGCACCTGTCGCTGACGGCGAACCCCTCGCACCTGGAGATCGTCAACCCGGTGGTGATCGGCAAGGCGCGCGCCAAGCAGGCCTTCGCGCTGCGCGAGAACCCCACCGTCGGCCGCGGGCATGTGCTGCCGTTGCTGTTGCACGGCGACGCCGCCTTCGCGGGCCAGGGCGTGGTGGCCGAGTGCTTCGCGCTTTCCGGGCTCAAGGGCTATGGCGTCGGCGGCACCATCCACTTCGTGGTGAACAATCAGATCGGCTTCACCACCAGTCCGAAGAACTCCCGCTCCTCGCCCTATCCGTCCGACGTGGCCCTGATGGTCGAGGCTCCGATCTTCCACGTGAACGGCGACGATCCGGAGGCGGTCGTGTTCGCCGCCAAGGTGGCCACCGAATACCGTCAGATGTTCGGCAAGGACGTGGTCATCGACATGTTCTGCTACCGGCGGTTCGGCCACAACGAGGGCGATGATCCGACCATGACGCAGCCCTTGATGTACCAACAGATCAAGGGACACCCCTCGGTGAGCGAGCTCTACGCCCGGCGTCTGGTGGGCGAAGGCGTGGTCACCCAGGCCGACGCCGACAGCTGGACCCGCGCCTTTGCGGAGTACCTCGACGCGGAGTTCGACGCGGCCAAGGGCTACAAGGCCAACAAGGCCGACTGGCTGGACGGCAAGTGGTCGGGCCTGAAGCTGCCCCAAAGCGACGAGCGGCGGGTCACCGGGGTGCCCCGGCAGAAGCTGCTAGACCTCGGCCGCAAGATGACCACCGTCCCGGAACGGATCGCCGTGCACAAGACCGTGGAGCGGGTGGTCGCGGGGCGGCGTCGTGCGATCGAGGCCGGCGAGAACATCGACTGGGCCACGGCCGAGCACCTGGCCTTCGCCACCTTGCTGGACCAGGGCTATCCGGTGCGTCTGTCCGGTCAGGACAGCGTGCGCGGCACCTTCACCCAGCGTCACTCGGGCCTGGTCGACCAGAAGACCGAGGAGGTCTACTTCCCGCTGCGCAACCTCGGCCCCGGCCAGGCGCACTTCGAGGTGCTGGATTCAGCCTTGTCCGAAGAGGCGGTGCTGGGCTTCGAATACGGCTTCTCGCTTACCGACCCCAACACGCTGACCTTGTGGGAAGCCCAGTTCGGCGACTTCGCCAACGGCGCCCAGGTGGTGATCGACCAGTTCATCTCGTCCGGCGAGCGCAAGTGGCTGCGGATGAGCGGCCTGGTGCTGCTGTTGCCGCACGGCTACGAGGGCCAGGGGCCCGAGCACTCCTCCGCCCGGCTGGAACGCTACCTGCAGGCCTGCGCCGAGGACAACCTTCAGGTGGTCTATCCGACGACGCCGGCGAACTATTTCCACGCCCTGCGCCGCCAGTTGCTGCGGGAGTTCCGCAAGCCGCTGATCGTCATGACGCCCAAGAGCCTGCTGCGTCACAAGCGGGCGGTGTCGAACCTCTCGGACATGGCGGAAGGCTCGAGCTTCCACCGCGTGATGGTGGACGGGGCCGAGGTCGGGTGCGACGTGGGGGGGGTCCAGCTCAAGCCCGACGCGGAGATCAAGCGGGTGCTGATGTGCTCGGGCAAGGTCTATTTCGACCTGGTCGAGAAGCGCGCCGCCGAAGGCCGCGACGACGTCTACATCCTGCGCCTGGAGCAGTTCTATCCCTGGCCGCTGAAGTCGGTGTCCAAGGAGCTGAAGCGCTTCAAGAACGCCGAATTGGTCTGGGTCCAGGAGGAGCCGAAGAACATGGGCGGCTGGACCTTCGTCGATCCGTGGCTGGAGCTCACCCTCGATCGGATGAGCATCTCGGCCAAGCGCGCCCGATACGTCGGCCGGCCCGCGTCCGCCTCGACAGCCGCCGGCCTGATGACGCGGCATTTGAAAGAGTTGGAGTCCTTCCTTAAGGAAGCCTTCGCCTAAACGACCGCGGCACGACCCGCGCAAGGAGCTCCGTCTCTCATGGCCGACATCATGACCCCCGCGCTTGGAGAATCCGTCTCCGAAGCCACCGTGGCCCGGTGGACGAAAAAGGCGGGCGAAGCGGTGCGCAAGGACGAGGTGCTGGTCGAGCTGGAGACCGACAAGGTCAGCCTGGAGGTCGCCGCCCCCGCCGACGGCGTGCTGGCGGAAATCCTCGCCCCCGAAGGCGCCAACGT
>Ga0068858_100003618_pt1 | contig 15291 bp, 12 predicted proteins | sample KBSSwiS12_FD_66589 | JGI IMG/M metagenome (GOLD analysis project Ga0068858, IMG submission 66589) | Switchgrass rhizosphere microbial communities from Kellogg Biological Station, Michigan, USA - KBS Switchgrass S1-2 | ecosystem: Host-associated > Plants > Roots > Rhizosphere > Soil ... | reverse complement strand
GCGAAGCGCCCCAGCAGGTCGGTGCCGGTGACGCGGCCGCGGCGGACGGGCTCGTTGACGGCGACGGCGATGCGCCCCAGCTCCCCGGTGAAGCGGTGCCCCGGATCGACGATGCCGTGTTCGACGACGCGGGTCGGCGATCCGCCGGTGTCCCAGAACAGGCGGTTGAAGTGCGTGACGTGGATGATCGTGAGGCCCGGCTGGTCGGCCACGGGGTGCCTGGAGTTAGGCACGTCGCCCTTGGGTGCGTTGTGCTCCAGGAAGACCGCCGGCAGGTCTCGCCCCGGCCGGCGGCCGAGCCAGCGCTCGGCGAGATCCAGCTCGTGCGGCCGCTGCAGCACGACGACGTCGACGTCCAGCTCGCGCAGGCGCTCGGGGGGTGCCTCCTGGACGCCTGGCGGCCACGGGTACGTGCGCGCCAGCCCGCGGCCGTCCGGGCCGCGCCCGGGGAGGACCGGGACGACGTACTCGTGGCCGCCCTGCACGAATGACGTCGTGTAGGAGCCGTGGACGTGCCAGAGGAGGATCCTCATCGTGAGCTCCCGTCCGGCGGACGGTCATCCGCCTCGATGATCGCGGCGTAGGCGTCGACGGTCCGGTCGACGACGGACGTCGGCAGCTCCAGGTGCACCGCCCCGGAGGGCAACAGGCCGACCCCGCCGCGGCGTTCCATCACCCTTAGCTGGGCGACGACGTCCTCGCCGCGGTGACCGGCGGGCAGCCGGCGCCAGAACTGGAACCCGCCCGCTTCCAGCAGGGTGGCCCGGTCGTAGAGCACGCATCCGGCGACCCAGACGACCTTGTACGGCACCGGCCAACCGGCCGGGGCCGTGCCGCCGCGGGGGACCGGGCCGTCGGCCGCCGCCGGCCCGGCGGGGTGCCCCGCCAGCCGGCTGGCGAGATGGGTCAGGTTCGCCGCGTTGTGCAGCCGCCACCGTTCCCATGCTCGCTGGCCCTTGCGGATTCGTTCCGGGGTGACGTCGCCGACGACCGGTTCGAACGGCTCGTGCTCGGCCGGCCGGACGTCGTCGAGGTAGCTGAGGCCCTGCGGCGCGGCGCCGACGAAACCACAGCCCAGTTCGTCGAGGACCCGCCGCATCCGGCTCAAAGCGGCGGCCTCGAGGAAGACGTCGTCGTCGAGGCACAGGACGGCCGGGGCGGTCGCGCGGTCCAGCAGGAACTGGCGCTGTTCGGCCATTCCCCGGCGCTCACCGCGGCGGTGGGTCTCGACCTGGTGGCCACTGTGGCGCAGCTGGCGCAGCATCGCGGCGACCACCGGCGCGTTGAGCGCCCCCGGCGCGGGTGGCGGGGTCTGGTCGGAGATCACCACCCGGAACTCGGGGTCGGTCTGGTTCGCGAGACCCGCGAGGGTCACCGCCAGCGCCTCGGGGCGTCCACAGGTCGGGATCAAGACGTCGACCGGCACGCCGCCGGGCGCGCCCGGACCTCGGCGGGCGGTGGTCATCCGGTGGCCACCGCGCCCTGGCGAATGCGGCCGACGACGCCGCTCGTCGAGTGGTCCTCGACGTAGTCGACGATGCGGACCTCGCCGCCCAGGGCGCGCACCAGCGGCGCCTCGGCCAGCATCTCCTCGGTGTAGTCGCCGCCCTTCACGTAGACGTCGGGGCACAGCAGCCGGAGCAGGTCCGCGGGAGTGTCGCCGGCGAAGACGACGACGTGGCCGATCCCGGACAGCGCCGTCAGCACGGCGAGCCGGTCGCGCAGCGGGTTGATGGGCCGGTCCGGTCCCTTCAGCCGGCGTACCCCGGCGTCGTCGTTGACTCCGACGATCAGCACGTCGCCGAGGCGGCTCGCCGCGTCGAGGTAGGCGACGTGACCGGCGTGCAACACGTCGAAGCATCCGTTGGTGAAGACGATCCGCCGGCCGGCCGCGCGATGGCGGGCGGCCAGCTCCGCTAGACGGTCCGGTTCGATCACGACCGGGGGCGGGCCGCCGAGCCGAGCCCGCAGGTCGTCGGCGGTACAGGTGCTGGTGCCGGTCGACGCGACGACCACCGCGGCGGCCGCGGCGGCGAGCTCGACGGCGTCGCGCGGCTGGGCGCCGGCGCACCGCGCCGTGGTCAGGGTGGCGATGAACGTGTCGCCCGCGCCGGAGGTCTGCTCGTCCGGGACGGGGTCACCGGCCGGCGGCAGGTGCCAGGGCGCCCCCCTGTCCGTGAGCACGACGACCCCGTCACGGTCGAGGGTCGCCGCGACGGCCCGGGCGCCCGTCGCGTGCAGCAACGCGTCCTGGTAGGCCAGCACCGTGCCGACCCGGTCGCGGCTGAAACGCGCCCGGGCCTCGTCGTCGGGAAGCAGCCGCGCGGTCTCCCCGGCGTTCGGCTTGACTAGATCCGGGCGGACCGGCGCCCACCTGGTGAGATCGTGCGCGTCGACGACCAGCGGGCAGCCGGCGGCGCGCGCGGCGGCGGCCACCGCCGCGATCAGCCGACGGCTCCACAGCCCGGCCGCGTAGTCACAGGCGAGGAGGGCGCCGTGGTCGGCGGCCGCGGCGCGGACGCTCGCCGCCAGGCGCTCGTCGACGGCCGCGCCGGGCGAGGTCTCGTCGCCGGTGTCGCAGCGCAGGTGCAGATGGCCGCCCGACGAGATTCGCCGCTTGGCCAGCGTCGCGCGGCCGGGGAGGGTGATCAGGCCAGCGGTGTCTACTCCGCGCGCACGCAGCAGCCGGCGGAGCCGGTCGCCGTCGCGGTCGTCCCCGACAAGGCCGACCAGGCGGGCGCGGGCGCCGAGCGCGGCGACGGCGGCCGCGGTGTTGGCGGCGCCGCCGGGTGCCTCGGTGCGCTCGGTCACGCGGACCACGGGCACCGGTCCCTCACGGGACAGCCCGCGGGGCGGTCCCCAGCTCCAGGTGTCCAGCATGGCGTCCCCGACCACCAGCACGGCCGCCTCGCGGAGGCGGTCGAGGCCCGCCCGGACGCCCACGACGGCCGTCACCGGGTGCTCCCCGGTCGCGCGCCCCCAGGCCCGCCGCCGCGTGCCGGGCGCGTGCGTACCGCGTGCCGGGGGACCAGCCGCAGTGCGGCCGCGGCGACCTGGGCCGGTGGGATGTCCAGACACTCGTGCTGGTAGGGGCAGCTGAACGCGCGGCAGGGCGAGCACGCCGTGGGCCGGCGCAGCAGCGTCCCTGTTCCCGCTCGTGGCCGGTACTCGGCCTCCCGTTCGGTACCCGCGAACAGGACGACGACCGGCGCGCGCACGGCGTCGGCGAGATGGGCGCCGCCCGAGTTGTTCGTGACCACCACCGCGGCGTCGCGCAGCAGCGCGGCCAGCTCGGGCACCGTCAGCGCGCCGGCCAGGCCTACGCCGAGGGTGGCCGCGCTCCCTGACGACGGGTCGCCGGGCCCGGTCGGCGCCCGGTCGGCTCCGGCGCGCACCTGCTCGACCAGCTCGGCCTCCCGGGCCGTGCCGGCGACGACCACCCACAGGCCCGCGTCCGCCAGGAGTTCCGCCACCGCCGCGAACCGGTGCGCGGGGTATCGCCGCGACGCGCAGGTCGCGCCCGGCAGCAGGACCGCGTACGGCGCGCCTGGGGGGAAAGCCCCGAGCCTGCGCCGGGTGGCGGTGCCGGCGTCGGGCGGGAGCCGGAGCGCGAGGCGGCGGTCGACCTGGTCGGTGGGCACGCCGAACCGGCTCAGCAGCGCCAACGCGCGGTCGGCCTGGTGCAGGCCCTCCGGGACGGCGTCCGTCCAGTGGGTCAGCAAGGAGCCGCCGAACTCGCGGGACGCGCCGGCCCGGACCGGGATCCCGGCGCAGGCGCAGACGAACGCGGCGGGCCAGGGGGACTGGGAGTACGAGGTGAAGATGACGGCGAGGTCGTAGCGGCCCGCCGCCAGGCGGCGGATCAGGACCAGCTGCGCTCCCGGGTCGAACGTCTTGCCGTCGGCGTCCTGCCAGCTCACCGAGGGAACCTCGACCACCTCGTCGACGCTGTCGAGCAGCGGGCCCACCGCGGCTCCGGCCGGCGTGGCGAGCAGGTCGAGGCGGGCCCGCGGCGGCGCGGCGGCGCGCAGCGCGCGCAGTGCCGGCGTGAGCAGAAGGACGTCGCCGAGATTGTCCGGGCGGACGGCGAGAATCCGGTGGGCGCGACCGAGATCGATCGGGCCGGCCCGATCGGCGGCCGGGTGGGCTCCGACGCCTCGCGGGTCGATCTCCGAACGCGGGACGGCTGGGGCAGGCGGGGCGAGCGGGCGGGACACGAGAGCGGTCACGGAGCCCTCCCACGGGTCGACGGCGTCCATCGCGCCGTGCCCTCCGCCCAGGTCCGAAAACGGCGGCAGCTCGATCCGGCGGCAGAAAGCCGTCCCGGGACAGGCGCCGGACGGACGGGGCTACGCGCGCGGAGGCCGGCGCCGCCGGCCCCCGCGCCGCCGGCTCGCGGTGGCCGTATCCGCCCTGCGGCCAGGCGCTTGTGCGGATCAGGCGGCCCTGGCCGGGTTGCCGGCGCGGGCCAGGTGACGTCGCCGCGGCCTCGGGTACCCCGGGCTGTATGCCCCGTGTGCGTGTCGCCTTCCTGCTCGGCAACCTGACGCCCGACCGAGACGGTGTTGCCGACTACACCCTCCGGCTTGCCCACGCGCTGGGAGACCAGGTCGAACCGGTTCTCGTGACGGCGGGCGAGGTCGCCGGCGGACCGGTCCTGGGGGAGGCGCCGGATGCGACCCGGGCTTTTGGTCCCGTCGTGGACCTGCGTGGCCTCGGCTGGGGAGTGCGGGCGCTGCCCGCGGCCGCGCGGGCGCTGCGGCGAGTGGCTCCCGACGTCGTGCACGTCCAGTTCGCCCCGTCCGCCTTCGGCTTCTCGCCGGCGGTCGGGCTGCTCCCCGCGCTGCTGGGCCGGCACGTCCGATGGGTGACCACCCTGCACGAGTACGGCTGGTGGTCGTGGCCGTCCTGGCCGCCAACCTGGGCCTGGCGCCGCGTCGAACGGGGGCGCCGCCGCGGCTCGGCCCGCTGGGACCGCGAGACGCTGCTGCTCGGGCCGCGGTCCGCCGACCTGGTGGTGACCAACGCCGAGCATGCCGCGACGGTGCGCCGGCGCCTCGGGATCGAGCCGCACACCATCCCGCTGCCGCCGAACGTGGTGCCGCCCCCGACCGGCCACCGCGGTGACGCCCGCGCCAGCCTGCGCCGGCGGATCGGCGGGGCCCCCGACGACCCGGTGCTGGTCTTCTTCGGGTTCGTCCATCCGGTCAAGGGCGTTCGCTATCTTCTCGACGCCCTCGCGGCGCTCACCGCGGACCATCCGCGGCTGCGCCTCGTCGTCGCCGGCGGATTCACCTCACAGGCGCTGCCCACGGCCCAGGCGGAGGCCTTCCGGCGGGAGCTCGCGCAGCATGCCCGCGCCGTCGGGGTCGCCGACCGGGTCCTGTTCACCGGCCATCTGCCCGCCGCGGAGGTGTCCCGGATCCTGCTCGGCGCCGACGCGTGCGTGCTGCCGTTCACGGCCGGCGTGACCGGCCGCAGCGGCGCGCTCGCCGCGGCGCTCGCGCACGGGGTGCCGACGGTGGTGACGGCCGCGAATCCGCCGGATCCCGACCTCGCCGACGGCCGGACCGTGGTGCTGGCGCGGGGTGTCCGCGACCCGGCGCCGCTCGCCGCCGGCATTCACCGGCTGCTCGCCGACGCGAACCTGCGCGCCGCGGTCGGGGACGGGGGACGGGCGCTCGTCGCGGAACGGCACTGGCCGGCGGTGGCGGCGGCGCACCTGCGGCTGTACCAGGGCCGCGCGGCCGCGGCGGACGGGTGAACGGCGACCAGCGCCGCGCGTGGGCGCCGCGCCGGGTGGACGAGCGGCGCGACGGCGTTCGCGAGATCCTCTTCGTCGAGCTTCTGGGTGGCTTCGGAGATCTGCTGCTCGCGCTACCGGCGGTCCACCGGCTCGTGGACAGCCATCCGGGCGCGGCGGCGCGGGTCGTGACGTTCTCCCCGGGCGGGCAGCTGCTCGCCCAGGACCCCCGCGTCCGCAGCGTCGTCGAGCTGGCCGATCACACCGTCGGGGCGGTCCAGGCCGCGCTCGCCGAGGCTGTCCTGCGCTGGCGGCCGGACCTCGTGGTGACCACCAGCCGGCACAGCGGTATCCCCGCGCTGCTCACGGACGCGATGAGACGGGCCGGTGGTCCGGGAACTCGGCGAGACGGGCTGCCGGCCCTGGTGTCCGACCTGTGGCGCCAGCCGTCCGCGACGGAACCGGTCGGCCAGCGCTACACCCGCCTGCTCGCCGCCGACGGCTGGATCGACCGCCGCCCGCACCAGGCCGGCGCGCCGGCGTGCGGCCAGGTGACCCTCGACGAGGAGGAACGGGAGGCGGGCAGTCGGCTGCTGCGCCGGTTCACCGGCGGCCGGGCTCATCCCGTGCTTCTCGTGCCGGAGACCGGGATGGCGGTCAAGCGCTGGCCGGCGCGGCGCTGGTCGCGGCTCGCGGGCGAGCTCGCCCGGCGCGGGCATCCGGTCCTCAGCGCGCCCACCGAAGTCGCGTTCGAGCGGGGCACCCCGGTCCGGGTGCTGCCGTCGACCCCGCTGCGGCACTTCGCCGCCGTCGCGGCCGCGCTCGGGCAGGCCGGCGGGGTCGTGGTCGGCGGCGACACCGGTCCGGTGCGCCTCGCTGTCGCGGTGGGCGTCCCGGCCGTCGGCCTGTTCGGGCCGACGCTGGCCAGCCGGTACGGCTTCGCGGCGAACCCGCCGTCCCGCGCCGCGGTCGACCTGCAGGGGCTGCCCGGCTGCCCGGTCCGGCTCCCGCTCTCCATCACGGAGCAGGAGTGCTGGTGGACGGCGAGGTGTCCGCTGTCCGGGTTGGGGCCGGCGTGTATGGCCGACCTCGCGGTCCCGACGGTGGTGGACGCGGTCGCGCGGGTCACCTCCGCCGACCGGACCGGACCCGGGCACGCGGACAGCCAAGGCGTCACCGCCTCAGCCGAGGGGGAGCAGCCCTGAATAACGGCCCGCCATAGAACGACCATTACTGTGAGTAGTAGTTTTTCGTCCGCGGTGCCCGGGCAGCCTCGCCGCATGGCCTCCATCGTGGGAACCCAGGACGCGGCCGCTGGGCAGCCGACCCTCGGCGCGTCGCCGGCGGCGGTGCTGTTCGACCGGGACGGGACCGTTTGCGTCGACGTGCCCTACAACGGCGACCCGGCACGTGTGGTCCCGATGCCGACGGCCGCCGCCGCGCTCGCCCGGCTGCGCGCGGTCGGGGTGGCGACGGCCATGGTCTCCAACCAGAGCGGGATCGGCCGTGGCCTGATCTCCCTGGATCAGGTCAGCGCGGTGAACAGACGGCTTGACGAGCTGCTCGGCGGAATCGGGCCCACCTTTGTCTGCCCGCACGTGCCAGACGCCGGGTGCGCCTGCCGCAAGCCCAGGCCCGGCCTGCTGCTCGCGGCCGCGAGCCACCTCGGCGTTCCGATCGCGGCCTGCGCCGTCATCGGGGACATCGGCGCCGACGTGGCCGCGGCCGCCGCGGTCGGAGCACGCGCCGTGCTGGTGCCGACCTCGGCGACCCGGGCCGCCGAGATCGCCGCGGCCGCCGAGGTCGCGCCCGACGTCCTGGCCGCCGTCGACCTGGTGCTCACCCGGCCCCGCCCGGCGCCCGCCCCGGGACCCGCGGCCGCCCAGCCCGATCCCGACGCTGCCGATTCCAGCCGTTTCTACCGTTTCGGCCGCCGCGCGAGCCAGGCGGTCGGCGGGTGAGGCCGCGGGTCCTCGTCGCCCGGCTGGACAGCGACGGCGACGTCCTGCTCGCCGGACCGGCGATCCGCGCGGTGCGGGCCGGTGCGCGGCACGTCACCCTGCTCGTCGGCCCCCGCGGCCAGCAGGCCGCGCGGCTGCTGCCGGCCGTCGACGACGTCCTGGTCTGGCGCTGCCCCTGGATCGACGCCACCCCCGATCCGGTGCGCCGGGACGATGTCGAGGCCCTGGTGGACCGGCTGGCGCGCGGCGGCCACGACGAGGCGCTCGTGCTCACGTCGTTCCACCAGAGCCCGCTTCCCGCCGCGCTGCTGCTACGGATGGCCGGCATCGGGCGGATCGGCGCGGCCAGCACGGACTACCCGGGATCGCTGCTCGATGTCCGGCACCGGCTCCCGGAAACCGGCCTGCACGAGGTCGAACGGGGACTGTCGACCGCGGCCGCCTTCGGCTACCCCCGGCCGGCGGGTGACGACGGCCGGCTCGCCGTGCGGGGTCCGCTGCCCGATCCCACCGCGCTCACCGGGCCCGGTCGCTACGTCGTGCTGCACCCCGGCACGTCGGTACCGGCCCGCGGCTGGCCCGTCGCGAGGTTCGGCGCGTTGGCCGCCGCGCTCGCGCGCCGCGGGACGCGCGTCGTCGTCACCGGAGGCCCGGACGAGGTGGCGCTGACGGCCGCGGTCCGCCAGGTCGGACTCGCGGGCACTGATCAGGCGGCCGTCGGCGGATTCGGTGCCGTGCGGTCCGCCGCGGCCACGCCATGCGGGACGACACCCGCCGCGTGGCGGGACCTTGTCGTGGACCTCGGCGGCGGCACTGACCTTCCGATGCTCGCCGCCGTGCTGGACCGCGCCGGGGCCGTCGTGGTCGCCAACACCGGCCCCGCGCATCTGGCCGCGGCCGTCGGGACGCCGGTCGTCTCGCTGTTCGCGCCGACCGTGCCGGCCGAGCGTTGGGCCCCCTACACCACGCGCCGGCTCGTGCTGGGCGACCAGGCGGTGTCCTGCGCCGGGTGCCGCGCCCGCGACTGCCCCGTCGACGGTCACCCGTGCCTGGACGCCGTCACGCCCGCCGAGGTGGTCGAGGCGATCGACACGCTGCTCACCGGCCGGCCCGGCGGCCGCGCCCACGCGGCGGCGCCGGCCACGCCGGATCCACTCTCCGTCCTCGCCGCGCGAGAACCCGCCGCGCCGGCTCACCTTCCCGCTCTCAGGGGGGGAGCCCCTGGAGGCGACACATGAAGATCGCGATGGTCTCGGAGCACGCCAGCCCGCTCGCGACCCTCGGCGGCGTCGACGCCGGCGGCCAGAACGTGCACGTCGCCGCGCTGGCCACCCAGCTCGCGCGGCGCGACGCGGACGTCACCGTCCACACCCGTCGCGACGACCCGGCGCAGCCGCGCCAGGTGGAGCTCGCCCACCGGGTGCGGGTGGACCATGTCCGCGCCGGTCCGGCCCGCTATATCGGCAAGGACGACCTCCTGCCCCACATGGACGACTTCGCCGACGACCTCTCCGAGCAGTGGCGGCGCGACCGCCCGGACGTGGTACACGCCCACTTCTGGATGTCGGGGCTCGCCGCCGTCCGCGCCGCGCGGCCGCTCGGCGTGCCCGTCGTGCTGACCCTGCACGCCCTGGGCGTCGTCAAGCGCCGCCATCAGGGCCGCAAGGACACCTCGCCGGCGGACCGGATCGCGTGCGAGCAGCGGCTGGTGTCCGAGGTCGACCACATCGTCGCCACCTGCACGGACGAGGTGTTCGAGCTGGTGCGGATGGGTGCTCCCCGCCAGCACGTGAGCGTCGTGCCCTGCGGGGTGGACCTGCGGTCCTTCCACCCGGGCGGAGACGCCCACCCGCGCACGCCCGGCCGCGCCCGGCTGCTGTTCGTCGGCCGTCTCGTGGAACGCAAGGGCGTCGGGAACGTGGTGAGCGCGCTGGCCGGCGTGCCGGACGCCGAGCTCGTCGTCGCCGGCGGCCCCGCCCCTGGCGAGCTCGACGCCGATCCCGAGGTCAGCCGCCTGCGAGCGCTCGCCGACGCCGAAGGCGTGGCCGACCGGGTCCGGTTCCTCGGCCGGGTCGAGCACGATCGTCTGCCGTGGCTGTACCGCTCGGCGGATGTGGTGACCTGCGTGCCGTGGTACGAGCCGTTCGGCATCGTCCCGCTGGAGGCGATGGCCTGCGGCGTGCCGGTCGTCGCGTCCGCCGTCGGCGGGCTGGTGGACACCGTCGTCGACGGCCGGACCGGGCTGCACGTCCCGGCGCGCTCGCCGGAACGGCTCGCGGAGGCGTTGGGTGACCTGCTCGCCGACCCCGGCTGGCGCCGGGAACTGGGGGCACAAGGGGCCCAGCGAGCCCGGGAGCAGTTCTCCTGGGACCGCGTCGGCGGCCTCACGCTGAACGTCTACCGACGGGTCCTGGCCAACCGGACGGCGGGTGCCCACCGCCCGCGGCTGCCGGCGGGAGTCTGACATGGCGAACCACTGCCGGCGGACCGCCAGCCACCCACCGAGCGGCCCGACGAACGGCCACGCGCCCCCGCACCCGCACGTCCGGGGGCTGCGCACCGCCCTGGACGCGCTCGACGTCAGCCGCCTGGAGGACTGGGGGCGCCGCCTCGCCGGCGTGCTGCCCGCGGGCGGCCGGCTGCTCGTGGCGGGCAACGGCGGCTCGGCGGCCGAGGCGCAGCACCTGACGGCTGAGCTCGTCGGCCGGTTCCAGGACGAGCGAGCCCCGATGTCCGCGATCGCCCTGCACGCTGACACCTCCGCGCTCACCGCGATCGGCAACGACTACGGCTACGACGAGGTGTTCGCCCGCCAGGTGCGGGCGCACGGGCGTCCCCGGGACGTCCTCGTCGTGCTGTCCACCTCGGGGCGCAGTACGAACCTGGTCCGGGCGGTCGACGCCGCCCGGGAGCTGGGCCTGCGGACCTGGGGGCTGGTCGGCGTGGCCGACAGCCCGCTGGCCCGGCGCTGCGACGAGACGGTCGTCGCCGGCGGGCCCGGCACGCCGAGCACGGCGACCGTGCAGGAAACCCACCTCGTCGCCGTCCATCTGCTGTGCGCCGCCTTCGACGCCACGCTCGCGGGCACCGGCACCGGCACCGGCATCGGCATCACGGAGCCGGCCACGGCCCCGCCGACCCGAGCGGCGGCTCGGCAGGCCGCTGCCGCTCAGCGCCCGGGCCCATCGGCCTGCAGCGCTCAGACCCCGCACGTACTGAAATCGGACGCACTCGCGGGGGCCGCGCGGCCGCCGGCAGCCGGCCCGTCGTCCGCGGCAGCGCCGTGTTCCGTCCCGGCGGGGCGGCCGAGCGAGCACCCGCTCGTCGTCGTCGGTGACACGCTGCTCGACGTCGACGTGGTCGGACGGGTCGAGCGGCTGGTGCCGGGCGCGCCCGCGCCGGTCTTCGACGCCGTGGCCGACCATCCCCGGCCGGGCGGAGCCGGCCTCGCCGCGCTGCTCGCGGCGCGGGCCGGCCACCAGGTGGTGCTGGTGACGGCGCTCGGACCGGACGCGGCGGGCCGGCGGGTTCGCGCGTTGCTCGCCGAGGCGGGCGTCGAGGTGGTGGATCTCGGCCTGCGCGGCCCGACGCCCCGCAAGATCCGCTTCCAGGCGGGCGGCCACACCCTGATGCGTCTCGACCGGGGTGAGGTGCCCGCCCCCGGGCGTGACGCTGGTGGCGATCCCGCGCGGCGCGCCGAGCAACCGGCGGTCGCGGGCGGAACACTGCCGGCGGAGGGCCTGCGGGCGCTCGGCGCCGCCCGTGCCGTCCTCGTCTCGGACTATGGCCGCGGGCTCGTCAGCAGCGCCGGCGTCCGGGCGGCGCTCGCTGACCGGATGGGCCGGCTGCCCGTGGTCTGGGATCCCCACCCGCGGGGCGACGCTCCGCTGCCCGGGGCACGCATGGTCACCCCCAACGCCGCGGAGGCCCGCCTGTTCGCCTCCGACGGCGGCCGGCCTGGACGAGAGGACGCGCCGGGCCGGGAGGACGCGGTGCGGGAGGCCGCCGAGTACGGGCGCCGGCTGGTCACCTCGTGGCGCGTCGCCACCGTCGCTGTGACGCTGGGTGAGTGTGGAGCGGTGCTCGTCGACACGTCCGGCGCGCCGCCGCTGGTAGCCCCACCCGTGAAGGCCGTCGCCGGGGACACCTGCGGCGCTGGGGACATGTTCGCGGTGAGCGCCGCGGCCAGTCTCGCCCGCGGCGCCCTGCCGTCCGAGGCGATGGTCGCCGCCACCGAGGCCGCGAGCGCTTTCGTGGTGTCCGGGGCGGCCTTCGAGGTCCGGGGCGCCGGCCGGCCCGACCCCGCTGCCGACGACGTGACGCTGGAACTTCCGGCCGGCGACCAGGTGGCCGGCGGCGACCCGGCGGGCGGTGCGCCGGCAGCTGGCGAGGGGAACACCCCCGGTGCCGCCGGCCGGCCGAGGTCGCCCGTCGCCGCGGCCGCCCGCCGCGGTGACGGGCTGGAGCAGGCCATGGCCGTGGCGCGGGCAACCCGGGGCGCCGGCGGGACGGTCGTCGCCACCGGAGGCTGCTTCGACCTCCTGCACGCCGGCCACGTCGAGGTCCTCGCGACCGCCCGCCAGCTCGGCGACTGCCTGATCGTCTGCCTCAACAGCGACGACTCGGTGCGCCGGCTCAAGGGGCCGCAGCGCCCCCTCGTGCCGGCCGTCGACCGGGCCGCCGTGCTGCGCGGGCTCGGCAGCGTCGACGCGGTCGCCGTGTTCGACGAGGACACCCCGGCCCGGCTGCTGGCCGAGCTGCGCCCGGACATCTTCGCGAAGGGCGGCGACTACGCCGTCGCGGACCTGCCGGAGGCCGAGATCCTCGCGGCCCAGGGCGGGCAGGCCGTCGTGCTGCCGTACCTGGACGGCCGGTCAACCACATCGATCATCAGAGAGGCGGTGCGCCGTGGCGGCCACTGACAGCGGATACCAGGCAACCGGCGGACTCGGCGACCCTGGGACGGTCCTCGTCTCCGGAGGCGCGGGCGGTCTGGGTGCCGCGGTCGTCGAGGCCGTCCGGGACGCCGGCGGGAAGGCGCTGGTCCTGGACCGCGTCCCAGCCGCGGACGTGCCGCACGAGATCGTCGACCTCGCCGACGGGCGCGCGGCGGAGGCGGCGACCCGTCGCCTGGTCGCGCACGCCGGCGGGCACCTGGACGGGGTCTTCACCGCGGCCGGCACCGACACCCCGGCGCCGTTCGGAACGCTGCCGGGCGCCGACTGGGAACGCATCGTCGCGGTCAACCTGCTCGGCACCGCCGCGGTGCTTCGCGCGGCCCTGCCCGCGCTGGAATCGGGTGCCGGACGGATCGTGACCTGCGCCTCCACGCTCGGCCTGCGGGTGGCCGGCGACGCGTCCGCCTACTGCGCGTCCAAGTTCGGGGTGGTGGGACTGACCCGCGCGCTCGCCGAGGAGCTCAAGGGACGGGTCGGGGTGACCCTGCTCGTGCCCGGCGGGATGACCACCGGATTCTTCGACGAGCGCGAGGACAAGTACAAGCCGGCCACGGACGCCAAGCTCAACCGTCCCCAGGACGTCGCCCGGGCTGTGCTGTTCGCGCTGACCCAGCCGCCCGGCTGCGAGGTGAAGGAACTGGTCGTGACCTCCAGCTGGGAGACGTCCTACCCGTGATCCGCGTAGCCGCGACCCGCCCTGGCCGGCGGGCGACGTGACCGTCCTCGCGCTGCGCGCGCTCGGCCTCGGTGACCTGCTGACCGGGCTGCCGGCCCTGCGCGGGCTGCGCACGGCCCTGCCGGACCGGCGGATCGTGCTGGCCGCGCCGCGCTGGCTCGAACCGGTGGCGCGGCTGTCCGGCGCCCTCGACGCGGTCGTGGACACCGCCCCGCTCGCCGTGCCGGCCGTGCCTGCCCCGGAGCTGGCCGTGAACCTGCACGGCCGCGGGCCCGAGTCGACCGCCGCACTGCGCGCCACGGGCCCGCGCCGGCTGTGGGCCTTCGGGCTACCGGACGGGCCTGCCCACCGGGTCGCCGCGCCGGTGGACGTCTCCGGGCGCGTGGAGCACGAGACGCGCCGATGGTGCCGGCTGCTCGCCTGGTACGGCGTGCCCTGTGACCCCGGCGACCTGCGCCTGCCGCGCCCGGTGCTGTCGGCCTCGGCCCCCGACACCCCGTTCGCGCCGTCCGGAATGCCGGGCACCCGAGCCAGCCCGGTGATCGTCCATCCCGGCGGCGCGGCACCGGCCCGCCGCTGGCCGCCGGAACGCTGGGCCGCGGTCGCGCGCAGGCTCACCGCCGCCGGCTGGCCGGTGGTGATCACCGGCGGGCGCCACGAGGTCGACGTGGCGCGCCGCGTCGCGCGGCTGGCCGGCCTGCCGGCGACGTCGGTCCTCGCCGGCCGTACCGATCTGCTCGAGCTCTGTGGGCTGGTCTGCGACGCGGCGCTGCTGCTCGCCGCCGACACCGGGATCGGCCACCTCGCCACCGCCTACGGAACGCCGTCGGTGCTGCTGTTCGGCCCCGTCTCGCCGGCCGAGTGGGGGCCGCCCGCGTCCCGGCCGATCCACCGGTCCCTGTGGTCCGGGCGCCCGGGCGATCCGCGCGCGACGAGCCCTGATCCTGGCCTGCTGGCGCTGGCCGTGGACGACGTGACGCGGGCAGCCCTGGACCTGCTCGCGGTGTCGCCGCCCGTGGTGACCGCGGGCGGAAAAGGCGCGCACGTCACGCGCCGTACTGGACAGGGACCGTGCGCCGGGCCCGTGAGCGCGTAGGTCGCGATCGGGAGCAGGGGCGCCGCTGGTGGTTTGGGACCCAGGCGCAGGGCAGCCCCGGATGGTGGATGGCGGCGAACGAAGGGAGAGTCCCATGGCTACGACAGTCGCCGAGGTCATGACCCGCGAGCCGGTCTCGGTCGGCCCGGAAGAGTCGTTGGCGGTGGCGGCGCGCGCGATGCGCGCGGCGGACGCCGGAGACGTACTGGTCGTCGAGGACGACAGGCTGGTCGGAATTCTGACGGATCGCGACATCGTGGTCCGCGCCGTCGCCGAGGACCGCGATCCGACGGCCGCGACGGTGCGCGACGTCTTCAGCAGCGACCTGGAATCGGTCACGCCGGACACCCGCCTCGAGGACGCCGCAGAGCTCATGCGGCTGCGCGCGGTCCGGCGGCTGCCGGTCGTCGAGGGGTCGAGGCCGGTCGGCGTCGTCAGTCTCGGCGATCTCGCCGTCGAGGGGGACGAGGAGTCGGTGCTCGGCCAGGTGAGCGCGATGCCCGGTAACCGCTGAACCACGTCAGCCTCAGGCGACGAACCAGGAGACCTTATGGGTTTCAACCCACTGCAGGAAAAGGGCATTCCGCTTGACAAGCAGGTGCGTAACTGGTCGGAGCTGAATGTCGCGCCCTATGACAAGCGCGACGTCGACCCCTACACCCGGTGCCGGGTGATCGCGATGAACGGTATCGAGGTCGAGGCGGTGCTGTTCAGCCACCAGTTCAACCGGCACATCGACACCCCCGAGGTGAAGGCGGCGCTCGCGGAGGTACGGGCGGCCGAGCAGCAGCAGCAGAAAGCTGTGAACTGGCTGATACCGGGGGAGGAGACCACGCTTGAGGTCACGCTCGGTTACG
>Ga0068858_100003611_pt1 | contig 15309 bp, 21 predicted proteins | sample KBSSwiS12_FD_66589 | JGI IMG/M metagenome (GOLD analysis project Ga0068858, IMG submission 66589) | Switchgrass rhizosphere microbial communities from Kellogg Biological Station, Michigan, USA - KBS Switchgrass S1-2 | ecosystem: Host-associated > Plants > Roots > Rhizosphere > Soil ... | reverse complement strand
TTCCCCGAATTAAACAGTGCAATCACCATGCAGCATGGCGCAAAGATGACGGGCATAGCCCGTGGAGAGACACCGGATATTTGTCATCTATGCTTAGCGCCTCAGACCCTTATTCACACAGCCGAGGGACGGTTGATTCCGGTATCGGAAATTACAGAAGGCGATAGTGTCATAACTTCCCGAGGACTGTTAGCGCCGGTGAAAAGGTTGGTTAAAAGCTCCCGGCAGAACGAGGCTACTAGAGAAATCTATTTATGGGGAAATCCTCTACCCCTCAGTTCTACCGAGGATCATCCAGTATTGACGCCTGATGGATTTGTGGCCGCCGACTGTATAGAAAAAGGAAGCTATGTAGTTCATCCAATTAAGCCCCTGCTCAGTGGAATCTCTGAAATATCTTTTCAATCTCGATTAGCCGGAGGAGACAATAAGATCAAGGATAGGCCAGAGATTACTATAGATCTTGAGTTGGATAGGGAGCTGGGTTGGCTTTGTGGACTGTACCTAGCAGAAGGAAGCATAAACCAAAACAATAAGCTAAAGGCTGATGAGCCTTTTGATAGGGTGGTGTTTGCTGTTCATGACAAGGAAGTTGAGCGATTCTCCTGTAAGCTGCAAGATGCGATCGGAGCTTTGGCTCCGGTACGAAGCCGTAAGCTACATGGAAAAACCTCACACTTAGTCATCTACAGTTCAGGGCTGGCCAGATGGCTTGCTAGAAGTTTTGGCCGCACCATGAACAAATCAATTCCAGACTGGGTATGGGATACAGGCTATGAGTTTTGTGTGGGGTTGCTGCAAGGCTATCTCGAAGGGGATGGGCATCTGCGTACTACCTCCAATGAGATATATGTTAGTTCTATATGCCCTCCATTGTTGATCCAGTTACGGGATCTTATTGCTTCTTTGGGGTTTGGCTGGACATCTCTATATAAGAGAAAAGAGGGATTTTATTATGGGAGAAACTGCAAAGAGATATGGACGCTCTTGATTGCCGGTGATGTTAGTCAGACAGTAAGAGAATGCTTTGGTTGGACATCTTTTAGTGCTACAAAAGCTAAGCATTGGAAGTGGTCAGATGATAGGAAATCTATTTACGTTCAAGTGAAGCGCAACGAGCAGGGATTCTCTGAAACCTTCTATGACATTGAGGTAGATGCCCCCGAACATGACTTTTGTACCATTCAATGCTGCGTGAAAAATAGTGAGATCCCGGAGTGGGTAGGTGATCCCAAAGAACTGATCGATGCCTCGCTAATGCCCTCGATCCATCCCAACCCCAGAACCTTCGTTATCCTCGAATCCACCGCCGCTGGAATGCATGACTGGTGGCATCAGACTTGGGATATTTCGAGTGAAGGCTACGACGACGGAACTTCAACGTTCAGGCCGATCTTCCTGCCCTGGTTCATCGGCACCGATGTCTGGCCTACGCAGACATGGAAGAACGACCATCCTATCCCTGCTGACTGGACTCCGACTGCAAAGGGCTCTCAGCACGCAGAACGAGCGAAGAAGTATGTAGCTACTAATGCTCTTGTGAGGAAGTTCCTCGGAGACGACTGGGAGATGCCTTTGGATCAAACATGGTTCTGGGAATGCTACCGCTCCGAGATGGTCCGCAAGAAAGCCCTGAACCTGTTCCTACAAGAGATGCCTGCTGATCCGCTTGAGGCATTCCAGACTACCAATCTAACAGTGTTCGACGTTGAAACTATAGAGATGCTGAACGACCAGAGGTCGGCGCCGTGGGGTTGCTTCGGTATTGAGTCGAACCTGTTGCCTAGAAGACTCTGGCCAGAGCGCCGAGACTTTGATCTCAGCAGAAAGCCAATAGAGCTAACCTGGTTCACTGGCGAAGCCACGCTTCACTTCACCCTGCGACCACTGACCTACGATGGTTATCCAAGCTGCTCTTGGGAGAACCGAGTGTTCATCTGGGAGCCCCCCTTGAAGGGGGCGAAGTACGGCGTCGGCGTCGATACCAGCTACGGCCTCGGCCAAGACCGCTCTACCATTGAGGTAGTCAAGGAAGGCTCTATTATCAACCCTGCTGTGCAGGTAGCAGAGTTCGCTAATGCCTACGTCAACTCCATCGACCTAACCCCGATCTGCATGTGCATCAGTGCCTTCTACTCATCTTGCTACACAGATCAAATGGAGCAGCCTCTCGTGGCGATTGAGTGCGCCGGCAACGGTGAGACAACCCAGCTCGAAATGCGTAAGCAGGGCTGGTCGAATTTTCATCGCTGGGAACGCTACGATAACATGAAGCGCACGAGGGTTCACAAGCTGGGCTGGTTTACCAATAGCTGGTCCCGGCCAATGCTGATCGATAGAACGAACCAAGCTATCAGGGATTGCAACTTCAAGATCAACTCGCCGTGGTTGATTCAGGAGCTTCGGACGCTATCAAAGGATGAGTTCCAGCAATCCATCAGGGCCGATACCGGGGGCCACGATGATCGCTACATGGGCGCAGGCATTGCTTTCTTCTGCCTCCACGTCTGGAAGTCCGTCGTTCAAGGCGACGAGGATGTCTTCTCGTCGCAGGCCAGAGAGCAAGCGAAGAAGCAGCTTGAAGATTGGGAATCAAGGTGGAAAGGCGGGGAGCATATGTTTGATTTCAGCCTGCCCACGTTGCAGCCTGTGATAGAGCAGCAGCCGGATGATGGGGTCTACAGTGGGTTGGTTAAGACCCTCGATGATGATCCGCTTTGGGGGATGAGTCATGAATAAGCCTGCACTCAGGAGGCAAACTGAGCAGGTTTTCTGTCTACTCTGTCTTCGTCGGCCCCGGATCGAAGGCTTGAAAATATGCTCAAGCTGTCACGCAAAGGTGCTTCGAGGCAGCAAGGAAGCACGGCTTCGATTAAATCCTCGTAGACTTTCAGCAACATCGGTGCGAGAATAGCCAGCGATGCCAAACTGTATCTGTAAAGAGTTAGAAGGCGAGCAGGATCATCCAATGCTTATTCTAGCCCCCAATGACCCAAGGGTGTTGGCCTATGAACGGTTGGGGTATCAGATCAATAGACGTGAAGTAAAACGGTGTCCCCAGCATCCTAATAAGGGAACCTATGGAGAGATGCAGAGGGGCCAACTATGCAAATGAAAGAACGCTTGTTCATCTGCAAGAAAGGCCACCAGACGAAGAAGCTGGCTTGGCAGGATGCCTTTGTTATCGACTGTAGCCAATGTAAGCTAAAAGCACATAGAGCCTTGACAGGTCGGGGCCACAACGCCCAAAACAGCCAGCCCTTCGTCTACTACGAGCGGCCTTCTGACGGTGAAATCTTTGTAGCCGCAACCGCAGAAGACACCCGGCACCCCCGAGGCTTCGTTCGTAAAGAGATCAGGACGATGAACGAATATAGCCAGTTCCGCCGTCAATACTCTGAGCGAATGAAAGCCGATGCCGAGATCAACCGAGAGCAGGAGAAAGCCTTCAGGTCTATGGAGAACAAAGCTGGCCGGGATCGGCTTGAATCAATGCTCTCCAGCCTGTCGCCCGAAGCTCGGGCTTTCGCCGAAGCTGCTATAGAGAGCAGCTACAACGTTGATGTTCCGGCTGTCAGTCCTGAGTGCTTTATTCAAGGTCTAGAGATGGACCGCAGCGAGAGGCAGCCCTATCAGGATGAGCACCACAACTACCGTCGTATGGACTAATTGAATGTCAAGTAATCCAGACCGCGAACCCCAACATTCCAGCTACGTCTGCCCCCCGGACGATACCTCGGAAGCCTACCGGCTTAGCTGGGTAGCCGAAGCTACTTCCGAAGGACTTGCTTATCTCAACACTCAGCCTGGTTTCGGTCAACTCGACCGTGCAATCGACATCATCTCAGGCCAACTCAATGAGCAGCTACCCGGCAACACCGCTGCTGGCGGTGCAATGTCCAAGATCAGGGCCAACATCGTTAAGCGTGCTCTCAACGAACAGATCAGTGTTCTCACCGATCTCAGGGACTTCTGGATGTTTGAAACCAGCGACAAGACCCGCTGGGAGCATCAGACAACGATTCTCAACAACCTCACCAACGATTGGTATCACAATACGTTCGTTGATCTTTCTATCAAAGAAGCCCTGCAATATGCAGCCGCTCTCGGTAAGGGCTATCTCAGTCCCTTCTGGAAGTCCAACGCTCGTCGTCGTGGGGTTGGAGACATTGCTCTCCAGTCATACGGGGCTAGAGATGTTCTTCCTATACAGCTACCGAGTAACCACAACCTCCAAGAAGCCTATGCCGTTATCATCAAAGATGAGTTGCCCATCACAGTAGCTTGGAGACAGTGGCCTCATCTACAGCACAGGATTACACCGGATAGAGACTTGCCCACAACAGCCAGTGACCGGGGCCAGTCCATCTGGGCCAAGACAGGTCGAACCTTAATGGATCTCATCGGCTCCCCCAAGAACCGGGAAGATGAAGAAACACCTTTTCCAACCGTTGATGTCAACTATATCTACATCGATGATTTCTCTATAAACACTTCTGGAATGACTCGACCAATGGGCCAGCCTGGTACATCCTTCTACTACGAAGTACCCTCGCTCGGTAGTGACATTCCCGCTGGCCGAACGACCACAGACCAGACTACCTATCGCAAAGCCGAGCGATCTGATTGCCAGCTCTACCCAAACCGTCGCCTGCTGATCTGCACCAAGACCTGTATCATCTACGACGGGCCAAGCTACTGGTGGCATGGCCAAGTCCCTCTCATCAGCTTCTCTATGGACGAGTGGGTCTGGAACTATCTCGGCTTCTCTCTGGTTCTCGAAGTCGCCTCGATCAGCGATAGCTTCAACGAGCATCTCAGGAATATAGATGACAGTGCTTCTGTCCGTCTCAACCCGCCGATGCTCTGGGACAAGAATGCCATTTCAGCCACCGATGCTCAGCGGTTCAACACGCGGCGCCCAGGCATGAAGATGCGCTACGATAACTTCAAGAACGAGAACCCTATTAAGTTTCCTGTTGCTCCTCAGCAGTATGATGTTCCCCCCTGGATCATCTCTGAATACGTTCCCTTTCTGAAGAACCTCATTGGCGATCTGCTGGGCGTGCCTGATCTCAAGTCTCTCGCCAAAGCCAAACAAGTTCCCGGTGGGGATGCGATCGAGAAGCTGATGGAAATGGCTGGCCCTATCGTTCGCGGAATGTCCCGCTCGATGGAGCGTTCTCTGCGGGGACTCGGCCAACAAGTCGGCCCGATGTTCTTCCAGTTCTACGACACCCAACGGAGAATCTGGGTCATGGGCCAGGACGGAATAACCGAGCAGGACTTTGACTTCGATCCGGGCTCAATCATCCCAGCCAACGAGCAGGGCTTTGTTCAAACCCGAATGGAACGGGCCAGAACTCATATGCACAACTTTAACTTCAGGATAACCCCTGGTTCATTGCATCAGCTCAATCAGACGAGTAGAAAGTTGCTATATCTACAGCTTATGCGATCAGGCTTCCCGATCGATCCTGAGACAGTCTCAACCGCCCTCGACATTCCGAACTGGGGCCATCTGCAAGGCAACACCGTTCTCGAAAAGTGGGGCCAGTGGAAAGACCTTGAAGCTACGATTGCAGATCAGATGGCCCAAGCTGCTCAGGGCGCCGGCCAAGGCAAAGGCGGTGGTCGTCCCCCGAGCGGCCAGAACATGCCGCAGGTCAAGAGCAAAGATGGTGGTTCGAGAACCACGGTTAGCGAGAGCAGATGATAGAATTCTTCACAGTAGACGCATATGGTATTTGGTCCATAGGCCGGTGGGAACGTCGCCGGGATCAGGTTATAGTTCGTTGTGGAAACTGTATGCGTGGGATAGTCTTTGATGGAAAGCATAAGAGACGCCGTTGCTTGGTCTGTCATCTCAAAGTTATCCATAGATTCATCAGCGGATTATGAGCCAACCAAGCCCCCGTCTCCGAAAGCAACCCTGTATCGAACGCACCCGAGCGTTCGAGCAAACCAGCTACTCTGGTGATCCTCATGAGATTATCGACTACCTACTGAACCTCCGCGAAAACGGCACCATCCACATCCATGTCAACCAAGGGGTAGCGGTCATAACCGAGTGGGACCACAACCACCAGCGCAACAAACCTGTTGACACTAATCCTGTTTAGCTGTACCGTCAGCTTGTAGTTGCATAAGTAGCTTCTCGGTCCGACGTTAGAAAACGAGGCCACTGACCATCCGGTTGGTGGCCTCTTGCCGTATGCCGTGGTCATCTACAGATGCGAAACGTCACACTCACAAAGCCAAGTCAGCCAAACAACGCCGTCAGTGGGCACACGTTGCTAACAGTGTACTCAAGCGTACTGGTGACGAAGGCCGGGCCGTTGCTGCTGCAAACTCAGTCTTGAAGAAAGGAGGCAAACCCATGGATCGTCAGAACCGACGCAAAAAGGGTCGAAAGGGCAAACGCCGCTAGACCCGTCTTTCCTGTTCCGCTTAAAGATCGCTCTTATCTCAAGGGCTGATCCCCAGCGATAGCAGGGTGGCGTTAAACAGGAGGGACCGTCATGGTTCCTCCACTTTACAAAGTTGGAGGCTCCATCATGGATGAGCCGGAAGACGAGGAGAACATTATGCTGGTAAACGATCAACGAGAGAAGCGGAAGAAAAAGAGGGGCAAGAAGGCCCGAATCAGTCGGCCTTCAAACTAGCTCATCGCCGCTACGCAAAACGGGGGTTCTCTGTGTGAGAACGCTAGGGGGAGAGGCCGGGCATTTCACTTGCCTCTCCCGCTAACTCAAATGAGAAAGCAACGAATGAAAAAGAAGCGGACTATCACAGCCAAGTATGGGGAAACCGACGAAGGCAAGCCGGTCTATCGAACCGAAGAAGCAGTTCCCCGCCGCAAGATTCGAGGACTTCAGCGTCAGCTAAAGAGGCGCTAATTACATAAGGCTATCATGTCAGCAATGCCCCCAATTCCCGGTGCTCAGCCAACCCAGCAAGCCATGCCTGATCTCTCAGGACTGGCCGCTGGCGGTGCTGCGCCCCAGCCCGATCCTTCTACTCAGTTCATGCAACTGGCCAAGCAGCTTGAAGACCAGGCGATGGCTATCGCGTCGGCTCATCCGCAGTTCTCAAAGGCAGCGGAGGCCATCAAGAAAGCCATCCAGCAGGGAACGGTTGAAGTAGTCGGGTCGATGCAGCAGCCTCAATCAGCAGGCCCGGATGCCGGTATCAACTACAACGGCTGAAGGACTGGCGCTAGTTAGGCTATCGATTAACCTTTAACACCTACTGGCCCTCGCCAGTCGCAAGGAGGTAGGACAAATGCCGTACACGAAAGAACAGTTGGAAGAATGGGTCAAGGGATTCAAGGTAGCTGATGACAAGAAAACTCAGCTACTTCAACTCCTGGCTGACCCCGAGATTCTTCCCGAGATCGGAAACGGCGTGATGCGCCAATCCGATTACAGCAAGAAGCTGGATGAGATGAGAACTGAGCGAGAAAGCCTATCAGCGAAGCAGCAGGAAGTTCTCGACATGGAGAAGCAGCTTGTTGAGTGGCGGGATGAGAACAACCCGAAGTTCTCTCAGGCTCTTGAAGAAAGCGAACGGTTGAAGAAGGAGTTGAAGACTTTGACGGATGCTTACATTGGAAAGGGTGGCTCTGTTTCAGAACTGTCAACCGGAACACCGCCGCCTGCCAAGGTTGAAGAAAAGCCTCCCTTCGACACGTCCAGCTTTGTCAGTAAAGACGATCTCGCCAAGGTCGTTCCGGCACTGACTGCGTGGCCAGCCCAGCTTCAGCGAATCACTCAAGAGCACTTCAAGCTAACCGGCGAATACCCCGATGGCGAGAAGATTCTTGCCGAGGTCTATAAGGGCAAATCGGCTCAGCAAGCATGGGAAGATACTCATGGCATCCCTGCCATCCGAGAGCAAAAGCAGAAGGAACATTTCGAGGCCGAACTGAAAGCAGCCCGAAAAGACGAACGGGCGAAAGTCATGACAGAAATGGCCGTTGATCCCGCAGCCCGCAGAGACAACGCCACCGGCAGCTTCAGCTCAGCTCTTGCCCTCGCCAACGAAGACCCCTCGGCAGCAGTCGTAGCCGACCAGAACTCAAGAGCAAAAGCAGCAAAGCTCCTTGAGGGCTTCGATCCTCGGTTGTAGCAGCGGGTACGCAAACTAACGGCGCACAAGCGCCTCTGATTGGAGAACAACCATGCCAGGCTTTTCAGAGCTAACAGCAGTGACGCTTGCGGAGATTTGGCCCCGGAAACTCAGGGACAATTTCTTCAGGACAGCACCGTTCTTAGCGTACCTCCGACGCAACCGATTGAAGTCCTACCCCGGTGGGGCTTTCATGCAGCAACCCGGCTTGTATGCTCCGCTGAAAGGCGGCGCTTACGCGCAAGGGGACACATTCAACCTTGCCAAGCCCGCAACGATCGACGCCACGGCGTTCGATCCGAAGTATTACTATGTCAACGTTACCGAGTACCTAGAGGAAATCGGTACTCAGGCCAAGGGGCCAATGAACGTTGTCAACCTCGTTGAAGCTCACTTGGACAACTCGATGAAGACCCTCAATGCGATCCTGAACATTGCATTATGGCGTCACGGCCAAGGCTCTGCTTCAACGATCACCGACAACCGAGTCACCCAGATCAACGGGATGTCGGAAGCCCTCAACAACGGTGTTGACAACTCATGGGACGGCAACGTCTTTCCGACCTACGGAACGAAGACCCGAGGCAGCGGCGTTGTTGGAACCGGCCTCAACTCAGTTCCAAAGTGGTTCGGCGACACAGCGGGCAACACCGGCACGATCACCTACAACAACCTGCTTGAGATGTATACTGCAGCAGGCCAGCGCGGGGTGTTCCCTGATCTCGGGATCTCGAACGCTGCTGTCTGGAACTTCATGCTCGAACGCATCCAGCCTCAGCAGCGGTTCATGGAACTCGGAACTGATCCGGTGTTCTGGGGAGCACAGGCCATCAAGCTGATGACCGTTTCGTTCCTCGTTGACGCCTACGCGCCTTCGGCGGTCTATGGAATCAATGATCCCGATCTGGGCAACTATCTGACCTCTACCTTTACGTCGGTTGCCTCGCCAACCGCTGCAAGCGGACTGCCCAGCTCAACCACCGTCACGGTAGGCGAAGTTCTAGCCCTCCTGAATACCCAGCAGTGGGACTTCAGGATGAGCGACAACCCGCTCTACCAATTCGGCTGGACCGGCTTCAAGGTCGCCCAGAATTCAACGATGGTCGCAGGCCAATCACTTGCGGCTGCTAACTTTCCCTGTGGAAGTCCTTGGGGAAGCAACCATGCCTACGGCATCGGCTCATAGTCTTGGGGAAAAGGAGATAGAACATGCCAACAGGACCATTCGGAGACATTGCAAAGCTCGATCTCAAATACCTCAACACCGTGAACGACCCCGAGGTAGGATCGAACATCGCGTCGGCTGTCCAGCCCCGCTTCGGTGGACAGCTCGGCAAACTTATAGCAGTCAACCATGCTGAGGCAGCAATGCTCAGCCTTGCTTCGGTCGGCACCCTCTACGGCGGCTGGTATCAGTACGTCAAAGCTGTCACTGCACTTGCTCGTGGCGACATCGTGGCTTGGGACGTGGTAGCCAACTCTGGCTTGACCGACTACGAAGTCACTCACACGATCACAGCGCCGCATGAAGGCTACCTCGCCGGAATAGCCCTGAACACTGTGACCATCAATCAGTATTGCTGGATTCAGGTTCAAGGCTTGGCCGGCGTCAAGTACCGATCAAGTGTTACTGACAAGACCGCAGGTAACATCGTGCTTCAGGTCACTACAACCGCTACTGCTGATGCAATCGCAGACGCAACCGGAACCTACATCAGCGGTGGTGTGAAGGGCTTGAAGAACATCATCGGTGCAGCCTATGAAGCACCGACCGATAGCGGTGTAAACCTGATCGTGATGAAGAACTTTCATCTGAACTGGTAGGGTCACTAACCCCTTCTGGCCTTGAGCCAGAGAAGGAGAAAACGTCATGGCCGTAACCTTGACCAAACTGTACGAGGATGTCTGGAGTAAAACCCGAATCGTTGGCGTCCAGATCGCTTTCGACACGAGTTATCCAACGGGGGGCTATGGAGCCTCCCTTGGGCTTTCTGCTCAGAGAATCGGCTTCGCCAAAGCCGGTGACATCTTTGGGGCCCTCTTGATCGGCTTGAATGCCGCAGCTTCCGGTGTAGCCTGGGTAGTCTGGGACTACACCAACAAGAAGCTGATGGCTCTACGAGGAGGAACCGGCACAATAACCGGCAATGTTACAGTTGTTGGGGGGGCCATCGGCGAGGCAATCGGGATCAACCCCGATAGCAACGCCGGGGTTCTGTCGAAAGCCGCTGCCACCAACCGGACAATTCCGATTGCTACCTTCCTCGGTGCTTCTCCCTCGGTCACTCAGCAACCATTGGCTGAGGTCAGCAACACTACTAACCTGTCCGCCGTAACCTGTCGAATGGAGTTCCGAGGCCGGTAAGCACAGCGTTGAAGCGGGTATACTATCTGCATAGGTCAAGCCCTTGTCCTTAAAGGTGGGTCATGCCGGGTGCAATGCCCGGTCCGGTTTTACAAATGCCGAGTACCTACGATCAACTTTGGAACGAGCTGCTTATTCATCTGCCCCAGCTCCCCGCGCTACTCGCGCAGAAGCTCATCAACCGGGCGTGGCGCGATATTCGTGACCATCGCCACTGGTCTTTCCTGATGGCGGAGGGCTGGTTATACAGCCCTCCGACACTTAGCACTGGAACAGCTAATGTAACCCAGTTCAGCCAGTCCGTTACTCTCGACGCTACTGCTTCAGCGGCGCTCGTCGGCTTGCCCAACCCTGCTATCACTCTGAGACAGTTCAGGGTCAGCAGTGGCCCGATCTACTCGATAACGGCTGCTGACTTCTCGACTCCAACTGCTGTCGTGTTGACCCTGGATCGTATCTACGTTGAGTCAACCAACACCGTTGCTGCCTACACGATCACTAGAATTTTCTATGGCCCTCCGCTCAACGCAGTCGGTGTCGAGGTCACGGACTTCCTGCGCTACCGCAGGGTCTATGATCCGGTGAGCGCCTACAGCCTTGTCCTGAATGTAGCAGCCGAAGAACTGGACAACTCTGATCCTCAGAGGGCATCGAGCGGCCAGCCCTATGTTCTGGCAACGCGCAGGAGCGACAGCAACAACCAGCCCGTTTACGAGATGTGGCCTTCGCCTAACTTCGAGAGAGGCTATCTGGTTGTCTACCAGAAACGTGGAGTTGATCTCGTCAGTGGTGACAGCCTTCCGCCGTCGATCAGTGATGAACTGGTTATCACTCGGTCGCTGTTCCTCGGCTGTGAGTGGGCCGCAAAGCAACCTGATGTTCGTTACCGGGGTATCAACTGGCCGTTGTTCATGCAACAACATGATGTTCGTTATCGAGAACTGCTTCGGCTCTGTGAGATTCAGGACGAAGAACAGATGATTCAGAACCTTTTGATTCCAGAGAGCAGCGGCTCTCTCTATCCAATCGATTCAGCATTCCTTCAAAGTCATGCTCCAATCCAATAACAATGCTATAATCCCCAACTGAAAGGAGAACTACAGTGGCTAGAAAACACGGTTCAGATTCCCCGATGACGGACTATCCGAAGCCTCCATCTCCGCACGGCGGCAGTGGCAGCTTTGGCTCAGGGACCGCTAAAGAGTTCAACAAGCCCCCATCCAGTTATGGACCGATCTCAACGGTCCAGTACGCAACTGGTGTTGGCGGCAAAAGCAAGGGTGGCGGCACCATCATAGGTTCACCGATGGATGAACAGATCACCCCGAGTAAGCCGAAGGGTAGCTAATCCAACTCCGACGCTAGGAGAGTGTTCGACAACAATGTTCTGGGAGATAGGAGAACCTATATGCCTGTGGCCAGAGAGCTTTCTATCATAGACGCACTGCCACGGCCGAGAATCGAGAACATTCCACGCACAAAGCACGAAAGTAGTACAGAGCACATTGACGCTATGCCACCTGCTCAAGACAAGACTACGGTTCCGAATTGGGCACTCACGACATTCTGTGGCGTGCTGCTGCTGCTACTAGGCTTTGTTTACACCACCGTTGACCGGCGAATAGAAGACAAACAAAGAGAAATGGATAAGCTGGAGATACGGGTTGCCCAACAAGAAACGTACATGAAAAACACGCGGGAGAAGTTGATTGCCAACGGCTGGCAGGTAGACGAAGCCGGGAACATCAACCCTCCCCCTAAACACAAGTGAGAAAAAATGCCAAGAGTCCCCGATAAGATTATCATCAACTGCTCGGTGTTCGACGCAGACGCCTACTCGATGTATTCAGCATTCGAGGACGGTGAAAAGCTGAGTACCGAGATCATGGAAGTAGGTGGGGGGAAGGCCAAAGGCAACCTGCTTCTGAAAGAGGATGCGGATCAGCATTTGGCTGAGCAGGAGGAAATATGCCTAGACCTCGACACGGCGATGGCTGATTGCATCAAGCGCCAGCGAGCACTGAACGACAAGCGCCGGAAGTGGCTCGATACTAAGCTGTAACAGGAGCCAGCGTGAATGAGCGGCGAGACAGAACGCAACATCAGTGGGTGGACAGTAGACACCCTACGGCTTCATCTGATCTCGGTAGTAGACGAGAGAGACGCAAAGCTAGAGGCTGCCGATACTGCGGCGGGGCTTCGCAATGAGCAGCGGTTTATCGCTCAACAGCAGGCTATCAAAGATGCACTGATCTCTCAGAAGGAGGCTGTCGCCGCAGCCCTTGCCGCAGCGGAAAAGGCTGTGCTCGTTGCCGAGGCAAACGCGGAAAGATGGCGAGGGGCTGCAAACGAATGGCGCGGTGCGATGAATGATAGAGAGCGAACGCTGATGCCTCGTTCTGAAGCTGAGCAACGACTACAGGCGATCGCGGAAAGCTGCACACAGGGGGCTAAGGCAAACGCCGATAAGATAGAGGCGCTGTCGAAAATCGTTGAGAAGGGCACGGGCCGCAGAGAAGGACTGATGATTGTGTTCGTGGCGATTGCTGCTATCGCGGCGCTTGTCAGTATTGTGATAGCTATCCGAGCACACTGATGCCCGACAAAACGTATCATCGTGTCTAATTCTGTACAGCCAACCACTTCATAGGTTTGCTATGATAGGACAGGGGTGAAATCAAATGCCCGAAACACTAACCAAGCGCGGCAATCAGGACGTTCTACAAGAAATTCTTGCAGTCGTGCAACACATTCAACGCGAAGTCAAACAACTGAGAAAGGAGCAGAGGAAAATCATGGCAGAAATCGATGATCTCAATGCAAAACTCGACGCCCAAGCCGAGGCGCTTACGGCGTTCCAAACCGCGTCAACGGCGGCAACGGATGCAATCACCAAGGAGATCCAGCAGGTGGCGGCACTGGTGGCCAACGCTACCAGCTTGGATCAACTCAAAGCAGGCGTGACCGCAGCAACCGATCGGATCACCAAGAACAACGACGCAATCGGCGCTGCGACAGCCGCGCTCGTCCAGAGCACGACTGACCTTGCAGCCGACGACCAGCCGGCGTAACCAGATCGGGGTGGCCCACCACCCCTTTCGCTTCTAAGGAGTAGCTTATGCCAATCCTACTACTATTGCTTCGAGAAGGCGGTGGTCAGATGAGCATTGGTTTTATCTTCTGGCTCATCATGCTTCTCTGGATCATCCTTGGCTTTGTGTGGTACTGGCCTCGGGGCGGTGCAGGAGCAGTCTACCCAAACATCGGGGGGCACTTCCTGATCTTCATCCTGTTCCTGCTACTCGGCCTTGCAACCTTTGGGTTCCCGATAGGAGGCTGATGAACACCTTCACCGAACGGCTCATCGATGCTCTCAAGCGGCTGCTGACCTCAGCCAAAGTCATCACGGCTCTGGCCGGAATGCTTGCTGCCTTCGCCGCCAAGCACAACATCGTTCTGGCCCCAGAAGATGTAACCACGATCATCACTATCTTCGGTGTTCTGATCGGAGCCCAAGGCTTGAACGACTTCGGCAAAGGGCAGGCCCAGATCAAGGCCGATAACCCGCCACCACCTGATACTGTCCAAAGCCAAGTAGTCAACGTCGGTAAGGATGAAACTGGACAAAGGAGAACTCCATGAGAAGATTATCAATCCTTTCTTTGGTGCTCACGCTACTGCTGGCAAGCTGTGCTCCGAAGACCAACACGCCGGGCTCTGGCAAGGACAACTTTGTGATGTATGCCAGCGACATCATCACCGGCTTCAACAAAGCACGCCCGCTGATAGCCCAGTTCCTACCGAGTGCTCTCCCCAAGATCGATCAAGGGCTGGCGATAGCCACGAAGCTCAGGGACACGGTAGCAACCAGCACGGCTACCGAGATCAGGGGTTATCTCTCCGACTCCATCAAGCTGCTGGATGACATCATTGCTCATGACATTCCACAGCTTAAAGATGAAAGCATAAGGGCTGGAATCATGACTGGCTTGGGCCTTGTAGACATCGCCCTGTCGCTGTTTGCCAACCATGCTCCTGCCGCTACTACCTTGGCTACCTCTCGCCCCGGCCACGACTCAATAGCTGATTTTGCCAAGCGCCCGGTTTGGGGTAAAGCCTACGTTCACTGATCATGAAAAAGCGGCTTGGATTACTTCTATTCTGGCTCTGTTGCCTGCCTCTCTGGGCCTCAGCCCAAAGCCCCGTAACCGGCTTCTGTGAGAAAGGCGGGCAGGCCGTTGTCACCAACGGTGTGTCATCGTCTACTAAGGTTCAGCGAACCTTCGTGGGCTGCACCGTCAGCGTGTTCGACGCCGGATCGACAAACCTATCGACCATTTTCAGTGACGGCGTTGGCACCCCCAAGGCCAATCCTTTCACTGCTGATGCCACCACCGGCTACTGGGCCTTCTATGCCAACAACGGAAGCTACGATGTCTCGATAACGGCTTCCGGGCTATCAGCCACAACGATCAGAACCGTCAAGATAGCCGATGCCTCATCATCTCCCCTCAGCGGTTCAGGCACCAGCGGTCGAGTTCCAAAGTGGTCTGGTACTTCATCTATAACCAACAGCCAGATAACCGACAATGCTGTTTCAGTCGGCATAAACAACACCAGCCCTGCTGCCTCGGCTCTGCTCGATCTGACATCCACGACTCAGGGCTTGCTTCCCCCTCGGCTAACCACAACCCAACGAGACGCGATCGCTTCTCCGACTAACGGCTTGTTCATCTACAATAGCACCACCGGCCAGTTCAACGGCTTTCAGGCCGGTGCCTGGGGGGCAATCGGGGGTGGTGCTGGCTCAGGCA
>Ga0068858_100003602_pt1 | contig 15329 bp, 17 predicted proteins | sample KBSSwiS12_FD_66589 | JGI IMG/M metagenome (GOLD analysis project Ga0068858, IMG submission 66589) | Switchgrass rhizosphere microbial communities from Kellogg Biological Station, Michigan, USA - KBS Switchgrass S1-2 | ecosystem: Host-associated > Plants > Roots > Rhizosphere > Soil ... | reverse complement strand
CGTCGATCCAGTGCCCGTCGCGGTCGTAATATCCGCGGGCATCGGCAGCTGCGACAGCGGTCGAATGCCAGCGGTTCTGCTGGTCGTAGAAGCCAAGCGCGTGGCGGCAGTCTTGGTCGGGCATGGCCACCTGATTGCCGATCACGCCGCCGAGGCCAGCTCCGATCACCGTGCCGAGGAGCTTGTCGCCCCGACCGGCGACAACATTGCCGAGGACCGCGCCGGCCCCCGCACCGGCAACCGTGCCGACGATCTGGGTGGAGCGCTGGCGCTCGCAACTGTCCTGGGCGAGTGCGACGGCGGGAACGAGTGCGGCCACGGCAACGCTGGCCGCGAGAATATGTCTATGCATGGGGAAAATGCTCCAGAAACCGCGGATGCTGGTTTCATGAAGCGATAACGTCCATTATATAATAAAGTTCCGAAACTAGATTTAAGTTTATTAAATATCGGCAGAGTAATTTTACTATTATGCAACCAATTTTTCGGGTTAGCGATAAAACGCGTCAAAATATTTACACTTTACAATCATCATCCGTTGGAAACCGACTATCCATCGCTTCCACAAGGATGGATGCAGAAAATGGCTTGGTGATCATTTCACTCCCCGACACTCCTTGCACGGTCCATTCGAGACCGCTCGCGCCGCTCACGTAGATGACCGGCAGCGTGCTATTGCTCGCCCGTCCCGCGCGCGCCACATCCCAGCCGTTCAGCCGAGAGTTGAGGTTGATGTCGGTGATCAACCCGTCGATGCCCGACGCCGCGTCTGCCAGCATTTCCATCGCTTGGGCCGCGCTGATCGCCGTCACCATCGCAAATCGGGTATGTTCAAAAGCCGCCAGTACCATGGCTTGGATGAGAATTTCATCCTCGACATAGAGAATGACGGGGTGTGGCGCAGGGGCCATACGGGCGAGGGACATGGGCATTCTCGATATCTGGTCTGGCCCGGAAAATCGCGACCGCGGACCGGCCCAATTTTCCGGGCACGGGTTATGGGTATCCCTCAGCGAGCGGCTTGTTCCGTGTCGAACGCTCCCGGGGTGTCCCGTCCGCCCGCGTTGATCACGGTCACAGTGGTCCCGGGGCGATTGTCGGACATATGCACCTGGGCCTGCAGCTTACCGGCCAGGGCACTGACGATCCCTGTGCCGAGTCCCGCTTTGACGGGATCTGGCCCGCCTGAAATCCCGACCCCGTTGTCGCTTACCGTCAGCGTCCAGCCGGCCGCTGCGGAGCGAAACTCCACGGCGATGGCGCCGCCGGCCCGGTTCTCGGGAAAGGCATGTTTCAGGCAGTTGATCACCAGTTCCGTGACAATGAGTCCGAGGCTGACGGAAACATCGGCGCTGGTCACCGTGGCGTCGACGTGAACCGTGAGGCGGATCACGTCCGGATCGCCGATCATTGAGGCTGCGATGCTGTGGCACAGGTCGGTAAAATAGGGCCCGATCGCGACCTCGCTGGATGTACTCAGCGCCAGTTGGCGTTGGAGCGTGGCGATAGACATCACCCGGTCGTGCGCATTGCGCAGGTGAGAGCGCGATTCTTCCGATTGGACCGAGCGCGCGCTTTGCATGAGGATGCTGGCGATGATCTGCAGGCTGTTGGCAACCCTGTGCTGCTGCTCCTGAAGCAACAGATCCTTGTCCCGGTTAAGTTCGTTCTTCAGCCGCTCTGCCGCCCGGGCCTCGGTTGCATCGAATATCGCCAGGACCACACAGCGGCGTTCGCTGGCAGGCAGATCCAGCACATGGGCGCTCAGGACGAGGTTCCGAATACCCTGCCCGGGATGTACGAGGTCCATCTCGTAGGCATCTACCCGGGTCCCTTGCGCGGCGGTGGTTTCAAGCAACAAACGCAGCTCCGGCACATTCCATTCGCCGCCACCAAGATCGAACAGCGAGCTGCCGACCGTTGCGGCCAGTGCGAGTGAAAATGCGCGGCAGAACGAGCTGCTCGCAGCATGAACCTGCAACTCCCTGTCCAGCAACAGAAGCGGGGTGGGCGAAGACAGGACAAGGGCGATGCCCAGGCTGCTCGCTGCAGCGGGCGGGAGTGGAGCGCGAGGCGTCATGGCAGGTGACTTAGGAGGCCGGAGGCTCGCAGTGCGAAAGCCGTTCCCCGGAACTCGCGGAACCGGGTGCGTGGCATAGATCCGGTCGAGACCTCCGCCTATCTAAGTTGCTAGAAACATACGGAAATTGTGCGGAGCATGTATGCAAATCAGCAGAGCCAGCGTTCACACCTTGCGGGCTACATCTTCATCTCGGGCGTGTAGCAAATCGGACAGGGCCTTCACGGCTTCGGTGAGGGCGAGCACTTCCCGTTCGCGCAGTTCATCGAGCTTCTGGTGAAGCAGCTCGATCTCCAGCTCGGCCTTGATGTTGATCTGATAGTCCGCCGCGGCCTGGACGCGGTCCACGTCCTGCTGCCGGTTCTGGCTCATCATGATGAACGGTGCCGCATAGGCTGCCTGGAACGACAGGGCCAGGTTCAGCAGGATGAATGGATAGGGATCCCAGCGCTCGACATAAGCGGTCACATTGAGAGCGATCCAGAAGATGAGGATCGTCGTCTGTATGATGATAAACCGCCACGAACCCATCGTCGCCGCAACAAAGTCGGCGATATGCTGACTTGGCGTCAGTACGGCTTGGACCTCCGATACCGCACGTTCCCGATGCTGGCGACGGACTTGCCGCAGGTGCCGCAGCAAAGCGGCATCGTCGGCGCCATGCTGGCTGGGGGAATCGCCGCTGGACGGGGCGGGCTCCTCGACGCAGTCCCTTCCGGCCGTGCTGCTCGACAACAGGTCAGCCACGGTAGAATGGGAACCGGCTGACACGTCGGGTAATGACTTGGTCGCCCAGTGTAAGGCGGATTTCATCCGCACCCTCGCCAGTCGTGCATACCACGTGGGTCCCACCCTGGGGGAGTGGCTCGATGGTGCGGACCGAGACGCCCCTTCGTGCGCACAGATTGCGAACGTCTGCCATGGGGAGAGCCAGGTTTATTGCCCGGCTCATGGCGCCGTGTCGTCCGCCAAAGCACCCATGCGCCGGACCTCGCTGCGCACCGCCTCGTACCCTGCCGCACTTTCTGCAGCCAGGTTGAGCGGCTTTGCGCCGAGACCGTCATTATGAGAATTCAGAAACTGAATGGATTTTTCCCGGTCGCCGAATTGCGCGTAGACCAGGCTGACGAGCAGTCCCTGGCGCTTCATGGATTGGGCCAGCAGCGGCGAGGCTCGCCGTGACCAATTTCGGGCATTGCGACGGGAGTGGGGGGTGGGTGCTTCGGGTGGGCTCATGACGAACAACTCCACGGGTTGGCTGCGAATTGGTCGCAGTTCTCCATTCTTGCGACCCACCCAGCAGCGGCCGGCGCTCCCGCGGCCACTTGGAAATTTCGAATCCGGTTAGCTGCCGAACTTGCCGCAGCGAGATGCAGCGTTTGCCTGAGGCGGCTCGGTGTTTCTGCTGCCTGTAGCAACGACACCTGATGCTTGAAGTACTGGAGGTTGAGATCCATGACAAACTCCCGGTGTAAGCGGGAGCGCAAGGTCTCTCAGCCGGCGGTGCCTACATGGGATAGTCCGCCGATCCGTATGATATTGTGCTTCCTAAAGTATTTTCAAGGGCAAGGTCAATGGGTGTCCGATTAAACATCATATGCGGCCAATCCCGCGACCAGAGCTTTCATTAGAGTTGGTCAACTCCGACGCTGGTGTCGTAGTTGACGCCTTCCACGACCGCTATGTCGTGATCTGATCCCGGAAATCTGGATCGCTTCGAGTTAGAGATTTTGGCCGTAATCTCCCCTTGGCTGGGAGGAGCGAAGGACGATGCAGGCATCCAGATTCTCAGACGCGCAGAAGGCGTTCATTCTGAAGCAGGGCGCGGACGGCGTCCCTGTGGCGGACATCTGTCGCAAGGTCGGCATCAGCCAGGCAACCTTTTTCAACTGGAAGAAGAAGTACGACGGCATGCTGCCGCCGGACATACGCCGGCTGCAGCAGCTCGATGACGAGAATTCCAAGCTGCGCAAGCTTGTCGCGGATCTCTCCCTGGACAAGGAGATGCTGCAGGACATCATCCGCCGAAGACTGTGAAGTCTGCTTGCAAACGCGGGCTGGTGAACGGGTTTCGCAGTGATTGGAGCGGGCGATCCGCCGGGCTTGCCGGGTACTGGAGACGGACACCTCGACCTACCACTACAAATCCCGTCGCCGCGAGCAGGCCGGCATTGAGGCCCGCATCCGTGAGATCTGCGAGATCCGCGTCCGCTACGGCTACCGGCGGGTGCACGTTCTTCTTCGCCGGGAAGGCTGGGAGATCAACATGAAGCGAACGCACAGGATTTACAACGAGTTGGGCCTCCAGCTCCGCAACAAGACACCCAAGCGCAGGGTGAAGGCGAAGCTGAGGGAAGACCGCTGCGCGGCCTCCCGCGTGGATGATGTTTGGGCCAGGACTTCGTCCATGACCAGTTGGCAACCGGTCGGAAGATCCGCGTTCTGACGGTGGTCGACACGTTCTCGCGGTTCTCGCCGGTGCTCGATCCGCGCTTCAGCTACTGCGGTGAGGACGTCGTTCAGACCCTCGAGATGACCTGCGCCGTCGTCGGCTATCCAAGGACGATCCGGGTCGATCAAGGCGCCGAGTTCATCAGCCGGGACCCGGATCTGTGGCCCTACACCAACGTCGTGACGCTGGACTTCTCACGGCGCGGCAAGCCGACGGACAGCGCCTACGTCGAAGCGTTCAACGGGCGCTTCCGGGCCGAGTGCCTGAACACCCACTGGTTCCTGACGCTTGCAGATGCCCGCGAAAAGTTGGCGCAGTGGTGCAGATACTACAACGAGGATCGGCCGCACGGTGCCATCGGTAATAAGCCCCCGATCACGCTGATGAATCCCGGTGACGTACCCAGCCCGTCACCGTGACCATGGACGGGAAACTCTAACCCCGGGTGGTCCAGAGAATGATGTCGGATCAAGCTTCTACGGTCCGGCTGCGCTGGTAGCGCGCCCCCGTGCAATGATCAGGGGAGCCCCGCGCCCGGGCGCCAGCCCGAGCGCTCTGCCATGCCGTAGCCAATCTCGCCGTCGCACTCGTAGCGCGTGACTGCCTGGCGCATGACCATCGCCGATTGCGGATCGATACCCCAGCGGGGCGGCTCGTTCCGGCCCCATGCTGCCATCGACCACCAGAACAGACGCCGGTCCGAACCGGTGATGCGGGTGAGGCCGAGCTGGTCGCAGGCGAGCTCGAGGGTGAATTCGGGCTCGTCCGGGTCGTAGTTCATCCGGGGCGCATAGATGACTCGATTGGGATACATGATCCCGTTCTTGTAGATATAGCCCTCGGTGAAGTGGAAGCCGCCCTCCGGCCGGGGGAAGGTCTGGATCCCGAAGGTCATGCCGCTGGGGAAGGCGCCGCCGAGCCAGGTGTGGCCATCCATTTTCGACAGTTGCCGCACCCCGCGGACGTGGCCGCGGAGGCCGAACCCCTCGAATGGGTAGATTTGGCCCTCGAACCGGATGTGCCCGGTGCCGCGGTACATCTGGTCGAAGCGGAAGGCTGCGGGAGTGAGACCCGAGCGCACCCTCGCGGCAAACCACAGGCCGGGCTCGCCCTCGATCAGATCGGCGGCCTCGGGTAGCATGGCGCCTTGCAGATAGACCGGGCTCATCATCTCGGCCTCGAGCTCGAGCGAGACGGTGGTCGTAGGGTCTTCCCGCGTGATCGCGCCGCGGTGGAGTTCCTCCGCATTCGTCACCCACACCGGCAGCTCGTCGATCCGCATGCGCCATTTGCGAAACGGCGCTTCGCAGGTGTAGCGCACGTGCTTCGTGTGTGGCTCGCGCGGGTCGGTGAAGCGGTCGGGCTCGTCGGTTCTGATTCGCAGGATGCGCCCGTCCGGAAGGAATACGGTTACCGGGGCGGTCATGACGCCGTTGGCCACGGAAGCATGAATGTTGAACCCGGTGTCCCGCGCGCCGTCGTAGAACCAGACGTTCATCGTCTCCGCCGCCAGTTCGTCCTCGGGCAACGGTCCGGTGAGGAGGTGATCCTGCTCGGGCCGGAGCCCACGACCGAAGGGCTCGGCGGGGTCCGTGTACTGACGCCCGATCTTGGTGGGTTCGACACCATAGGGCAAGAAGGCGTCACGCATGATTGTTGGCCCTTTCCATCACGGTCTCCTCGGCTCCTTCCAGGTTCAGGTCGGCCACTACCACGCTGTGGCCCTCGGCCGAGAGGCCCAAGCCATAGCCCCGCCCAATCCCTCCCGCCGAGCCGGTCACGACAGCCACGCTTGTCATCCTGTCCCTCCGTGAATTGAAGCGGCAGGGCGCCGTCCGGCTAACAGTACCGATAAGCGGGGTGATAGAAAGTCGGTAGATGGAAACGATAGCCGAACGGAATGCCACTCGGGACGCGGTGGCGGGAACGCTTATCGGATTAACGACCATGCTGGCAGCGGCCTCGCAACGTGGATCGTCATCGCAACGACCGCCCGTCGTGCGTAGGCATTTGACTCCCAAGATTATCGACCGAATAAGTAAGCGGATAAGGGAGAGCGTCCGGTGGACTTTGCGTGGAACCCGTCCGACGAGGCCTACCGCGCTGAACTGCGCGAAGTGGTCGCCGACCACCTACCTGGCGATTGGTGGGACAATTACGCTCCGCATGGCCCTTCGAGCCCCGTCGTCATGGAGAACGCCCGCGGCTTCAATGCCGAACTCGCGCGGCGTGACCTAGTGGTGCGGCACTGGCCGAGGGATTACGGCGGTCAGGACGCCGACGCCTGGAAGCAGATTGTCATCAGCGAGGAGATGTGGTCGCTGGGCGAGCCTCGCTCGTCGCTGTATTTGGGTGCCAACTGGGCCGGGCCGGCGATCATGAAGTTCGGTACCGAAGCGCAGAAGCAGAAATACCTTCGCGCGATCGCGGAGGCGAAGTTCTTGTGGTGCCAGGGCTTTTCCGAGCCCGAGGCCGGCACCGACCTCGGCAACATGAAAACCCGCGCCGATCCGATCGAGGATCCCGTCAAGGGCTACGGCTACACCGTCAACGGCTCCAAGGTGTGGACGTCCTACGCCGGGCGCGCCGACATCATGTTCCTGCTCGCGCGCGTCGGCGGGAAAGGCAAAGGCGGTGTCAGCTGCTTCCTCGTGCCTACGGACACGCCCGGAATAGATATTCGCCCGATCCGGGGGGTCCATTCGGAGTGGGACTTCCACGAGGTTTTCTTCACCGACGCCTTTGTCCCGGCCGACGCGCTGCTGGGCGAGGAGGGCAACGGTTGGGCGATTGTCCAGACGATCATTCACTATGAACGTATCGGAGCCGCGCGCTACGAAAAGGCCGCGCGCGGACTCGATCATCTGGTCGAGCGACTGCGCGAACGTGGGCTGTGGGAAGATCCGGTATGCCGCGCCGAATGCGCCAACGCGAAGGCGATGGTTGAGGCCGCACGGTTGCTGACCTACCTCGTCATCGACGGCAGAGCCAAGGACCGTGATCCGGGCGCCGACACCTACCTCGCGCGCTACGCGATGATCGAGGCCGACCACGCTGTCGCGAACCTCGCCGCCATCTGGCTGCCCGACCTGCTGGTCGACGGCGCCGACGGCCACGTGCGCAGTCAGTTCAACTCGGCGATCACCAGTGGCATCGCCGCCGGTGCGGCCGAAGTTCAGCTCAACATGGTCTCGGGCCGCCACCTCGAACTGCCGCGCGGAGCCTGAGCATGGATCTCGATCTTTCGCCCGAACAGGCCGCGCTGCGCGATGCGATCGCCCGGATCGTGGCGGACACCGGCGACATCCCGCGAGAGGGCGGCGTCGTTCCGGCACGGACCTGGATCGCTGCCGAAGCGATGGAGCGCGCGTTCGAGGCCGGCGGGTTCTTCGGCATCGCGCTCGAGCCGGGCTGCGGCGCGGTCGAGGCGGCGTTGCTGGTCGAGGAAGCGGGACGATCGCCGCTGGCGCTGGAATGTGCTGGCTCGGCGCTGATCGGCCCACTGCTCACCGGCGCGCTGCTGCCGCGCCCGGTTGCGGTGGCTCGGCTGACGGACCTGACACGCGGCGTGCGGTTCCTCGACCAGGCGCGCACGCTGGTCGTGCTGCTGGACGATGACGTGGCGGTGCTGCCGGTCGAGGGACTGGAGGTCATCGCGCTTACCGGGCCTCACGCCTATCCGCTGGGCAAGCTCGCCGCGGTGCCCGACCTTGCGGTTGCTCGCCGGCTAGGGCACGGGGCGGTGCCGGAGCTCCAGCGGCTGTGGCGTTTGGCGTTGGCGCTGGAAGCGGCCGCGGCGATGCAGGCGACCATCGATTTCACCACCGAATACGTCAAGCAGCGACAGGTGTTTTCCCGCCCGGTCGGCTCGTTCCAGGCGGTCCAGCACCGGCTGTCGATTGACGCGGTGCGCGCGCGCGGGGTCCATTGGCTGGCAATGAAGGCCGCGTGGAGCGGCTCGCCGCTCGATGCCGCGCTTGCCGCGCTCCACGCGCAGCGCTCACTGACGCAGGTGGTCTACGACGGGCACCAGTTCAACGGTGCTCTCGGCATGACACTCGAGCACGCGTTGCATTACTGGACCTTCCGTCTGCGTTGGCTTGGCGGAGAGCTGGGCGGGTGGAGCGCACAGGCTGCGGCCGCCGCGGACATGGTCTGGCCCAACGCGGCGACATGAACGAGCTGCCGCCGACCTGGTTCTACGACGAATCCGAGGCTGGCTTCGTCGCCACCGCGCTCGCCGCGGGGCCGTGGGACAAGCGCTATCAGAATGGCGTCGCGCTCGCCGGACTCGTTGCGCACCTTGCCGAACGCACGCCCAGCCCGGTGCCGATGGTCTGCACGAGACTGGTGATCGATATCCTTCGCCCGAGCCCGATGGGCGTGCTTGCCGCGCAAGTGACCAGACTGCGTGAGGGCAAGCGGTTGCAACTGCTCGAAATCGAACTCACGGCCGGCGGCGAACGGACGATCCGCGCCTCGGTGCTGCGCGTCCGCCAGGAAGCGACACCGTTTGCTGCCCTAGCCGTCCATGCGCTGGCGCCCGAGGGCTTGGACTCGCTCAACGGCGGCCGCTCGAAGTTCGCGCACGTGGTCGAGACCCGGGTCGAGGCGGGTGGGCTCGAGGCGATCGGGCCGGGTGTCGTATGGGTGCGCTTCTTCGGGGAGATCGTGCGCGGCGTTCCGATCTCTCCGCTCGTCCAGGCCGCCATGGCGGCCGATTTCGGCAGCGGAATTTCGACCATTGTCGACTGGCGCGACTGGTCGTTCGCCAATGTCGATATCAGCCTCCACCTTGCCCGCGCCCCTCGGGGCCCCTGGGTGCGCGTTGCCGCCCAGACGCTCGCAGCGGGGGAGGGCGTGGGGGTGGTCGATGCCGAGCTGGCCGATAGCGAGGGCGTGATCGGCCGCGCGCACCAGAGCCTGTTCTACAATCGGAGGACCTGACATGTCCCGCGTGGCTTCGCGTCTCAGCGAGACCTCGACCGCCGCCGAATTGGTTGCGGTCACGATTGCTCTGGCATCTGCGCGATATTGACCGCGCAGAGTTCGGCAGGCGAGGGCCGGCGCCACCTGCGCGACCTCTCGGTCAACGCGAGGGCGAGCCGGAGAGGACGGGCGATGTTGTCGCTGGCCGGCAAGTGCGTCGTGGTCACCGGCGGTGGCCGGGCATCGCCCGCGCTTCGCGCTAGCACCAGCAAGCAATGCTTTAGACAGCGGGAAGTTGAGTGGATTGTGCAGGCAGGTGACGAGGGAGCGGAGCGTACCTTAATCTCGATGCACGGCTTCTCCGCCTCGGCCCAGGTGGCGGCGAGTTCCTCGGCAACCCGGGCCGAGCTTCTTACGAAAGGTCGACTACGACCAGTTTCGCGCCGGCATTGGCGAGGGCAAAGGCATATGGCTCCCCGATCAAGTTGGCTCTGCCGCCGGTACCGATCACCACCGCCGCCTTGCCGTTCGGACTGAACCGCTCGGTGGTGAAATCCGTCTTTTTCCTTGCTCCCGTCCCGGGGTGGACAACCCAGTCCCTGTTCAATATACGCGTGTGTATCTGAAATAGCGGCCTTGCGAAGGTGAATTCAGCGAGTGCATGACTTGCGGGCTAACGGCCCTCGGCGATCGGTCGATGGTGGAGAGGAGATGCGAATGAAGATCCGGGTAATCGAAGGCCGTTGCAGCGGACATGCACGTTGCGCAGCCGTTGCACCGCAGATCTACGAGCTTGACGACAACGGCTACAACACCATGTCAGAGCGCACGATCGCCCCCGAAGACGAACAACTCGCCCGTCGCGGCGCGCGGGCCTGCCCCGAGCGCGCCATTGAAATCATCGAAGATTGAGCGGAGGTCGAGTTGACCAGAATACGGTTCGTTCAGGCCAGCGGTGCCGAGGCGGAGATCGACGCGGCGGATGGCACTTCGGTGATGCGCGCAGCGATGGATGGCGGCGTCCCCGGCGTCCTTGCCGAGTGCGGCGGGAGCATGACCTGCGCTACCTGCCATGTCTATCTGGATGATGACGGCATCGCCCGCGCAGGTTCAGCCTCGGAAGAAGAAGAAGCCATGCTTGAAATGGCGGTCGAGCCGGGGCCGAACAGCCGGCTCTCCTGCCAGATCATCGTCTCGTCGGAGCTGGAAGGCCTCGTCGTTCACGTCCCCGAACGGCAGTACTGACGCCACCAAGCCTGATCCGCCGCTCCTTTCGGGGCGCGGATTCAGGCGCTGCGCGGAGCCCGGCCACGCGCTTCCACCAGATCGATGTTAACGTCGCGCGGAAGCGTGAGCAGGGCGAGCAGGGTCTGGGCCATCGTTGCCATCGAAACCGGCGTGCCGGTGAATTCCATGCTGCCTAGGCGAGCCGCTTCGCTCGCGAAATGTTGAAGTCGGTCCTCCGGCCAGGTCGCCCGCAGCGCGCTGTTCGTATCGACTGAACCCGAGCGCAGGATGGTGACGCGGGTGCCCTGCGCCCGCAGTTCGTTGCGCAGTTCGGCCGCCAGCGATTCCAGCCCCGCCTTGCTCGACGCGTAAAGAGACAGGAAGGGGAAGTGGACGCGCACCGATTCCGACGAGATGAACACGAGATCGCCGCCCCCGGCCGCGCGCAGATGCTGGATGGCCGCGCTGCTGGCATTGGCCGGGCCGAGCAGGTTCACTGCATATTCGCGCTCGATGTCGGCCGCGCTGGCGTTTTCCAGCGGAAGCAATGAGGTGATTGCGGCATTGTTGACGACAATGTCGATACGCCCAAAATGGGCGGCGACCTGATCGATCGCGCCGCGCACCTGAGCGGGCTCGGCCATGTCGCAGGCGATCGCCAGTATCCCGGGTGTGCGGCCGAGCTCGTCGAGTTCGGCCGACGCCCGGGCCAGGGCCGCCACCTTTGCTCCCGCTCCGATCAGTGTCTCGGCAAAGGCGCGGCCAAGGCCCTTCGAGGCCCCGGTGACGATCGCCGCTTTCCCGGCGAGCGGGCCCGGCGTCCCGCTCACCGCGGGGCGTTCGCCAGAAGGGTCTGCATGTCGATGGCGCCAGTCGTCACCCCTCCGAAGAACCCGTGATCGACTGGGATGCACGCGCCGCTGATGAAGGCGCCCGCATCTGAGTTGAGGAACACCAGCGGCATCGCCTGCTCCACCGGGGTCGACCGGCGGCCAATGGGAACGGTGAAGATGTCGAGAAAGTCACCGCTCACGATCTTTTCGAAGTCTTTCATCATCGGTGTCTGGGTCGGGCTGGGCATGGTGGTGTTGATGCGGATGTTGCGCGGTGCCAGCTCGACCGCCTGAAGGCACGACCACAGGTTGATCAGCTCCTTGGATAGCCCATAGCCGTCGCCAGTCGCCCCGGGGTTGCGTGCCATCCAGTCGAACAGCGCCTCGCGACTTTCGAGCGCAACCAGCGGTTTCAGCACGTCGAGCTTGCTCAGATAGGCCATGCCGCCGAGCGAGGAAATGCTGGCGATCGCGCCGCCGTTGCGCACGCGCGGCAGCCACTGCTCGGTCCAGTGCCGAATGCCGAGGTAGTTCACTGCGACCACGTCATTCGGCGGGAAGGTCTGCGGCAGCCCGGCGCAGTTGAACAGCGCGTCGATCTCGCCGCCGATGCTGCTCACGGCGCGATCAATCGACCCGGGGTCCTTGAGATCGACCTGGGTGAACGAAGCGAGCGGGACGGGGGAAGGCTTGATGTCGGCGCCGTGCACTTCGGCGCCGAGCTCGATCAGGGCTCGGGCGCAGGCTTCGCCCATTCCCGAGAAGCAGCCGACGATCGCCACCCTTTTGCCGGCGTACGAAAAAAGTTCCTTCATCACATTCTCCTGAATTTTTCGATTGCGGGAAATTAGCGCGGTTGCGGGATTGGCTCGGCTGCTGAGGCACCCCCGGCCGATTGCAGCATACTGCGGAGCACCGTTGCCATGATCGAGCCCGGAGAAAGCTGCCCGGCGCTGCGCGCTTCGGTATCCCATTCCAGACCGATGGCCATCGCCCGCACGGTAAGGGCGATCGGAGTGGCAAAAGAGGCAGGCAAGCGTGCGCGCTCGGTGAGCAGAGCGGCCATTTGCATGGTAAGGTCAAGCAGCCGCTGGGTGCTCACAGCATAGTGCTCCGCGAATTCCGGATTGCGTCGGGCTTCGAGGCGCAGTTCGGCAGCGAGCAGCACCTGGCTGTCCCGCGCGGCATAGGTGTCGAAGCGCTCCGCGAGTCCCGCGAGCATGGCATCGAGCGAAACCGCGGTGCTGATCATCTCCGACCACGCCTGCAATTCTTCCCGCTGAATGTCCTCGAGCACTTCGAGCAGGAGATCGAACTTGGTAGCATAGTTCGAATAGAAGGCGCCCCTGGTGAAACCGGCCGACGCGGCGATGGAATCGATCGTCGTACCGGCAAAGCCGCGCCGGGCGATCTCCCGTGCGGCGGCTTCGCGCAGCGCAGCGCGGGTCGCTTCCTGGCTTTCCTTGCGGGTCAGTGTTCGCATTGATCTTCCCGTGACAGCGCGCGGATCCGAGCTTCGGGGCGGGTCACTGCCCGGTGGACAGGACCCGCATGCAAGTTAATCAGGATTGCCGACCAGCGGCATGCCTTACCAGGCGATTTTGACGTGCCGTGCCGATTGGAGCCCGGGATTTACCAGCCCGGTATCGTCGTCCGCCAGCCGGAAGGTTGGCACCCGCGCAAAGAACTCTTCCAGCGCAATCTTTAGTTCGCGCCGCGCCAGATGCGAGCCCATGCAGCGGTGCGGCCCGCCGGAGAAGGTAAAGTGGCGATTGCCCTGCCGGTCGATGCGAAACTCGCGCGGATTGTCGAACTCCGCCGGATCGAAATTTCCGGCGGTGATGAGGCACGTGACCCAATCCCCCTGCTTGATCGTCTGACCGTACCATTCGAAATCTTTCTTCACCAGGCGCTGGCTGTTCACCAGCGGCTGGGTCCGCAGGAATTCCTCGATGGCGTCGGGGATCAGCGTCGGGTCGTCGCGCAGCTTCTGCTGCAGGACCTGGTCCTTCGCCAGCCGCCGGAACATCATCGCCAAGCTGCCGGCGACCGTGTCGATCCCGCCGAGCCAGAGGAAGAAGATCGTCCCCATGATCTCATCGTCGGTGATTGGCCGACCGCCGACCTGGCTGGTGACGATCCGGCCCGCGAGCTCCGGTCCGGGATTGGCCTTCTGCTCGTCGACGAACTGGCGGATGTAGGCGAGAATGCCGCGCAGGCTCTCGACCGCGCGCCCCACGTCGTGGCTATGGAGGATCTCGTAGAACCAGGTAACGAACTGCTCGAACATGGAAAAGGGGTAGCCCATCAGGTCCATGACCACGCTTACCGGAAAAATCCGGCTGAAGTCGTAGGAGACATCGACCGCGCCGTCCTTGGCGAAGCCTTCGATGAGTGAAGCCGCGCTGGCACGGATCTTGGTGTCCAGTGCATCGATCGCTTTGGGGCTGAAATAGGGATTCAGCATTGCGCGATACTTGGCATGGTCGGGCGGATCGATGCCGAGCGGAATGCTGGGCCAGGTCTCTCCGGCCAGAGCCTGGAACGCGGCCACCGAATGGGTCGAGAACAGCTCGCTGTCCTGGTACACCCTGGTGATATCCTCGTAGCGGCTCACCACCCACGAGCCCACGCCCGGATGGCCGGAAATGCTGTCGGGCATCCACATCAGCGGCGGGGTCTTGCCGTCGAAGAATACTTCGGTGTCCTGGAACGGCTCGTCGTAAGTGACGGGAACATCGCCTCGCGCCCAGTCCAGACCCACGACGAGTTCCGGCGGAACGTGGGCGGGAAGGTCCGCCACCTTGATAGGGGTGAAACGGTCTGCGGTAGCCGATTGCATTACACTTCCTCTCATGACGCGTTCAGGTGTTTTGTAATCCACCCGTTACCAGATACAGTGATGCATTCCAAATGACCGCGCAAGCGGAATCATCGCTAAGGCCTCGCGGGGATGCCGGGCCGCACCTGCCGATCAGGGATGGCATCGGCGCGCACTGGACTGCAGATCTTGGGAAAAAGGGCGAAGACCAACCCCTGCCGGCGGGACGCTTCCGGTCACCGGCATCGATAGGCGTCGCCTTCTGGACCGTGGTGCTGGTTTTTCGGACAGGGTGTTTAGCTACTCCCGACCTGGTGGATCGGTGCGGGAATGAAGACGACCAGGAAGCTACAGCGCGGATTTCAAGGCCAAGGCGGCGCTGGAGGCGATCCGGGGCGACCTGACGCTAGCGGAGGTTATCTCCACGCCTTCGAGACCGGTTCGGAGTTGCGGCCTGGCCTTGGACAGTGGATCGCCTGATATACTCCCGGCGTCCGCACTCGGGCCTTGCCGGGAGAACCCCGGTGAATGCCTATCGGCGGATCGGGCAATCAGATCATGAGGGGCATGCCCCCCATGATCTGATGATCACACAGGCGCCATAAGGACACCGGGATTTGCTTAACTCAGCCGCCAAACTGTCCAAGAAGGCAGGACCACCTCAGAATGACAGGTTGTAGAGTTCGGCCGCGTTGCTTTCGAGCACGCGCTTGCGCACGGCATAATCGTAGCCGCCCAGTGAATCGACCAACTTGTCCTGCACCCCCGGATAGAGCGAGGTCGGGTGTGGGTAGTCGGTTTCGAACATCACCCGGTCCACGCCGATCTGCTCGAGCATATTCTTGGGTGCGAAACTCTCGAACCAGAACGAGACCCAGAAGTGCTTGGCGAAATATTCTTTCGGCCGGCGCTTAAGGCCACGAGCCTGGAAGGTGCGGAATTCATCGAACTGATGCTCGAGGCCTTCGAGCCAAAATGGCACCCAGC
>Ga0068858_100003600_pt1 | contig 15334 bp, 14 predicted proteins | sample KBSSwiS12_FD_66589 | JGI IMG/M metagenome (GOLD analysis project Ga0068858, IMG submission 66589) | Switchgrass rhizosphere microbial communities from Kellogg Biological Station, Michigan, USA - KBS Switchgrass S1-2 | ecosystem: Host-associated > Plants > Roots > Rhizosphere > Soil ... | reverse complement strand
CTTTTCCGGCCGGGAGGCCAACCACCGTAGATCCACGCGCTCCGCAAGAAGAAGGGGCTCGTGACGGAAACATGGTTTCCCCCACGCCGTTACGGCTTCCAGACCATCAGCGCGACGATCGCGATGGTGGCGACGAGCATCGAGGCGTCGAGGGTCAGTGCGATCGGATCGCGGAGGCGGCGCGAGAGCTCCGTGGAAGGCCGTTCGCTCCCGGTGGCGGCCTCGCGCTCGGCCAGCTCGCGCGTCTTGCGGTCGAGCCTGCCGGCCACGGCGCCTGCCGCGCCGAGCCAGGCGATCAGCACGTAGGCCGCCTGGAGCCACCCGGAGTCGTACGGAACGCGCAGCTCGTCGGCCAGCCAGACCCCTGCCCCGAGAGTCAGCAGGAGCCCGATGCCGACGAGGGGCACGAGCGGCCGGACGGCACGCAACAGGACGGCGCTCTCCGACGGTCGCTCCTTCCCGATCGCGAGGAGCCGCAACGCGGTCACGGCGATGCTGCCGCCGACGAACAGGAGCACGCCCGAGAGGTGCAGGAAGAGGGCCCAGTCGCGCGCCATCCGCCCGCGAAACTAGCGGCCGCGAAGCAGCCGATGCCTCGGTGGAAACCCGTAGCCTGAGGCCCTTGATGACCGCCCTCCGGATCCTGCACGTGCTGTCGGCCTGCGTCTGGGTCGGCGGCACCGTGGCGCTCGTCTTCGTCGGCGTGCCGGCGATCCGGCAGCTCGAAGGCGAGGCGCGCGCGACGGCCATGCGGGCGCTCGGTCGCCGCTGGCGCCCGATCGGGTGGAGCGCGATGGCGGTGGCGATCCTCTCCGGCCTCTGGCTCACCGACCGGCACGGCGGCTTCGACCGCGCGGCGCTCGACACGGATTTCGACCGAACGCTCATTCTCAAGTCGGTGCTGGTCGCGCTGCTCGTCGTCGGCGGCCTGCTCCACGACTACGTCCTCGGGCCGCGGCTGCAGCGGGAACTCCGTGCGCGCGACGCGTCGGCGCCGGCGACCCGGCGGCGCCTCGTGCTCGTCGGCTGGTTCAACTTCGGGCTCACGATCGCCGTGCCGGCGCTCGGCGCAGTCGTGCTGTCGACCCTGGACTGAGGGCGCGATCCACGTGGACGACGCCGCCCGTCATCTCGCGCTCCTGACCCGGACGACCGACGTCGTGAACTCGTCGCTCGACCTGCAGGAGGTGCTCGAGGCGATCGCCCACGAGGTCGCGGCTGCGCTCGAGACGGACGCCTGCTTCGTCTACCTCTACGACGAGCGCGCCGACGAGCTCGTGCTGCGCGCGACCCATGGCACGCGGATCGAGGACGCGACGAGCGCGCCGCGGATGCGGCGGGGCGTCGGGATCACGGGGGTCGCAGCCGCCGAGCGTCGGCCGATCATGCTCGCCTCGGGCGCGCACCTCGATCCCCGCTTCAAGGCGTTCCCGAACCTGCGCGAGGACGAGTACGAGTCGATCCTCGCGGTGCCGATCCTCGCCCGCGACGTTCTCGAGGGGGCGCTGAACGTCCGCACACGCGCTCCGCGGTCGTTCACCGACGCGGAGGTCGCGCTTCTCACGTCGATCGCCTCGCAGGTCGGACGGTCGATCGAGCACGCCAAGCTCTACGCGCAGGCGCGGCGGCGCGTGGACGAGCTCGAGGCTCTCGCGCGGATCTCGGAGGCGGTCTCGGAGTCGCTCTACCTCGAGGAGTCGCTCGAGGCGATCGTCCGGACGACCGTCGAGTCGCTCCACGCGACGGGCGCCGCGGTCGTGCTCGAGGACGGGCGGATCGCGTGGCCGGAGGGCCGGGCGGGCGCCCACGCGGTGCGGCTCCCGCTCCGCTGGCGGGGCCGCGGGATCGGCGAGCTCGTCGTCGACCGTGACACGCCGTTCTCCGACGACGACCGCCAGCTGCTCGACGCGATCGCGAACCAGGCCGCCGTCGCCCTCGAGCACGGTCGGATGGCGCTCCGCGGCGTGCTCGCCCAGGAGATCCACCATCGCGTCAAGAACAACCTCCAGACGGTCGCCTCTCTCCTGCGGCTCCAGGCTCGCGCCGACGGCGTCGACCCGCAGAAGGCGCTCGGGGACTCCGTCAACCGGATCCTCGCGATCGCGGCCGTGCACGAGGAGCTGACAGAGCACCGCGAGGACGTCGTCGACCTCGCAGAGCTGCTCGCCCGACTTCGCGCGATGCTCGTCCAGGGGCTCGTCGTGGGCAAGCAGGTGACCGCGGAGCTCGAGCCGGTCGAGCTCGCGGGACAGCGCGCGACCGCGCTCGCGGTCGTCTTCTCCGAGCTTCTGTCGAACGCCCTCGAGCACGGCGGGGACAGGATCTCCATCGAGCTCTCGCGGGACGACGCCGACGTCCTGCTCGTCGTCGCAGACGACGGCTCCGGAATCGGCGCCGGCGAGGACGGGACCGGGATGTCGATCGTGAGGGCACTCGTTCGCGACGAGCTGGGAGGCTCGCTCGAGCTCGTCGACCGGGGCGGGCTCCGGGCAGAGGTGCGCTTCTCTGCGTGACGACCTCGCACCGTTCCGTCATCGCGGCTTCGCGTTCCTCTGGCTCGCGGGCCTCCTCTCGTTCGCGGGAGACTGGGTGTTGCGCATCGCGTTGCCGATCCAGGTCTACGCGCTCACCGGCTCGACGTTCGCGACCGGCGGCGTCGTCGCCGCGAACGTCGGCGCAAGCCTTCTCGTCGGGGCCGTCGCCGGTGTCTACGTCGACCGCTGGGACAGGCGCCGGACGCTCGTGGCCGGCAACCTCGCGCTGGCCGTCGTGGTCGCGCCGCTCGCGCTCGTCACGACTGCCGACCGGGTGTGGATCGTGTACGTCGTCGCGTTCTGCCAGGCGGTCGCGGTGCAGTTCGTGAGCCCGGCCGAGGCGGCCCTGCTGCCACGACTCGTCCCGCAGAACCTGCTCCCCGCCGCGAACGGGCTGAACGCGCTCAACAACAACCTCGCGCGGCTCGTCGGCCCGGTGCTCGGCGGTTTCGCCGCCGCGCTCGGGATCGGCGTGGTCGTCGGGCTCGACCTCGTCTCGTTCCTGCTCGCCGCCGCGCTCATCGCGGCGATCGGAGGCGCGCATCGCGCCGACCGGGTCGAGGAGCGCCACGTGATCGCGGAACTGCTCGACGGGCTCCGGCTCGTCCGGGGGACGGTTGTGGTCGCGATCCTGGTCGGGCTCCTCTTCGTGACGTCGATCGGGGAGGGCGTGATGGGCGCGCTCTTCGCCCCGTTCGTGGTCGACGCTCTCGAGGGCGGGGCGAAGGAGCTCGGCTGGACGATGACCGCACAGGCCGTCGGCGGCATCGCCGGCGGCCTGTTCGCCGGGCGCTGGATCGCGCGGTTCGGAGCGCTCCGCGTCGTCCCGGTGACGCTCGTGCTGTTCGGCCTGATCGACCTCGTGATCTTCAACTATCCGCGCTGGTCGACCGCCATCGTCCCCGTCCTCGTCCTGTTCGTCGTCGTGGGCGTCCCCGGAGCGGTCGGATTCGCCGCCCAGCTCACCGTCGTGCAGAGCGCGGTCGAGAACGCCTACCTCGGTCGGGTCTTCGCCGTCGCCGGCGTGCTGGCGTCGGCGGGGATGCTGCTCGGCGCGGCGGTCGGCGGCGCGCTGGGCGAACGGGTCGGGATCGTCAATCTGCTGACCCTCCAGGGGCTCGGGTATGTCCTCGCGGGGTCGCTCGCGGGTGTGCTCCTCCGACGCGAGCCGGATCCGCTGGTCGTCGGCGCAGGCCGCGTCGACGCGATACCCTGACGCGGCGCGGGCGACGTCGTCCGACACGACCGCCGACGGTGGCGGGGCCGCCCCTCGGGACGCGGCGCGTCAACGACCGGACGGAGGAGATCCCGTGTCCAGCATCCCCATGCGCATCCTGATCGCCGAGGACGAGACGATCATCCGCCTCGACCTGAGGGACCTCCTGGAGAAGAGCGGCTTCGAGGTCGTCGCCGAAGCGCGCGACGGCGAGGAGGCGGTGGCGCTCGCCCGGAGCGAGGCGCCCGACCTCGCGCTGCTCGACGTGAAGATGCCCAAGCTCGACGGGATCGACGCGGCGCGCAGGATCCTCGACGAGCATCCGATCCCGATCGTGATGGTGACGGCCTACGGCGAGCAGGAGCTCGTCGCCCGCGCGGTCGAAGCCGGCGTCTTCGGCTATCTCGTGAAGCCGTTCCGCGAGACCGATCTCCTGCCGGCGATCGAGACGGCGCGTGCACGCCACGAGGAGCTCGCCGTGGTTCGCGCCGAGGCCGACTCCCTCGCCGCGGCGCTCGCGGCTCGGAAGGCGATCGAGCGGGCGAAGGGCCTGCTCATGGAACGCGAGGGCCTGACCGAGCGCGACGCGTTCGCGCGGCTCCGCAAGGCGAGCCAGATCTCGGGCCGGAAGCTCGAGGTCGTGGCCGAGGCCCTGATCGCCACGCTCGACCTCTCCGCGGAACCGCGGCGCGAGCCCTAGCACGGACTCGCGCCGCAGGGCCCTCAGCGCGGGGGAGGCGTCGGGGGGGCCGTGGAGCGTCGGACGACGAGGCGCGTCGCCAGCTCGATGCGGAGCGTCTCGACGCGCTGGCCGTCGATCAGGCGGCTGAGCAGGCTCACCGCCATCCGGCCCATCTCCTCGAGCGGTTGGCGGACGGTTGTCAATGCCGGCGTCACGACGCGAGACAGCTCGCTGTCGTCGAAGCCGACGATGGAGAGCTGCTCGGGCACGCTGAATCCGAGCTCGGCGGCGGCGTGCAGCGCGCCGATCGCCATGTTGTCGTTCGAGGCGAAGATCGCCGTCGGGGGGTCGCCCAGCGCGAGCAGCCGGCGCGCGGCCTCGTAGCCGTCGGCGATCTCGAAGTTGCCGCGGTCGACGAGCTCCGGCGAGGGAAGCACGCCGGCGCCCGCGAGCGCCGCCTGATAGCCGTTCGCGCGCTCCTCCGTCGCCACCCAGCCGTCGCGTCCCTCGATGATCGCGATCCGCCGGTGGCCGAGCTCGAGGAGATGCTCGGTCGCCGACCGCGCCCCGGCCCAGTGCGTCGCGGAGACGACCGGGACTCGCTCGGGGAGCGGCATCGGGGCGTCGATCACGACGAACGGGAAGCCCTGGCTCTCGAGGTCGCCCAGCTCCTCGGCGGACTCGGACGGGAGAACGAGGATCGCACCGTCGGTCGTGCCTCGGAGGAGCCGCTCGACGAGCGCCGCCTCACGGTCGTGCTCGTGCCGGGTGGGGCAGAGCACGGCCCGCATCTCCTGCTCGTGCAGCGCCTCGGTCGCGCCCGAGAGGATGGAGGCGTAGTAGTCGCCGAGGACGTAGGGGATGGTGCAGCCGACGAGGCCGGTGCGTCCCTTCGAGAGTCCGCGTGCGCTGCGGTTCGTCGTGAAGCTCATCGCGCGGACGACCTCCATCACGGCGTCACGCGTCTCCTGGGAGACGTCCGGCCGGTCGTTGACGACGCGAGAGACCGTGGCCACGGACACCCCCGCCCGGCGCGCCACGTCGCGGATCGTCGCCCGGCTCGCTCGCGTTGCCTCGCTCATCGCGCTGTCCTCGTCTCTTTCCGGAACCGTTTTCGGAGCGCCCGACTCTACACCATGCGTCTGATGGTGCGCCAGATCGACCAAAATTTCGGCGTCGCCACCTTGACATCCGGCGCAAACCTGTTAAACGTTCCCGGAACGTTACGGAACGCGAGCGAACCCTCGCCCCGCATGAGATGACAACGACCCGAACGCACGAGACGCAGCGCAGACTCATCCGCCCGATCCGGCAGGCGGGCGCGTGAGCGACCTCCCCGCCTGGCTCGGCGCGAACTTCTGGTCGCGGGCCGGCGGGCCGCGGATGTGGTCGCGCTACGACGGCGTCGTCGTCCGCTCCGAGCTCGAGGTGCTGGCCCGCCACGGCCTCGGGGTGACGAGGTCGTTCTGCTTCTGGCCCGACTTCGTTCCCGCACCCGAGGTGCTCGACGAGACGGTGGCAGGGCACTTCGAGGACTTCCTCGACGCGCATGTCGAGGCGGGTCTCGGCACCATCCCGACGCTCGTCGTCGGTCACATGTCCGGCGAGAACTGGGACCCCCCCTGGCGGGCCGGTCGCGACCTCTACCGCGACGTCTGGCTCGTCGGGCAGCAGGCGTGGCTCGCCCAGGAGCTGGCGGCGCGCTTTGCCCGGCACCCCGCCGTCGTCGGCTGGCTGCTGTCGAACGAGATGCCGCTGTACGGCGGCCCGGCGCCGACGGACGAGATCACCGCCTGGGCACGGATTCTCGTCCAGGCGCTACGCGCAGGCGGCGCGCGCCAGCCGGTCTCCGTCGGCGACGGCGCGTGGGGCATCGAGGTCTCCGGCGCCGACAACGGCTACTCACTGCGTTCGCTTGCGCCGCTCGTCGACTTCGTCGGGCCGCACGCGTACCCGATGCAGGACGACGAGCACCGTCAGGCGCTCGCCGCCGCCTTCGCGTGCGAGCTCGCCGGGGGCTTCGGCAAGCCGGTCGTGCTCGAGGAGTTCGGCGTCACGTCGGACTTCGCTGCGGACGAGCATGCGGCCGGCTACTACCGGCAGGTTCTCCACACGACGCTCCTCGCGGGCGCGACCGGCTGGCTCGCCTGGAACAACTGCGACTACGACGACCTCGCGGCCGAGGACCCGTACCGCCACCACCCGTTCGAGATGCACTTCGGCCTCACCGACCGCGAGGGCCGGCCGAAGCCGCAACTCCACGCGGTGGCGGAGTTCGGCGCGCTCCTCGAGGAGCTCGGAGACGAGGGCTTCGAGCCTGTGAAGGGCGACGTGGCGCTCGTCGTGCCCGAGCACTTCGAGCGGGAGCTGCCCTTCACGACGCAGGCGTATCGCGAGGACCTCCGAGAGGGGCTGTTCCAGTCGTACGTCGCGGCGCGCGAGGCGGACCTCCCCGTCGCCGTCGTCCGCGAGCGAGACGGGATCCCTGCGACGGCGCGCCTCTACCTGGCGCCCTGCACGAAGCTCCTCACCGCCCCGGGCCTCGAGCGCCTGCGCCAGCTCGCGGCCGGCGGCGCGACGGTCTACGTCTCGTACTTCGCGGGCTCGACGACCAACCAGCGAGGGCCGTGGATCACATGGCTCGACGAGCTGTTCGGCGTCCGGCACCGGCTGCGCTACGGCCTCGCCGACGCGATCGAGGACGACGTCGTCGAGCTCGACCTCGTCGAGGGGCTCGGCGGGCTCGCGGCGGGCACGAGGCTGACGTTCGCCGTCGCCGGAGAGCCGAGCGCGCGGAGCTACCTGCCCGTCGAGACAGCCGGCGCGGAGGTCGTAGCCGTCGATCGCCGCGGGCGGCCGGCCCTCCTGCGCCACGCGGTCGGCGCGGGAAGCACCGTCCTCTGCACCTATCCGCTCGAGCACATGGCGGCGCGCACGCCGCGCGTCAACCCGGAGGACACCTGGCAGCTGTATGCGGCGCTCGCCGAGAGCGCGGGCGTCGTCCGTCCGGTGTCGGTCGCGGATCCACGGATCGTCGCCGGCGCGGTGCGCCACGGCGGCTCCACGACGGCCGTCCTCGTCAACTGCTCCGCCGAGCCGATCGTCGCCGAGCCCGTGCTGGCCGCGGGCGAGGTGCTCGCGTCGCGGCTGATCGGCCCGATGGGCGTGGCCGTGATCCCCGCCGGGGAGCGAGCCGCCGACCTCGAGACCGTTCCGGCGTCTCACGAAGGGGGTGATCCGCTCGGGGCCCCCTGAGAAGCGGCTACCGACCGTGAACGAGACACGCGTCCGGGCGCCGACGCCCGGAGACCAACGCATCCACCAGGTACGCGAAGGAGGAAGAAGCACGTCATGACGATTCGACGCACAAGGACATCGGTGGGCGTGGCCGTGCTCGTGGCCGCGGTCGCCGTTGGCGCCTTTCTCGCCGCAGGGGCGAGCGCCAGGCAGAGCGCCCTCCCGAGGGCCCAGACGTTGTACACGTCGGGCACGGCGTGGGGGCCGTTCACCCAGTTCAACCCGCTCCGCTCGAGCGGCAATGCGACAGGCACGGTCGGGCTTCTCTACGAGACCCTGTTCCGGTACGACCCGCTGAAGGACAGGTACATCCCGTGGCTCGCCACGAGCGGCAAGTGGGTCGGCACGACGTTCGTCGTCACGCTGCGCAAGGGCGTGACGTGGAACGACGGCAAGCCGTTCACCGGCGCGGACGTGAAGTTCACGTTCGAGACCGGCAAGCTCGAGGGCTCCGAGCTCTCGACGATGTGGAAGACGGGCCTCGAGAGCATCGGCGTGAAGGGGAACGCCGTCAGCTTCCGCTTCAAGGGCCAGCCGAACTACCTCGACTGGGCGACGAACATCTTCACGTACGGCATCGTCCCGGCGCACGTGTGGAAGAACTACGACGGCAAGGAGATCGCCACCGGCAACACCGACAAGTACTTCGTCGGCACCGGGCCGTTCAGCTACGGCGCCGGCAAGGGGACGTCCGGGACGCTGCAGTGGAACCGCCGCGACAACTGGTGGGCGACGAAGCTCCTCGGCGTGAAGATGCCGATGAAGTACATCGTCGACATCCACAACACGCAGAACACCGCCTCGCTGCAGAACTTCCTGCAGAACAACATCGACCTCTCGAACAACTTCTTCCCGGGCATCGACAAGCAGATCGGCGGGAAGGTGCAGACGTACTACGCCAAGCCGCCGTACATGCTGTCGGCGAACACGGCATGGCTGATCCCGAACACGACGAAGGCGCCGCTCAACGACTCCGCCTTCCGGCGGGCGCTCGCGATGTCGATCAACGTCGACCAGATCGTCAAGGCCGACTACGGGAACATCGTCGCGAAGGCGAATCCCACCGGCCTCCTGCCGACCTGGAACAAGTGGATCGACCAGGCGCAGGTGAAGAAGCTCGGGTTCAAGTACAACATCGCGGCGGCCAAGGCGCTGCTCGCGGCGAACGGCTACAAGGACACGAACGGCGACGGCTTCGTCGAGAACAAGAACGGCCAGCCGATCAACCTCCAGCTGATCGTGCCCAACGGGTGGTCCGACTGGATGACGGCGATCCAGATCATCGCGGCGTCGACCAAGGACGCCGGGATCAAGATCACGCCCGCCTATCCGGACTACAACGGGCTCGTCGACCAGCGCAACACCGGCAAGTTCGACCTGGTCATCAACAACGACAAGCAGCTCGGACCGACGCCGTACACGTACTACGACTACCTCTTCCACCTGCCGGTGGCGGACACCCAGACCTTCGCGAACTACTCCCGGTTCACGTCCTCGGGGCCGAAGCCGTGGGCGCTGACGCTCGCGCTCAACAAGGTCAAGCCGGCAAACGTCGTGAAGCAGAAGCAGATCCAGTCGAAGATCCAGAAGTACATCCTCGAGCAGTTGCCCGCGATTCCGCTCTGGTACAACGGGCTCTGGTCCCAGTACAACACGACGTACTGGACGAACTTCCCGAAGTCGGCCGGCACGGGGCTCCAGACGACCCCGAGTGTCTGGAACGGCTACCTCAACATGACGGGCATCGACGCGCTCGCGCGCCTCAAGCCCGCAAAGCAGGGCTAGGGCCCGAGCACGCCGTGGCCTGAGCCGGGCCGGGACGGGTGGTGCGCCGCAGAGAGGCGCACCACCCTCCCGCCCGGACGCACCGTCCCGGCCGCTCGACCGACCATCATGGAGACGGCGTGACCCGCTACCTCGCCCGCAAGAGCCTCCTCTACCTGCTGACGTTCTTCGTCGCCGTCACCATCGATTGGGCGATCCCCCGACTGATGCCCGGCGACCCGATCGACGGCCTGATCAGCCGCCTGCAGGCCGACTCGACGGCGTCCCAGGAGCTCCACGGGTACTTCACGGAGTCGTTCGGCCTCGACCAGCCGCTGTGGCGCCAGTACGCGAACTTCTGGCGCGGGCTCGCGCACGGCGACCTCGGGCCGAGCATCGCGTACGTCGGCTCGTCGGTCAGCGAGCTGATCTGGGCGGCGCTGCCGTACACCCTCGCCCTGCTCGTCCCGGCGATCATCCTGAGCTACGTCGCCGGCAACCGCGTCGGTGCGATGGCTGCGCGCCGCAAGGTCCTGGACAACACCGTCCTGCCGTTCGCCTACATCCTCACCGCAACGCCATACGTCTGGCTCGCGCTCGTGCTCGCCTACTTCCTCGCGTTCAAGTGGGGGATCTTCCCCGTCTCCGGCGCCTACGACTTCTCGCTCCAGCCCGCCTGGACGTGGGAGTTCGCGTGGAGCTTCCTCCAGCACTGGTTCCTCCCGTTCCTCACCCTGTTCCTCGTCTCGTTCGGCGGGTGGGCGATCGGGATGCGGAACCTCATCATCTACGAGCTCGAGTCGGAGTACTCCAACTACCTGCAGGCGCTCGGCGCGCCGGGCACGCTCGTCCGCAGGTACGCGTACGGCAACGCCGTGCTGCCCCAGATGTCGGGCCTCGCGCTGGCCCTCGGCGCCGTGGTCGGCGGCGCCCTCGTCACGGAGATCGTCTTCGGCTACCCCGGTATCGGGACGCTGATCATCACCGCGCTCCAGAACCGCGACTACTTCCTGCTCCAGGGGCTGTTCCTGTTCATCATCATCGGCGTCCTCGTCGCCAACTTCGTGGTCGACATCCTCTACGTGGTCGTCGACCCGCGGACGCGCATCGGGATCCAGGGGTCGTAGGTGGAGTCGCGCGCCGACCTGGTGGCAACGCCGGAGATCGCCCTCACCGGCGAGGGGGCGTCGCTCGAGGACGCCTACCCGGAGCCACCCGTCCGCCGCTTCGAGGCGCTGCACTTCGCGGTGCGGAACGCGAAGCTCGTCATCGGGCTCGCGGTCGTGCTGGCGTTTCTCGTCGCCGCGATCGCAGGCCCGTGGCTCACCGACGCGACGCCGTTCGAGTTCGGCTATCCGCTCGGCGAGCCGCCGTCGACCGCTCATTGGCTCGGGACGACGGCGCCCGGCCAGGACGTCTACTCGCAGTTCGTCTACGGCCTGCGCTCGAGCTTCGTGGTCGGCGCGCTCGCCGCGACCGTCGCCGGACTCCTCGGCATGGTGGTCGGGTTTCTCGGCGGCTACCTCGGCGGTGTGATCGACGAGCTCCTGAGCATGGTCACGAACATCGTGCTCGTGATCCCGACGCTCGCCGTGCTGATCATCGTGTCGGCGTACCTGACGGTCGGCAGCCTCTGGTCGGAGGCGCTCCTCATCGGGCTCACCTCGTGGCCGTGGGCGGCCCGCGCGATTCGCGCGCAGACGTTCTCGCTCGCCTCGCGCGACTTCGTGAGTCTCGCCCGGCTCTCCGGGCAAGGGACCGTGAAGGTGATCGTCAGGGAGATCGCGCCGAACATGAGCTCGTACCTCTTCCTGACGTTCATCCTGCTGTTCGGCGGCGCGGTGCTCATCGCCGCGACGCTCGACTTCCTCGGGCTCGGCCCCTCCCAGGTGATGTCACTCGGGCTGATGCTGAACAACGCCGTCTCGAACGCCGCGCTGCAGCTGGGAATGTGGTGGTGGTTCATCCCGCCGGGCGTCGGCATCACCGCGATCGTGGGCGGCCTCTACATCATGAACGTCGGCCTCGACGAGGTCTTCAACCCGAAGCTGAGGCGGACGTGAGCCTCGCGGTCGACAACCTCCGCGTCTACTACCGGACGCTGCGCGGGGACGTCCGCGCGCTCGACGGCGCGACGTTCACGGTCCGAGACGGCGAGATCATGGGCGTCGCCGGCGAGTCCGGGTGCGGCAAGACGACGCTCGGGAAGAGCCTCATCCGACTGGACGGCCGCATGCGCGTCGCGGAGGGGACGGTCACGCTGGACGGCGTCGAGCTGCCGATCGCCGACGATCGGGCGATGGACACGTATCGCTTCCGCCACGTCTCGATCGTCCCGCAGTACGCGATGAGCGCGCTGAACCCGATCCGGCGGATCGGCCGCATGATCTCGGAGCTCCTCTCTTCGCGCGGCGTCTCCTACGAGGAGACGCTCCCCGAGCTACGCCGCCGGCTGGCGCTCGTCGGCCTCGAGGACGAGGTTCTCGAGCGCTACCCGATCGAGCTCTCGGGCGGGATGAAGCAGCGCGTCGTGATGGTGCTCTCGACGCTCATGAACCCTTCCCTCCTGATCGCCGACGAGCTGACGTCGGCCCTCGACGTCTCGACGCAGAAGGCGGTCGCCGAGATGCTCGTCGAGTTCCGCGACCGCGGGTTCGTCAAGAGCACGATCGTCATCACGCACGACCTCTCGATCCTCTACCAGGTCGCCGACACGATCCTCGTGATGTACGCGGGCAAGCTCGTCGAGAAGGGCTCGGCCGCCGAGATCACCGAGGACCCGCGCCATCCGTACACGAAGCTCCTGATCGCGTCGCTCCCCGAGGTCGGCGTGCGCTTCGAGGAGCGGCGCCTGACCGGCATCGCGGGGCGCCCGCCCTCGCTGCTGCGGCCTCCGACCGGATGTCGCTTCCGCGCGCGCTGCCCGCTCGCCACCGAGGAGTGCGCTGAGGAGCCGCCGTTCGTGGAGATCGCCCCGGGACGCTACGCGGCGTGCTGGAAGGCGGCTGCCTGATGCTGCAGGTCGACGACGTCACGAAGGTCTTCCGCACGGGCCTGTTCGGGAGCGGCTCGCAGACGGCGGTGTCGGGCGTGAGCTTCGACGTCCGCGCGGGCGAGGTCGTCTCCCTCATCGGCGAGAGCGGGAGCGGCAAGACGACCGTCGGGCGGATGATCCTGCGGCTGACGACGGCGACGGCGGGGACGATCAGCTTCGGCGGCGAGGATGTCGCCGGCTACAGCCGCCGCGACCTCCGGCGCTACTACGCGCGGGTCCAGGGCGTCTTCCAGGACCCGTTCAGCTCGTACAACCCCGTGTTCAAGGTCGACCGCGTGCTCGGGATGCTGCGCTCCAACTACCTCCCGGGCCTCTCCGACCAGGAGTGGAAGCGCACGCTGCGCAGCTCGCTCGAGGCGGTGTCGCTCGAGCCGTCCGACGTACTCGGCAAGTACCCGCACCAGCTCAGCGGCGGGCAGCTCCAGCGCCTGATGGTCGCGCGGGCGCTGCTCCTCGAGATCGAGCTGCTCGTCGCGGACGAGATCATCAGCATGCTCGACGCCTCGACCCGCATCGACGTCCTCAACCTGCTCGGCGACCTCAAGGGGCGCGGCCTCGGGATCCTCTTCATCACGCACGACCTGTCGCTCGGGAACTACATCAGCGACCGCACGCTCATCCTGCGCCGCGGCCGCGTCGTCGAGCTCGGGCCGACGCCGAAGGTGTTCGGCGACCCGCGGCACTCGTACACGCGGGCGCTCCTCTCGTGCGTGCCGCAGCTGCATCGCAAGTGGAGCGACGAGGCGGGCGGGGTGGCGACCGGGAACGGCGGCCCGCCTGCGGCGTCGGCGAATGGCGGCGGCCTCGTCGCCGTCGACGACGATCACTTCGTCGCGCCGGAGGACGAGGCGTGAGCAGGATCGGTCTCCAGCTGTACACCGTGCGGGACGCTGCGGCGACCGACCTCGCCCGGACGCTCGGCCGCGCGGCCGAGCTCGGGTTCGAGGGCGTCGAGCTCCACGACCTGCACGGGCACGCGCCGGGCGAGGTGCGCGCGATGCTCGACGCGCACGACCTCGCCGTCTGCGGAAGGCACGTCGGTCTCGAGACGGCCGAGGACGACCTCGGCGGGCTTGCCGCGGAGCTCGAGACGCTCGGCACCGACAGGTTGGTCGTCGCCTGGATCGAGCCGCCGCGTACGCCCGTCGAGGCGGATGCCGCCGTCGCGCGGCTCGTGCGCGCGGCGGAGCGCGCCGCGGAGGCAGGCCTGCGGCTCGGCTTCCACAACCACGACGCCGAGGTTGCGGCGCAGTCCGACGGCCGGAGCGTCCTCGATCTCCTTCTCGCCGCCGACGACGGGCCGTTCCTCGAGCTCGACCTGGGCTGGGCGTGGTACGCCGGCGTCGACCCGATCACGCTGCTCGACGCCGCCCGCGGCCGCGCGCCCCTCGTGCACGTCAAGGACATGCGCCGCGACGGCGGGCCGGTGCACGTCCCCCTCGGCGGCGGCGACGTCGACTACGACGGCCTCGCGGACGCTGCCGATCGCGCCGGCGTGGAGTGGCTGATCGTCGAGCAGGACGAGAGCTCCGGCGACGCGTTTGCAGCGGTGTCCGAGTCGCTGGCCGTCCTGCGGTCGCTGGTGGAGGTGCGCGCGTGACGTCGCGGGCGCGTGTCGGCATCGTCGGCTGCGGCGTGATCAGCCACGCCTACGCCGAGAACGCGGCGGCATTCGACCGCTTCGAGATCCTCGCGTGCGCCGACCGTGATCCGCTCCGGAGCGAGGCGCTCGCGGCCGCGCACGGCCTCGCGTCGACCACGGTCGACGATCTCCTCGCCTGCGAGGACGTGGACGTCGTCCTGAACCTCACGCCACCTTCGGTCCACGCCGACGTGACGCGGGCCGCGCTCGAGTCGGGCAAGCACGTGTACTCGGAGAAGCCGCTCGCGATGTCGGCGGCCGCGTCGGCCGAGCTCCTCGACCTCGCCGACCGAACCGGCCTCCGCGTCGGCTGCGCGCCGGACGTCTTCCTCGGCGGCGCCTTCCAGGAGGCGCGCTCGCTGATCGACAGCGGCTCGATCGGGCGGCCGCTCGGCGTCTCGGCGACGATGCTCGCGGGCGGGCAGGAGGCCTGGCATCCCGATCCCGACATCTTCTTCCGGGACGGCGCCGGGCCGCTGCTGGACATGGGCCCGTACTACCTCACCGCGATCGTGGCGCTGCTCGGCCCGATCGTCCGAGTGGCCGGCCTCTCCACGACGTTCGTCGCCGAGCGGACGATCGAGATCGGCCCCCGTCGCGGCGAGCGCTTCGCGGCCGAGACGCCGACCCACACGACGGCGGCGCTCGAGCTCGGATGCGGCGCGACGGCGACGCTCCTCGCCACGTTCGAGGCGCCGAGCCACTACTCCTCGACGTTCCTCGTGCTCGGCTCGGAGGGGACGCTGCTGCTTCCCGACCCGAACATGTTCGGCGAGACGATCCGGCTTCGCGGAGGCCGGGGGGAGTGGGAGGTGCATCCGTACCGCTCCCGCGGCGCGCGCGAGGTCCGAGGCATCGGCCTCCAGGACATGGTCGACGCGATCGCGCACGACCGGGAGCCGCGGGCGTCCGGCCGGCTCGCCCTCCACGTGATCGACGTCGCCCGCTCGATCCTCGCCGCGGCGGAGTCCGGAACGACCCTGCAGGTCGGGTCGACCGTCGATCGTCCGGACCCGCTTCCGGTCGAGAAGACGGTCGCGGCGCGCCGCGCCGCGTCGTCGCGTTAGCTCGCCGCGAGGAGGCGCTCCTCCTCGCGCCGCCGCCGGCCACGGCGGGTCAGCCAGACGGCGACGGCGACGAGCAC
>Ga0068858_100003598_pt1 | contig 15336 bp, 19 predicted proteins | sample KBSSwiS12_FD_66589 | JGI IMG/M metagenome (GOLD analysis project Ga0068858, IMG submission 66589) | Switchgrass rhizosphere microbial communities from Kellogg Biological Station, Michigan, USA - KBS Switchgrass S1-2 | ecosystem: Host-associated > Plants > Roots > Rhizosphere > Soil ... | reverse complement strand
GATTTTTCCCACCAATTCTGGAAGGGGCAGGTCGGTGAGGTAGTTAATGACCGCTCTATTTTCGTAGCCCTTAAGTTGACTCCGCGCCATGGTCTCGTAAACTTTGTCATGCGCCGGCGTTCCACTGATGATGAACACCTGCTCTGTACCGGGATGTAATCTCAGCGCCAGATCCAGCGTTTTTCTGTAGCTGTTTACATAGACGATCCCAGTGGCCCCAGCTCCTGACCTACGCTGCGCCGCGCTGGCATAATTGGTAGCGCCGAAGACGATGGGTGTATGAGGAAGGAAGTCCTTGCGGTACTTGAAAAGGAAATCCAGAGGCGCACTCGCAGTAGGAACGACAATATCTATCGGGAAGTCGGCATACTTCTGCCGAAGATAATCGTGCAAAAACTTAGATTGGCTCTCTCCCGGGAACCGGCTGGATTCCAAGAATTCGGAATAAAACTCAACGGGTCCTGGCGCGGCCGCTCGCATGGCCGTTTGAAAATGGCTTTCGAAGTCCACATTGGCGGGATGGTCTTTTTCATCCCAGTACAACACCAACACCCGTATTGGTCTAGCCAACTGCTGCCCCTGGCCGCCTAAGGGCGCCAGACAAACTAGGGACAAGAGGAGCAAAGCCGTTGAACTTAGCTTCGACAATATTTTCATCAAAACATTAGCTTGATGCCAAGCTGCATCTGCCGCGACGATCCGGATTCGCCGGTTGGAAAGCGTGTGTTCGTGATGCGTCCAAAGCCCGGAGTGCCAACGACATTTCCCGGCTGGCCGAAGTTTGCATGGTTGAAAAGATCGAAAATCTCGACCCGGATCTGCAGGCGGATCTTGTCGCTCAGTTCAGTGTTCTTCGTGAGCGAAACGTCAGTATTATTGAACCCCGGCCCGACAACCACGTTCCGGCCCAGGTTGCCGAAGCGCGAAATGGGTGAAAATACCGAAGTATCGAACCAACGATCTACACTGCGGAAAATCGCGATCGGCCCGCTTACGTCAGGCCGGAGCGTATTGGCAACACCTGTGACCGTGCTGTTAGACGTTACGATGTTGACCGGATTGGCGCTCTGCACCTGCATTACCATAGCGAGCTGCCAACCCCGCACTAACGGGTTGCTGTGGAAAGGCAGGTCATATATCGCGCGGGCGACGAAGCGGTGGCGGGCGTCGAAATCCGATGCGCCGCGGTCGCCACGTAGGTTGTAACTGTTCTGCACGACGATACCCTGCGAGCTGAGGGAATTATAGTCCAAAGACTTCGACCAAGTGTAGGACAGGTTGATCTGCAAGCCGCTCGCAAGCGGCCTGCTCCCCGTTACCCACAACGCGTTGTAACTCGCATTGCCAGTACTCTCTGCTTGTGTGATGTTGCCTATTGGCGCTTTCGGCAGTATTGCGCTCGACGGCGAGACGAACGGATAGGGTCGCACTCCGTCGACCGGCTGATTGATGTTGCGCCGCAGGATGAGGTGAGTGCCCTTGGATCCAAAATATCCGGCCATCACCACGAGATTCTGCAAAACCTCGCGCTGCACGTTCAGGTTCCATGACTGCACGTAAGCATTGTCGAATCCGTGATCTACGGTCGTTGGCGCAAGTCCCGCGGCGTGAGCTGAATCAATTGCGTTCTCGAACCGGATCGTTCCGGTTACCGTAAGCGGGATGGCCAGTGGGGGATTCCCGCTTGTGCCAGTTACCACGCTTGTCATAGGCTGATCCACGAAGATCCCATACGCGCCGCGTACGGAAGTCCTTCCATCTTTGAACGGGTCCCAGGCGAAGCCGACCCGGGGTTGAAAATTTTTATTATTCTGATGGTAAATGTTGTCAAGTCCCTGCCCAAGGCGAACAAGCGAGGCCGAGGCAGGGTCAAAGACGATGAAACGGCCGTAGCGCTCGTCGGGCGTGAAGTTCCAGTCGTAGCGCAAGCCGAGTACAAGTGTCAGGTTAGGATGCCATTTGTAATTGTCCTGGATGAAGAGGCCAAGAGATCCCTGTTCGATGCTACTGGACTGGCTGCCAAGCGTCACGCTGAAGGAGTTGGCGGTATCAGCCAGGAATGCGGCCACGCTGGGAAAATTGAACGCGCCGCTGCCCAGGCGGAAGTTGTTGTTGAGAAATTGTCGAAACTCGCCGCCGATTTTGAGCGAATGCCGTCCGCACAGGCAGCTCATCATGTCACCGGCCACAATAGTGGTGTCGCCACGTCCCGATGGGAATGCGGATGGGCCGCCGAAGTTAAGGGCGCCACCAGCAATGTTGATCTGCGGCAAGCCGATGGGCTGGGCAATGCCGTCGCGGATTTCGAAATTGGCGGGGTTGAGTAGCGCATTTGGCTGGGTCGTGCTGGAGAGGCGATTCAGGCCGAGGCGCAACTCATTGATGCGATTCTGTCCGAAGATGTGCGTCTCGTTCAGCGAGAAGAACTGCCTTTGCGGGCGCTGGATGTATCCGAAATTTGGGATCGTGTTGCCCCGCAAGGTGGGTTCTACAGTCTGAGTGAGGTCGAAGCCGTAGTAGCCGTGCAGCCGGTCGCTCTGACTGAAAATGTGAGTGATGTCCATCCCCCACTGATCCGCATTCACCGGCGCGGATGCCGAACCGATAAATCGCGATGTTCCCGCGGAGTCGATCATGTTCGACCGCGGTATCAGTTCGATGAGTTGCGCGATCACGCCGCTGGAGGCGGACCCGCGTTCCGCGTCGCTCAGGACCAGGCTGTTGAGGTCAACCTGTTGCACCTGGCGGAGCCCTTCGTATGAAAGAAAGAAGAACGTCTTGCTCCTGACGGTAGGGCCTCCCAGGTTGCCGCCGAACTGATTGCGCTTGAATGGTGGGGGCTTGGTGGAAGCAAAAGTGAAGAAGTTGCGAGCATCCAGGGCATTGTTGCGCAGAAACTCGAACAGTTCGCCATGGAATTGGCTCGCACCCGAGCGAGTGGCTAAGTTGACAATCGCGCCCGAGCTTTGACCGTATTCCGCGCTGAAGGTTGAGTTGTCAATCTTGAACTCCTGAACTGCACTGATCGAGGGCTGGAAGAGAATCGAGCTAAAGACGAGATCGTTAAGCGTGATCCCATTGATCATGTAGTTCACCGTCTCTTCCCGATTGCCGGCCGTGTTAATTGCCAGTGCCCCCAAACCTCGGGTGGGCGCCGCCGAGAATCCGGTCTGCGGCGGTGTAACGGACCCAGGTGAGAGCACGGCGAGGTCCAGAAAGTAGCGCCCGTTTAGAGGGATTTCCTGGACCGTTCGGCCATCGATCACGTGCCCCACGGAAGTTGTGGCCCGATCAATCAGGGCCGTCTGAGATCTCACCGTAACTTCCTGCGAAATATCTCCCACTTGGAGTTGCACGTCCTGAGCCACGGTCCTGGCAACATCCATCGTTAGCGATTCCACCGTGTACAGTCGAAACCCAGGGGCCTTCGCCTGCATACGGTAGACGCCGGCAGGCAACGCAGGAATTTCGTAGATGCCTTCACCATTCGTCCTCACAGAGCGCTCAGCAAGGGTTGCACGGTCGCGCACGACGATCTCCGCGTTGACCACGATCCGATCGGAAGGATCAACCACCCTACCAGTCAATACACCGTTCGACTGTGCTTGGACACAGACCGCCGCGATGCCCAGTAGTAACCCGCCCCGGATGGTTAGGGGGCATGTTGCTGGGAAAAACCTACATCTGCCGCGTGTGCACATAAACCCTTCGATTGATGCCATCAGGGACGGTGAGGATTAAAAAAACTACACATGCACGTCGTGCAATACATACGCTATCACCACTTGCACATGAACGGGGGACATTGTTCTCCTCCTTCGTAAGCATTATGCGGGTAAATATCCGTTGTAATAAAAAGTGTCTAACGTTCCTTGGGGGAAGTCTGTCCTCTAAGGAGAGCTCCGGTATGGCGGATCGTAATTGGGACGTGCTGGAATTCGTTGAACGCTTTCGAAACGGCGAATTCGACGGCCATTTGGCGGAAACCCTTGATTCATTGTCGCCCGAGCAAAGAGGGGAGCTCCAGGGTCAGATGATACGGGGCGAGAGCGGTATTGAGATCTCGCCGCAAGACGACCTGACTCCGGACAAGTCGACTTAAGCCTTTGCTGAAGGTCTTTTGATAAGTAGCCGGGTCAAAAATAGAGCGAATGACCTTGGTTAGCATCCACTTGATGACTAGCTGGTCATGCAAGGTTTCCAGCCAAGGCGGGTGCGCCATGCAAGGGCTCCCGCCTCCACGCAAGTATCTCCCCCCGAGTGCTTGCGAAACCGAAGTGAGCGTTTGTTCGCAAGAACCGGCGCTCCCCTTCTTCTCGACAAACCAGCGGACCGGCGCTTCAAGTCGTCCGGCACGCCCTACGGCCAGCCATTAGCGGGGCTGGTCCTCTGATTAAACCCAGCCCCGCAAATCGATGAGGGAGCGGAAGCGCCCGTCCTCTGGAACGGACACTCCCGTCCCGGCAGGCACTCGGAGGGGAGATGCCCGCTCGGCTGGGTAAAGTGCTAGACGAAAGCCCAGCCGTGTGGATCGCAGATGCCTGCCAAAGGGCATCCGATCTAATTTTTTTAGAATATTCAAATGAACCCCTCCGCGCTTCAAATAGAAGGCGGTGGAGGTCCTAAATTTGCTCTGGGCTTAGCACATCGACAGTGTCCTCTGATTCGCCGTCGAGTTCGCTTTTTCATAAGCATTGAACAAATTCGAGTACATCGCATTGTTCATCCGACATTTGACGGTTCCCTTGCTGGGTAGAATCCCTCGGTGCGGTCTATGGCTCAAGAAATTTGGCTCAAAGTGCCACTACCGTTTTGGCCATTGAAACCATTGCACAGTCGTAATAAGCTGTTAGGGTATGGCGCGTTGCGCATTCTGCAAACGTCAAGCAGCAGAGTTTTGCGAGTATGGTGTGCCGATTTGCCCCGCTTGCTTGGACCTCGGGAGGGCGATACGCCATCATGGGACCTTCGCTCCGCCTTAGATCACGATCTTTTTGAAGCGACGCTGCGGGTTGAAATCGCTTCCATTGAGTTCAAATTCTTAATTGAGGACATCCCCAGCGGTCTCCCTCACCCAGATGGTGGTCAGCGTATTCAGAACTCCTCTCGCAAGCTGGCCGCTGCACTGCGACAGAGGGAACGCGCACATAAACGACTGGATGACTATCTGAGTCGGGGGATTATCCCGGCGGACTGACCTCCTGGCGGGCAAAAAGCGGAATCCGGGAATCCAGGCCAGGAGAAGGTTCAAGCTCAGTAACGAATCGTCCTACAAGTCCGTCCGGCCGCGCAGCATTTTTTGAGCCCGAACACTGGAAACGCCATCGTTAAATTGTCTCTAGACAACGATGGAAGTGGAGGGATAGCAACGAAGATGACTCAATGCATGACGGCGCTCGTGCTTGCAACAGTTCTGGTGGTGCCCGCCATCGCCCAGAACGCGGCTACGTCCAATATGGAGATCCTTAGCCAGAAAATCAAGGCGGACAAGAAATTGGTTGTGGCGGAGAACCTGAAACTCACCGACGAGGAAGGCGCCAAGTTTTGGCCCGTGTACGCGGCCTATCAGAAAGACCTGCAGCGGATTAACGAACGGCTCGCCACCGCGATTCTGGCTTACGCAGACGCGTACGACAAAGGGCCGGTTACAAATGAAAAGGCGCTCACGTTGCTGGACGAGTACCTTGCGATCGACGACGCCGAGGCGAAACTGAAAAGCTCCATGATGCCAAAAATCTTGGCCGTACTCCCCGCCGTGAAGGCTGCACGCTACATTCAGATCGAGAACAAAATCCGAGCGGCGGTGCGCTACGAGCTGGCCGCAGCCATTCCACTCGTCGAATAGAAGCACCCACGAATCCTGAGCGACCGCAATCTTGAAGGAGCCAATATGCGCCCGATGCTTCTTTGGCTGTTAGTCTGCGTCTGCGTAGCCGAGGGCGAGACTGTCTCGAACTGGACCTCGGATTACCCTCCTTGCAATCGGCACTCCGAGCTGACTCGAACGGGACACTTGGATCTCGGAGTGCGAGTGGCTACCGCAAATCCATCTCTCGCTAAAGAGTTTCGGCGCGCCATGGATTTCTGGGCCAGTATTTTAGACCTGGATTGGCACGAGGATGACACTGAGAATTGTTCGATTCAACTCGTGGATGGAGAGCGCGAGCTCTTCGAATCTCCGACGATCGCGGCAAGGTCCCATTTGCCTGGCCGGCTCCATTTTCAAGGCTGGATTGCGTTCAATCCGGCCCAGACACTGAGCGAGACCGAGTTATACCGGATAGCGGCACACGAGATCGGCCACATACTCGGATTGCAACATAACTCGAATGCAATGTCGGTGATGTACGGTTTCGACATAGAGGGCCTGGAATGGGTCGACTCCACCGATCTGGCAGCGTTGGCAACCCATCACAAGTTGCGCATCGCGACTATCGACAAGCCGGTCAAGTTGATTCAGCTGCATTGAGGCCTGCTCCGGATTCGAAGTTGCCGGTTGCCCGCTTTCGGGGATCGTGAGGACTATTTTCCGCCCTTTCGCGCATTGATCTCAGGAAGGGTAACCAGGCCCGCGGCGAGATCCCAAAGTTCTTGCCCAACTTCAACCATTGCCGAATCGTTCCTTGAGCTAACCGTAATTTGCACTCGTCCATCTCCGTGTATTACAGCCGCCCCTATTTCAAACCCCTCGTTCTCGAGAATCTTGAGAGCGGCATCATTCCGGGCACCTTCCATCCTATTTTCCCTTCGCTTCGCCCTCGAACGTGTCATAAATGAAGCAGACTGGAGATTCATCTAGTCACCCTTACCGCAAGGGGACTGCAATCTCATGTCCACTTAATAAGCGATTGAAAACAGGACGATCGACACTTAGAGGATCGGCCGTGGATCACCAACTCCGGTGCTTTTGAGCCAGTACCTCTAAGTTCCGGATGGCCTCGCAGGAGCAGGTTATAGGGACGGCGAAGTTACCGGCGCACCCTCCGAACTTGAACGCCTACGCCGGACCTTCCGCTCTATGGCAGCAAGCAGGGTCTTGGCCGTGGTGGGCTGGACGCTGATCGGTAAGGGGAGCGATGGAATCTGTTTAGGTTCGGGAGAAGCGAACGATCTTGTTTCCGTATCGGCTGCGGTGTCTTGTATCGTCTTCAATGCTTTGGGAATCCATTCTATTGACAATCAAGATGTGCTCTCCGTCGCGCGTTTCAGCCTTTCGACAAGGCGTCGAGCTAGGTAAATAGCTGCGTAGCCGAGCATGAAGGTCCAGAAGGATAAGTGGAAGTCTGCGCTCAGCCCAAAGGCACAATTTCTCCGCAGCTGGCGGAGGGCCGACCTGCGGTGGACCCGGGTTGAGTTCGAACACGCCTAACAGGGACCCGTTAGCTACGATGAGACTCCAGAGCAGTTGATTCCAAGAATTCGAGACCTCGCGAGCAATCGTCAGAAGCCTGGTTGGGCCGCAAAGACAATTCTCTAGGGAAAATTCGATAGTTGGTCCGCTTGAAGCATCGGCTAAAAACGATAGAAAAGATAGAGCGAGTGTCTACCAATAGGCATCAGACTAGCAACGACACGACTGGGCTTTCACCCAAAGTTTCCCCAGTCGAGCGGGCATCTCCCTCCGAGTGCCCGCAAGGCGGGGCGTCAGCTCGCCCAAGCGGGCGCTCCCGCGCCCTAGCCATAGTTGGGCTGAACAGGGATAGAGTTGGGCCTCCCCCGCAACGCCTTCGCTGGCGTCTTGTCTGCATGCGTAACCACTGAGCGAATCTTCAATCGCAATGCGGACCTCTCCGATATCGCGCAGGCGATTCTTCGCATAGCGGTTGAGGTACTTCACAACGCTAGAATCACGTCGCGCCTATTGGCAAACTACCGTTGCAAAGGTGTGGACAGATATGGTCTTGCTCCCAAGGATTAGAGGCCGAAAATGAATTTGCAAGAGAAGGTTTCTCACCCACTTCACTCCCATGCCTGAGGGCTGACAAGCCTACCTGAACTGGATCCTAACAGTTCGCAATCGACCATATATGATTTAGGGCAGTTGTGTTGCTCGTCATAGAGGCATAAGCGTCGGCTAACTTGCGGATAGCTAGCCGCTATCTGAATGATAGAAAGGCCAGTTCGGGGGATATCTTTCGGCCAAAATGATTGCGCTGAGCAGCGGTCCGTGGGAAGATTCCCTGGGGTGTTAAAGAGCTTCTTCCTCCGAGAGCTTTTGAGCATCTTGACGCTGGGGATCGGAGACTGCAACATTTCCTTCCCCGGCGTGTCCATCCAGAGGGGGCGATCGTACGGGACGATCTGAAGCGGAGCGGCTAGCCGCAAGGCCCACCTTGGAGTAGCTGGCTCACGAGAAATACCCCTATGCCCCGGCAGCTAGGCTAACTTTCTATCCTCGATAGAGAGGAAGTTTGACCAGAACCTGCTTGTCAAGAATTCTTCAAAAAATGGAGCGGAGGCCCCTAATAGGCATCTCGGGGTAAAGCCGGCTGGATCACCCCTTAGTGCCTCCCAGCAGGCGCCACGGCGGGGCTGAGATCAGTCAGAAGATTCATCCCTGCTCCTGGTTCGCTCCATTCGTGCCCGGACGATCTATAGTGGGTTCAATCGTTGAACCCCCCACTCCCAGCAGCGTTGCTGCTAGTCCACTACGGTAGGGGAGACTTTCGTGAAACACAAACAACGTTCTCTACTTTCCTTCGCTCGCCCAGGGCGGGTCCGCCTCGACGCACCTTAGCCCGGTCACCGTTAAATTCACGAACCAGCATATCTGTTGCAATTGGACTCAGTGCGTCACTGCTTCCACCTGAAGAGTGCATCGGAAGATGACGTCGATGGAATGCGATCCAGGGCCCAGGAGCTTACAACGGTTTAGATAGTCCTGAGCATCGTTCTGGGTATCGTGGCACAGAACGCTACTCCAGAAACTTGAGGCTTCCTTCGCTGTTCTCGCGACGATGTACTTCGTGATTGTCATTGGTCCTCTTAAGTTGATGTTCCTGCAAAACGGCGTTATCAATGTCCGGTAGATCACAATCCCGCGGACCAAAGTCGCTTGCAAGTCGCAACTCGCCAGCGTTTCCTTGTGTAGAAACGTGAAACGTCCTCCAAGCGCACCAATACGGGGTTATGGAGAGAAAAAGCCAATGGAAATTGAACACTTCAAAATGCAGGTGGCACCATTTTCGTTAATCGATCTCCTTCTAGTGTGACGCTCCCGGTCAGGTTCGCTCCAACTGAATCGCGGTAATACAACGTTTGCGTGTCCATTACCGAAGTCTCCCTTGTAGGAGGGCCCAGAATTTCTACTACTTGCGCCCGCGACATTCCCTGCGTCAGCAGGTTCCAATTCGATGCTAAGTTCCAGGGAGGTGTCAGAGGAGGGATGGGCACAGGCGCTGGGATCGCCTTCAAATCCCTCACAGCTGCCTCTACCTTCAGAATCGCGTCGGCGATATTGCCGGCCTTCGCGCCATTCTCTTGCATCGCCTTCATTGCCTTCTCCAACTGGGCTATCCGATCTTCTTGATCGGTGATTTTTCGCTCGAGTTGAGACACCTGAAGAGCCAAGTCATTCGGCTGGCCATCCTTCGTCTGTGCTGTCGCAGTTGGTATTAAGATCGAGCTAATCAACCAGATCGTGCACCCGCAGAGAATTCGAACCATATTGCATTTCTAACCTCCATTCGAACGCGCCATATGCGTCACGAAGGCCAAAAGGTAGTAGATTACTTCGGTGCCGCCCACAGTTCTCAGCCTGGCACCGTCATCAGAGTATCTAGCTCTTGCCTATGACCACAAGAGCATACTTTTCAAACCTCAAGCAGCAGCTGGAAATCGTGAGCGCGTTGCCGTCGAATGTCAGCTTAACGGGCTGGCGATGCTCTGGGCAGGTTAGAAGTCTGGTCTTTTCCTCGGCTTCCTCGAGAACGCGCTGTCGCACACGTTCGACTACATCGTCGCTGTCGAAACAAATGCTTGATCCCATGATGGAAACTCCTTTAGAACAGTGGGCCTGCTCAAACTTATCGTTGCCATCCCGTTGTCGAGCATCGCCTATATCCCTTTCAATCACGAGATTGGAGGTGCTTACCGCCTAGGCAACGGCAGCAAATACGCGTTCCCGCGAAATTCTACCCGCGGGTTTTGCCGGCCCGTCGGCGGTGAGAAGAATATGCTCCGGTTCATAGGTGTGCATGGCCTTTGCCAGCGCAATGAGACAAGCTTGCCGCGGGCTGACGCGGCCGGTATCTAGAACTGCTGAGTAAACCCGCGGAACACGCCCGGGGGCGTACCATTCGGGTGTCGCCGATGCTCTCCGTAGGAGACCCATCAGAGCTGCCCCGATCTGGCCTTTCGTTCTCGATTCCACCACCCCTATAGCTTTTACCTGAGACAGCAAGTCTGCGATTTCGATCTTCAACGGCGAAGCTCCAGCCAGCGCCACTGCACCCACTCGCAGTCCGTCACGCCTCAGCGAGTCGACTGCGTCTCTGACGACAGATGCCATGACGGCCTTGAGGCCGACGAAGGCATAGTCGGCATCGATAATCCGATAGTATTCGACCGCGGATTTCATTCCGTGCAGTCTCATTGGGCCGCCATGTCCTTCACCTGGTCAGCTTGCGCAACTTTCGGCGCATGGACCCAAAGGATTCTCCGGTCTAGGGTCGCGGTTACTTTGTCGACGTTGATCGGGGCCGGCAATTCCAGCCGCCGGAACAACCGTTTATCGGAGAATTCGCAAAGGAGAACGCCATCCTTTGTCCCATCGTGGCTGTGAGTGTTCCTGGCTTCCACAATGAGCGCCTCAGGAGCGGCAGTCACTTTGAGGTTTTTTCCCCTGAATCCAGGGAGTGCAATGCGGGCACGAAAGTCTCGAGCACTTTCTATCAACTCCACTGTCGGCGACCAAATCACGTCGCGCTCCTCCTCCACGAAAGTATCCGCGAGGGCTTTCATCTCCTCGCCAAAGGTGGGTGGTGGCACGGATTCGCGAAACGGTTCAACCTGGATGGGTTGTGACATAGGTGGAGTTAACGTCGAGAGCAGGCTGCGGCGTGAACCACGCGCCTCGTCCTTAGACGCAGATTAACATTGAATCGGGTGGGCCGATAGCTGGATAAAATACCAGGTGTAGCGGGGGTACAGATTAAATTAAGTCTTCGTCTGCCTTGAGCAATCAGATGCAGGATCAGACTCATTGAAACAAGCATCGCCAGTTCTTAAGTTGGCAGCGAGAACAGATACAGTAAGATTCCTACGGCCATTAGTGGGCATCCGACCACTAGGAAGGCGACGAAAGCTAAAGGGTGGAGAACCAGTAAGGATCCCAGTTGCACTAGTAATCCCGCTCCCACGAGGAAACCGGCCCATCGAATTCTACGTTCGGTTACGGAAATGTCCACGTGCACCCAAAGATGCCTTAGCCCTTCTTACGTCCAAGGGCATAATCCGAAGTTGCGTTGTACTTCACCCGCTAAACTTGCGACAGGATTATTGGCAAACTACCGTTGCAAAGGTGTGGACAGAAGTGGTCTTGTTCCCAAGGATTAGAGGCCGAAAATGAATCTGCAAGAGAAGGTTTCTCACCCACTTCACCGCCATAACCTGTGGGCTGACAGAACGGGAAATGCTAACACCCCTGACCCGAGTGACCTCACCCTGGGAGTTGATGTTCAACTCGAAAAAGCCGTGAGCAGAGGAGGGACAGTTGGCGTCTGGCGTCAATTCCAACGATGCCCGATCTGCGTTGTACCGCAAGCTGTTGGGCAAGCCGCTTGGCAGCAATCGATTAAATTGCTCACGGGAAGTCACATCGCTCTCTGCAAAAAGCCCAGCACCAAGTAGAAACAAAAACACGAGAATCGCACGCACGCAATAATCTCCTGAGAGGTGATGTTAAAAGAGTCAGAGCCGATGCAATATTTGAGCTTTGTACGCGTTCAGGAAGGCAAGATCTGCCGAACCATTTCGATCAGTTCACCGAGACTGCTTTCTCCATGCGGTGGTATGACGCGCTACCTTGATCTCGCTGACAACTGGCAGCGAAGAAAAGTCATTTGTTGAAAACTGATACGGAACCCTAGAATCGGCGGTCCCCGGATCCGATCCGGCGCTCAATATATGGGTCGTGAAAGCTAGGCCGATGCGAAGCCAATCGATTGGCGAGTAGGAGCGTTTGTGGAAGAGACAATGGAATTCGGAGCGTGTTGGCGGTGTCGAGCCAGCGTTATTGCTCCCAGCGGATCAACCCAAGACCGTTTCCATGCCGCCTACCGCAACGGGGCGTGCGTATCAGGATAGACCAAGTCTCGTATTACGGCGCATCCTAAAAATCTCTCACTTTGACGCCCATCTCGTTGAAGCGGCCGAAGAAGGGCAGGGAAACAAAGGTCACTTCGGCGGTTTGTCGATAACGCAGCCAGTGGCGCGTGCCTCCTCTTGCGTACCTCGGCCGACATTTCGCTCCAACTCCCGAACGCCGATTTGCTCCACGCTAGTGACCAAGCCGTTGAAAACAACGGCCCCAAAAAGATAAATCATCATTACTGGCGCTGCCATCCTCTCCTCATGCAGGCGTGCATTCCTGGAGTACTCGTCTCGATACGGCCAATGAACGAATTCCGCGTGGTTGGTTCTGCCGAAGGAGTAACCCGTTGAGAAGGTACGGAGGACGTCTTGTACCAAATGGGGGAACAGCTATGCTGATTCGCTCGTCAATCTGCGGGCGTTCCGCAGTATTGGCACTATCGGCGTTTTTCACGGCTTCTTCTGCGCTGGGGCAGGCTCCATCGTCGTCACCAGCCAGCATGGAGCAGGAACTCGAGAGCCTACGCGCCGAAAATGCAGCCGTCCGAGAACAGTTAAAGGCCTTAGTAGATACGGTCAACAAACTCCAGCGTCGGTTGGATGGGGAGCCTACTACCGTGGTTCGTGAATTTCCCTCTCCTGCCGCTCCTCCAACGCAGCCGCTGACCGCGACTCCACCTGTGGCGCAGTCCGCGATTAGTACGCCGGCCAGCGAGTTGGCACAGACAGCCTCAAGTCTGACGCCAGCAGCAAATGCCGCTTTGAATACCCCAAGTACCTCCGGCCGGCCGGAATCCGTTCCCGCACCACAGACAAACGACGATCGTTATAGAGATGGAATCATAATCTGGGAAACTTCCGAAGACGCTAAGGTGCCTTTCCTGCTGAAGTTCAACGTCAATACCCAACTGCGATATCTCAACACGCTTGATAGCAAACAGACTTTCATTGACCACCTGGGCGTCAACCGCGATGTCCATGCGCGCAACGATATCACGGTAAATCGCGCTATGTTCATCTTAGGCGGCTACGTTTTCGACAAAAGGGCGCTATATAGCTTCACCGTCTGGACATCGGCCGGAGCTGCCTCGATCGTCGTAGCCGGCAACATTGGCTGGCGATTCAGCAAGGCTCTCACACTCACCGCAGGTTACACTGGCGTTCCAGGCAGCCGATCACTGGTTGCCACGTTCCCATTTTTTACGTCGACCGATAGGAGTATGGCTGACAATTTCTTCCGCCCCGGGTTCACTCAGGGCGCTTGGGCGAACGGAGAAGTCGTGAAAGGGCTGAATTACTTGGCGTTCGTCGGCAACGGTCTCAATACCCTGAGCATCTCCGCAAACAAGATCGATACGCATCTGCTGGTTTCCGGAAGCGTCTGGTGGGAACCGCTGGGACCCTACGGGCAACCCGGCAAATCACGCAACATGTACGATGATTATTTCGCCTCCAAGAAAGTTCGCATTCGACTAGGTACCGCGTTTACAAGGTCTCGGGAGGACCGTTTTTCAAATCTCGATCAATCTAGCCCCGAGAACACTTCGCTGTACAATTCCGACGGCGTGCTCACGTTCTCGACCGGGGCGCTGGCGCCGGGTGTGACAGTCGACAAGGCCACGTATAAGTTGTGGGCGGCCGACGGCGGCATCAAATGGAATGGGCTTGCGGTCAACGGGCAATACTTCATGCGTTGGCTGGGTAATTTCGAAGCCGACGGACCACTTCCACTCGCGTCCACATTCGACCATGGCGGCGAGCTTTCAGCGAGTTACTTTGTCAAGCCGAAAAAGGTGATGCCTTATCTTCGGGCATCATGGGTGCGTGGGCAGTTCGGTAACTCTTATGAATATGGCGCCGGGGTAAAGTGGCATTTCGTTCCGAGCGAGCGACTCTGGTTCAATACTGAAGTGTTCCGGATCAACAAAGCTCCTTATAGTGGGGCCTTTACCCCGTATACCGCAGGCATGACGGGCTGGGTGCCGATGGTTCAGGCGCTCCTCGCATTTTGACGATCATCAGTTTCTTGCAAACGCCTGATTGCGCTTATTTCGAAAATAGAACTGGTCGATCCAGCCGAATATTCAAATGCCGGACCTATCGTCCCTCACTACTTCCTACGCCGGAGGTTTCACCGGGCGGGCACCGATATCGCAGACAAATTTCAACTTCTGACCAACGACACCTTTTCAAAGTAGTCGCAATTGGGCGCGCAACCTATTTTGAGACTTGTCCTCTTTGGCTGTGTAATGCGTCCGGACGATCGCTCTTCTCCGAAAAACATTGATGCCTTTGGCCTAACACGCCAGCGATAGTTCCAATAGTTCGAGCCATCAACCATGGGTCCGCGACATTTAAGAGCTCGATTCAGGGGGAAGGAACATCTACGGTTTACAGGATCATGGCATTCAAAGACTCAACTGACCACGGAATATGTGAAACAGGCCGAATGCTCTCAATAAATCTGACTAAATGTAACGCCCGTGTTTGGTTGCGGACGTTCTGGATTCCACTGATTCCACTCGTGTCGCTGCTTTCTCCTACCTCGATTACTGCTGCCAGCCTCGATGCAATCACTGCAAGAGCATGGGAGGAATACGTCCACTCTGCGGCGCAACGAATGGAGCAGAGCCTCAGCGGCGGCAAGAGCTTTTTATGGGCGGATGAGGTACCGGACCGGCTTACCAGAGTTCGGGCAGGCGAAGTCGTTATCTCCCAAGTTGGTCCACAGAATCCGATAAGAGTGCCGTCGGGAATGATTCATGATTGGGTTGGGGCGGTCTTCATCGCGCAAGCAACGCTGAAGGACGTACTAAAGGTAGTAGGCGATTACGCGCGATATAAAAGCTTCTATGCTCCAACGGTGATCGATTCGAAAGTCATCGCTAGTGACCAGGTTCGGGACCGGTTCTCGATGGTGCTAGTCAACAAGGCATTATTTGTGCGGACTGCACTCGATATCGATTACGAATCCCGATACGTTCAGATAGATGAACGGCGCGGATACAGCGTCTCCCATACGAC
>Ga0068858_100003596_pt1 | contig 15342 bp, 15 predicted proteins | sample KBSSwiS12_FD_66589 | JGI IMG/M metagenome (GOLD analysis project Ga0068858, IMG submission 66589) | Switchgrass rhizosphere microbial communities from Kellogg Biological Station, Michigan, USA - KBS Switchgrass S1-2 | ecosystem: Host-associated > Plants > Roots > Rhizosphere > Soil ... | reverse complement strand
GCGGCTGTAGGTCATTTGCAAGAATTCGGGCAGACAAAAAAGCCCTGGAGCGTTGATCCTCAAGGGCTTTTCGGATGTTCTGGGACGTTGCGAGACGTCCTGGAAATTCGTGCTGGTGGCAAGGGCTCAACCGAAAGACGAGGTTGAGGGTCTGCCGGACTTAGATCAGTCGCAATTCGCCCGAGTCGTTACTCCACGACTTTACTCGTGCGAGTCGTTTGTTCCGGTGGTGCCGAGCGCTGGATGGCCTGGTACTTCTTGGAACGGCGTTGGATTTTTTGCGGTCGAGTGCGCGTACCTTACATCATCGCGCCCACTTCCGCGGCCGCGTTTGGTCGCTTCGCCGCAGGCCTGCCTGCAGGATCGGATGCCCTCTCGCCGAGCCGATAGCTGCTCGATCGAGCGATCGCCTGCTCGAGGCCTTCGCTGAACGCGAACGCCAAATAGTAAACGCTCGGGCCCCTCTCGGTGTGCGCACCCTCGCCCGGTTCACATGATCGATCTTGAGTCCGACGCGAGAGGCGATCTGCGTAGAGCTCAGGCACCTACGCGGCATCTATCCAATGTGTTTTTGTGGTTGTCGTGAATGGTTGCGGGGCTTGCGCTGCAATGGCAGCGGACAGTACCTGACGATCATGCACTATGAGTTCGGAACAACCTGTTGTACTCGAATAGCCGAACAACATTGGCTGAAAGCTTCTTAGCGTCCGGATGCAACGGGTTGATTAGAGCCGCCGGCTCCTCAGGCACGATGACCGATGGAACCTGAAGCACCGCAGACGTCATACCACGGAGCCAGTCGGCACCCGCTTGAACGCTCACGCGCCCGGCCGGGATCGCCGCCCAGGTAAGTGGAAGCTTCGAAACATCCATCATGCCCCTGGCCTCCCAGACGGAGTCGGGCAGTTCGATCCGAACCAAATACTTGTTCAGGGGTAATCCAGAGTCGTCGACATGCGCGGATGTTTCGAGTACCGCTATCGCGATGGTCGGCGCGGCATACAAAGCCGGTTGTCCTTCTTCATTCCACCTGCCGGGGCTCTTCGCTGCACCAGCACCACTCAGATCGTCAGCTGCGTATTTGCGCGTCTCAGCGGCGATCCGCCAAAGGATCATTGGTAAGCACCGCTCTCGATGGCTCCGAGGAGTCGCGTCACCACGTCGAGTCCAGTTGGCGTATCGAGAAGATCTGACGGCCTACGGCCACCGAGCGAGGGCTGGGGTCTCTCCAACCACTGCCCGAGCCACTTGGCGGCATCAAAGCCCTTAGCTTCGGGCGCTGTCGAGTTTTCGACAATCTCCTTCGCAATACCGAGCAGCTTGGCCATCCCAAGCGCGGCTCTTCCGCCGCTCCCCGAGAGGACTTCGCCAGCGGCAATTTTTTTCTCGGCAGTTGCCTTGGGCACACCCAGGATCTCGAACATGCGCTGGGCAGTAATCTCCATGCGCTTGGAAAGATCCTTGACGAATATCCCGTGTACCCCCTTCCGTTCGGTCTCGATGAGTTGAAGAGGATCCGCCGCATAGACATTGGTCACGAAGTCGTCGATGCCCTTGCTTTGAACGTAGACGACGTAGCTGCCTTGATGTCCGCGACCCCTGTAAACGAGGTCGACATCTGTGTGTGTGCCGGAGGCTCTCCGTCCCTCACGCCTGAGAGCGCCCGCACTACCGCCCTGTGTAGCCTTGAGCCTACCTTTCGCCGTCGGCGGCGGCACCGCTTTCGCTTGGCTCATGGAGACGCTCCTGTCTATAATGGGACGGAGTATAGCATCAAACTGGACGAGGCGGGGAATGCACGATCTGCGCCGGCCGTGAGTCGGTCGTCCCCCGGCCTTCTAATTTCAGGTCCCGCGCCGTTTGCCGATGGCACCCCGTCGCCATGCGTAGCGAAACATCTGGCCGCAGCTGTCGAGCGCCTGCGTGGGTCTCGATCACACCACACGCATGCGCAACGACAAGGACTAGCCGCGTCGGCCCAGCCCGTGCTCGATGAACTGGCGATAGGTCCGGATGACGGAATCGGGGATCTTCTCGCCGGGCCGGTGGCGGATGAGCCGGCTGCGATAGATGTAGTCGCGCGCGGCCACGAGAAGCTGGGCCAGCGTATCGAGCTGTTCTTCCACGTAGTCGGCCAGTTCGCCGTCGGCGCGCGCGCGCTTCAGGAACCTCATGTAGCGCCGCGTCACTTCCTCATGATGGCGATCCCAGGCCCGCGGCGCCTCGACCTCGGCTTCGTTGAGCAGCCGCCAGAACCACGGGTGCTCGATCAGGTACTCGAAGACGGCCCGCACGCCGATCTCCTCGAGCTCGAAGAACCCTCGGGCACCGGTGGCGCGAGCGCGCACGTGGTCGAGCATCTCCAGGCCGAAGTGCGGAAGCAGCTCGTCGAACAGGGCCTGGCGTGAGTCGAAGTAGAGGTAGAAGGTGCCTTGCGCCACGCCCGCGCCTGAGGTGATGCGCTGCACCGAGGCATCGCGGTAGCCGAACTCGCCCACCACCCGGGCGGCCGACATCATCAACTGCTCTCGCGTGCGTGCTGCGCGCGCCGCCCGTGCCTCGAGAGCGCGAGCGGAGAGCTTGCGCGAGGGACGCGCCTCAGTGTCTTTCCTGGGGCCGGCCCGGGCAGGTTCCTCGGTCGCGCGCTGGTGCCTTCCGGCGCGCGCCGCGCGCCCTGATTTCGGGACCATGTCTGCTCTTTCGTCGTGGGTCTGGAGCGTGAATCGAGGCAACGGGCGGGTTTCCCCTAGGTCCATTTGAAGAGATGAGCGTCAAAATGAACAATGAACCATCAGTCAGTACATCAGTATATCGAGCCGGGTCGGCTCGATGCTCCTGAGAAACCATGATGCAGCAGCCCGCCGACGTCTCCCCGGGCGACGCGGGGGCGGCCGCCGCCGAGGCGGAGTTCCGCGGGCAAGTGCGCGACTATTGCGAGCATGAGCTGCCGGCTCGGGTGCGCGCCAAGGTGCGCGCGAACCTGTTCCTCGAGAAGCAGGACTACCTCGACTTCCTCCATTCGCTGATCCCGCGCGGCTGGGTGGCCGGTCACTGGCCGCGTGTCTACGGCGGCTGTGACTGGACTCCGCTGCAGCGCTTCGTCTTCGAGGAGGAAAGCGCGCGCGCCGGTGCCCCCTGGCTGATCCCATTCGGCATCAGCTATGTCGGCCCGGTGATCTACACCTTCGGCTCCGCCTGGCAGAAGGAGCGCTTCTTGCCTGCCATCCTCACCAGCACCGAATGGTGGGCGCAGGGCTATTCGGAGCCCGGGGCCGGCTCCGACCTGGCGGGCTTGAAGACGCGCGCCGTGCGCGATGGCGACGTCTATGTGGTCAACGGCCAGAAGACCTGGACCAGCTACGTGCATTGGGCCGACTGGATCTTCTGCCTGGCCCGCACCAGCGACGAGGCGAGGCGGCAGCAGGGGATCTCGTTCCTGCTGGTCGACCTGAAGGCGCCGGGCATCACGATCCGTCCGATCCGCACGATGGACGGCTGCCACCACGTGAACGAGGTCTTCTTCGACAACGTCCGCGTTCCGTCGCGCAACCTGGTTGGCGACGAGGGCGGCGGCTGGCGCTACGCCAAGTTCCTGCTCGGCAACGAGCGTGTCATCGCGGCGGAAACCGGCCGCTCGATGCGCCAGCTGGCGCACCTGAAGGCGCTCGTGGCCGCGGGCAGCGATCGTCCGCTCGACCAAGCGCGCTTTGAGCGACGTCTCGCCGAGCTCGAGCTGAGGCTGCATGCGCTTCGCGCCTTCTGCCTGCAGGCGGCGCGCCGCATGGAAGGCGCGGCGCCCGCCGGGGTGGAGGCCTCGGTGATGAAGGTCCGCGGCTCCGAGCTGCAGCAGGCGATTTCCGAGGTCACGCTCGACTGGCTGGGAACGTCGGCGATCGTCTTCGACGCCGCCCAGGTGCATGGCGACGCGCCCCACAGCCACGTCGGCCCGGTCGATGCGGCGGGCGCCGTGCGCGAATACCTGCACCTGCGCGCGGCCACGATCTACGGCGGCTCGAATGAGATTCAGCGCAACATCATCGCCAAGGCGGAGCTCGGGCTGTGACACCGGACTTCGGGTTAGACGACACCGACGCCGCGCTGGCCGACGCGGCCGCGCAGTACGTGCGTGAGCGCTATGCCTTCAACCCGCGCCGGCGGCTCGAGGCGGTCGAGTGCCGCTTCAGTGCCGTGGCTTGGCGCGAGATCGCTGAGATGGGCTGGCTCGCGGTCGCCACGCCCGAGGCGCTCGGCGGCGTGGGCCTGCGCATCACGTCGATAGCCCTGCTAGCGCAGGCGGCCGGCCGGGGGATGATGAACGAGCCGCTGCTTTCGACCGGCTTCGTGGCCGCCGACACGATCGTGCGCCACGGCAGTGCCGAGCAGCAGGCCGCGTACCTGCCGGCGTTGCTCGCCGGTGATCTTCGCGTCGCCTGCGCGTTCGCGACGCTCTCGGCGCTGCGTCATAAGGACGGGCGACTCAGCGGCCGGCAGGAGGTGGTGCTGGACGCCGACATTGCCGATCGCCTGCTGGTGCAGGCCGTGGCCGACGGCGAACTGCGCTGGTTCAGCGTCGATGCCGAAACTGCGGGCCTGCAACGCGAGCGCTATCCGCTTCTCGACGGACGCGGCGCCGCGACGCTGATCTTCGACCGCTGCGAGGCGGAGCCCCTGCGCGAGGGCAGCAGCCCGCACGCCGGCTGGCTTGGCGCGCTGGCCTGCGCGGCGGACGCCTGTGGCGCGATGGAAGCCGCCTTCGAGCTGACGCTCGACTACCTGAAGACGCGACGCCAGTTCGGAGTGCCGATCGGCAGCTTCCAGGTGCTGCAGCATCGTGCGGTGGATCAGTACATGCGTCTGGTCGAATGCCGCGCCGTACTGGCGCAGGCGGTGCAGACGCTGCAGCACCGACCCGACGGCGCGGGGCGCGACGTGCATGCCGCAAAGGCCTTCATCGGCGAGCAGGCGCGGCTCGCGCTGCAGGGGGCGGTGCAGCTCCACGGCGGCATCGGCATCACCGACGAATACGCGCTCAGCCACTACCTGCGCCGGGTGCGGGTCGACGAGCAGCTGTTCGGTTCGGCCGAGCAGCACCTGCGTCACTTCGCCGCGATGCCGGCCTAGCCCGAGAGGAAAGCGCGATGAACTTCAACGCCTACGAATGCATCGAGTTCAGCCGCAACGGTCGGATCCTCACGGTGGCCCTGAACCGACCCGAGCAGCGCAACGCCGTCAACGGGCGACTGCACCTGGAACTCTCGCAGGTCTTCACGGACGTCCAGCGCGATCCGGACTCCGACATCGTCATCCTCACCGGCAACGGCAAGGCTTTTTGCGCCGGCGGCGACATCGAGTGGATGCAGTCGCACGTCGACAACCCCGAGGAGTTCGAGCGCACCGCGCGCGAGGGCAAGGACATCGCGTTCTCCCAGCTCGACCTCGAAAAGCCGCTGATCTGCAAGCTCAACGGCCATGCCACGGGGCTCGGCGCGAGCCTGGCGCTGCTGTGCGACATCGTCGTCGCCTCCGAGGAGGCGAAGATCGGCGACCCCCATGTCAGCGTCGGCCTGGTGGCGGGCGACGGGGGTGCCTTCATCTGGCCGCAGATCGTCGGCTACGCCAAGGCGAAGAAGTATCTGTTGTCTGGCGAGCTGATGACGGCCGTCGAGGCCGAGCGCATCGGGCTCATCACCGAGGTGGTGCCGCAGGCTGAGCTCGACGGCGCTGTCGACGCGCTCGCACAACGCCTGGTCGCTGGCGCCACCAAGGCGATCCGCTGGACCAAGATCGCTGTCAACCTGCCGCTGCGCGCCCTCTTCCACGCCCATTTCGATGCGGGCATCGCTTACGAATGCCTCTCCAACCGCAGTGGCGACCACGCCGAAGCCGTGAAGGCGTTTCGCGAACGGCGCAAGCCGCTGTTCACTGGCCGCTAGCGCCCTGCGCTTTTCCAGCCCACCTTCAACCCAGGAGACAGAACACCATGGGCCACCTTCATCGCAGACGAGTCCTTCAATATGGCGCCGCCGCCGCTTCCGCTCTCGCACTTCCGGGGCTGACGCGAGCCCAAGGCGGGCCGCTGAAGATCGGCCTGATCACGCCGCTCTCGGGCGCGCAGGAGTTCATCGGCTCGTACGTCAGGAACGGCGCCGAGATCGCCGTGGCGCAGCTCAACAATGCGGGCGGCATCCTCGGCCGCCAGGTGGCACTCGAGATCCGCGACGACAAGGCCAACCCCGCGGCCGCTCTGGCTGCGGCGCGCGAGCTGCTCGGCGCGGGCATCAACCTGCACATCGGCGGCATCTCCAGCGCGGTGGTGCTGGCGCTGGCGCCCGTGATGCAGCAGGAAAAGGGCATCTTCATCACCTGCGGCGCGGGCACCGAGAAGATGAACCACGAGGCGTATTCGCCCAATCTGTTCCGCCCGGGCGACAGCCCCGACGCCCGCGGCCGGGCGCAGGCCCGGCTGATGGCCGAGAAGTACCCGAACGTCACGCGCTGGACCGGACTGATTCCCGACCACGAATACGGCCGCACGACCTGGAGCATCTTCGTCGACGGCCTGCTGGAGTTCTATCCGGCGATCGCGAAGAAGAAGCCCGAGATCCTCGACCCCGTCCTGATGCCCTATGGCGTTTCGGACTATCGCAACGCCGTCACCGCCGCGCTGCGCCAGCAGGCCGACGGTTGCTACAACTCGACCTATGGCGGCGACGCGATCACGATGTTCCAGCAGGCACGCGGATTCGGGCTCATGCAGCGCTACAAGGTGATCTGCGATTCGGCCAACGAGTTCCTGGTGGCCCGCGGCCTGAAGCAGCAGCTGCCAGCGCAGTGGACCGGCATGCACTACTACGCCGCCGCCAACAAGGGCAACGCGATGAGCGACCGCTTCGTCGCCGACTACCTGGCGAAGACCAAGGATCCCGAACCGCTCGGCTGGGCCGCGGAGGCGCACGCGGCGATGTATGCGCTGGCCAAGGCGATCGAGAAGGGCAAGTCCACCGACACCGCGGCGGTCATCGGAAACCTGAAGGGCCTCACCTGGGACACCGTCACCGGCCCGCGGTACATGCGCCCCGAGGACAACCAGGCCGTCAAGGACGTGGAGCTGGTATTCATCGAACCGGCCAACACCGAGAAGGGCTACGCCGTCTCCCAGTACGTCAAGGTGGACGGCAAGCTGGTGATCCTGCCACCGGCGCCGGGACAGAAGCTCAAGCTGCGCACGGCCTGAGGGCATCGTCCGGCTCACGATTCCATGCTGCTGTCCGACGTCGCCACGCTGCTCGTCAACAGCTTCACCTGGGCCATGGCGACCTTCCTGGTCGCCGCCGGGCTGACCCTGGTGTTCGGGACGCTGCACATCTTGAACTTCTCGCACGGCGGGTTCTTCATGATCGGCGCGTACGTGGCCTTCTCGCTCGCCAGCGCGCTGGGCGGCAGCGATTCGATCGCGGTGTATCTGTTCGGCGCGCTGGCCGCCGGCGTGGCGATCGCGTTGCTCGGCCTGGTCGTCGACCGGCTGGTGCTGCGGCGCCTGGCCGGGGTCGAGGACGCCTACGTGCTCATCGCCACCTATGCGCTGCTGCTCGTGTGCGAAGGTGCGACCAAGCTGGTGTGGGGCCTGAAGTACCAGAGCGTGATGCCGCCGCCGTCACTCGACGGAGCGTGGGCGCTGGGCAGCGTCGTCGTTCCGCGGCTGTCGCTGTTCATCATCGCCGCCGGCGTCGCCGTGTATGTCGCGCTCGAGGTCTTCCTCAACCGCACGCGCTCGGGGCGGCTCGTCAAGGCCATCGCAGCGGATCCCTGGATGGCGCGGCTCCTGGGCGTCAACGTGCGCCTGGTGTACACCGCCACGGTGGCGATCGGCTTTGCGCTCGCGGGTCTCGCGGGTGGCCTGCTCGTGGCCAACCAGACGCTGTCGCCGACGCTGGCCAGCGCCTTCGTGATCTACGCCTTCGGCGTGATCATCGTCGGCGGCATGGGCAGCATCAGCGGCGCCTTCTTCGGCTCCATCCTGCTCGGCCTGATCGACGCGATCGGCCAGTGGCTGTTGCCTGGCTTGCCCGGCCTGCCGTTCTTCGTCGCGATGACGCTCATCCTGCTGCTGCGCCCGCAAGGCCTGATGGGACACGCGCAATGACGCACACGAGCTTTTTCGGCGGCTCGACGCGGCGTGACTTCCTCGTCCTGCTCGTGATGATGTTGCTCGGCGCATTGGTGCCCAGCCTGCTGAATCGCGGGCTGATCTTCATCGCCGGGCTGGTCTGGATCAACGCGGTGTTCGGCCTGGCGTTCAACCTGTTGTTCGGCCTGGCGGGCGTCCTCAGCTTCGGCCAGGCCATGTTCTTCGCCGCCGGCGCCTATGCGGCGGCCGCCTTGATGCAGCAACTGGGCATGCCGTTCGTTCCGGCGCTGCTGCTCGCCGGCGCGGTGGGGGCGCTGCTGGCCGGCGCCGTGGGTGCGGTCGCATTGCGACGCAGCGAGGGCGTGTACTTCGCCATCCTGACGCTGGCGTTCGCCGAGATGCTTCACCTGCTCGTCGCGAACATCGGCTTCCTCGGCAAAAACGACGGCCTGAGCGGACTCGCGCGACCGGTGCTAACTCTTCCAGGGATGCCGGGTGTCGGGCTCGACCTGACCCAGGGCGACCGCTTCTACTATTTCATCGTCGCGGCCTGCGGCGGCATGATCGCCCTCATCCGCTGGGTCGTCTCCACGCCCTTCGGTCGTGCGCTGCAGGCCCTGAAGCAGGACCCGCAGCGTGCCGAGTTCCTCGGCATCCCGGTGCGCCTGCACCGGCTGGCGATCTTCGTGTTCGCCGGCACGATGACCGCACTGGCCGGCGCTCTGGTCGCGCCCTGGGCGCAGATCGTCACGCCCGAGCTCGCGCACTGGTCGAACTCCACCAACCCGATCCTCTACACGCTGTTGGGCGGCAGCGCCTACTTCTGGGGACCCGTCCTCGGGGCGGTGCTGCTGTCGGCGGTGTTCTACGTGACGCGCACGCTCGCGGGCATCTCCGACCTGGCCACCGGTCTGCTGCTGCTCGGAGTCGTGCTGGCGCTCCCAGGCGGCGTGCTGAGCCTGCTCGACCGTTGGACTGGCCGCCCCAAAGACGGAGAGAGGCCGCAGTGAACGCCGCAGCGCCCTTGGTGGAAGCCCATCATCTGGACAAGTCCTACGGCAAGATCGCGGTGCTTCACGATGTGAGCCTCACCGTCGCGCCCGCCGAGGCGCACGTCGTGATCGGCCCCAACGGCGCCGGCAAGACCACGCTCTTCAAGGTGCTCACCGGCGAGGTAAAGGCCAACCGTGGCCGTGTCTCGTTCAAGGGCGAAGACGTCAGCCGCCTCGCCGCCCATCAGCGCGTGCACCGCGGCTTCGGCCGCACCTTCCAGGTGGCCCGGGTGTTCGGCAAGCTCAGCGTGCAGGACAACCTGCGCATCGCCCTCGAGGCGCACAGGCGCCGCGGCAATCCTATAGGGGGACTCGGCGCGGCGGCGACGCGGGAAGTCGGCGAGGCGATAGCACGCCTGTGCGCCGAGGCCGGGCTCGAACGGCACCGCGACACCCTGTCGGGCACCCTGGCCTACGGCGACCGCAAGCGGCTGGAACTCGCGATGGTCCTGGCGCTGGAGCCCACGGTGCTCTTTCTGGACGAGCCCACGGCCGGGATGTCGGCCGCCGAGCGCCGCGCCACCGTGGAGCTGCTGCGCTCGGTGAAGCAGCGCCGGCAGCTGTCGCTGCTGCTGACGGAACATGACATGGACGTGGTGTTCGGACTGGCCGACCGCATCTCGGTGCTGCACTACGGCAAGCTGATCGCCTCGGGGACGCCGGAGGCAATCCGAGCTGACGCGCGGGTACAGGAGGTCTATCTCGGGCGCGAGGACCACGATGCTTGAGATCCGGCAGCTCAGTGCCCGCTACGGCGACAGCAAGGTCCTGTTCGACATCGACATGAGCGTTCCTGCCCGGGCCGGGGTGGCGCTGCTGGGACGAAACGGCGCGGGCAAGTCCACCTTGATGAAGGCGCTGCTCGACGCCGGGCCGCAGAGCACCGGCGCCATCGTGCTTGGCGACCAGCCGCTGGCGGGACTCTCGACCGAGGCGCGGGCGCGTCTTGGCCTGGCTTTGGTGCCCGAGGACCGGCGCATCTTCACGAACCTGACGGTGCGACAGAACCTCGAGCTGGCAACGCATGCGGTCGGCAAGGATCGCCCGGTGATGAGCGTAACGGAGGTCTGCAGCGTGTTCCCGATGCTGGCGGACCTGCTCGAGCGGATGGGCTACCAGCTCTCGGGCGGGCAGCAGCAATTGGTCGCCGTGGCTCGAGGCCTGATGGCCTCTCCGACTGTGCTGCTGCTCGACGAGCCGGCCGAAGGCCTGGCGCCCAAGGTGGCGCACGACCTGGCGCAGCAGGTGCGACGCGCCCGCGCCGAACTCGGCCTCACCGTTCTCGTGGCCGAGCAGAGCATTGCGTATGCACGCGAGTGCACCGAGTACGTGTACCTCCTCGACAGCGGCACGCTGGTGTTTCGGGGCGACTGGGTCGCGTTCGACGCCCAGCCCGAGCTGAAGTCGCGCTACCTGGCGGTCTGAGGATCGGAGACAAGCATGAAGCAGGACATCAGCGGCCTCGAGGTGCGCTGGAACGACGAACAGGCGTTGCATTGGAAGCGGACCGGTCGGTGGAGCGGCCTGACCGTGGCCGACCGCGCCCGCGCGATCGCGCTGGCCACGCCTGAGCGCGTGACCCATATCGAGGGGAAAGTGCGCCTGACCGCCGGCGAGGCTTGGGCGCAGGCCGGCAGGCTCGCCGCCGCGTTGTGGTCGCGGGGCTATCGCACCGGCGACGTGCTCGCCTTCGAGACGCCCAACTGGCACGAGGCCGTGCCGATCGACCTCGCGGCCTGCATGCTCGGCCTCGTGCTCTGCCCCATCGTTCCGATCTACCGGGACCGCGACGTCCAGCTGATCCTCTCCGATTGCCGTGCGAAGGGCATCTTCGTGGCCAGAGAGTTCCGCGGCTTCGACTACGCGCAGATGATGGCGCGCCTCAAGCCCTCGCTGCCGCAACTGGAGCATGTCTGGACAGTGCGCGGCGGACCCGGGGCCGCCGACGACCTCGCGACTCTGGTGGCGGGCGCACCGGACCTTCCAGCCCTGCCGCCGGTCTCACCCGACGCCGTCAAGCTGATGCTCTACACCTCGGGCACGACGGGACGCCCCAAGGCCGTTCTTCACAGCCACAACACGCTCGCGCGCGGCACGATGAAGGGCACGGAACACTGGGGCGTGAGACCCGGTGACACCACGTTGATGCCGTCGCCGGTCACGCACGTCACCGGATTCTGCAACGGCATCGAGCTGCCCTTTCTCATGGGCACGCGCTGCGTGCTCATGGACAGGTGGAACGCCGCGGAAGCCGCCGACATCATCGAACGCGAGCAGGTCTCGTTCACGCTCTGCGCCACCCCCTTCCTGCAGGAGCTGCTCGACGTGGCCGAGCGGGAGAAGCGCCGCCTCCCCAGCCTGCGCACCTTTCCCTGCGGGGGTGCAGCGGTGCCACCGGAGATCATCCATCGCGTCTCGCGCGTGTTCGAGCACTGCCGTGCCTTCCGCGTCTACGGCTCGAGCGAAGCGCCGTTGATCACGCTGGGTTACCTGAAGGACGGGCAAGAGAAGCTGGCGGCCGAGACCGATGGCGAGGTGATCGACTACGAAGTGCGCATCGTCGACACGGCCGGCACGCCGCTTCCTGCCGGAGCGCAGGGCGAGATCTGCGCGCGCGGCCCGGCGCTCTTTCTGGGCTACGGCAATCCCGCCGACACCGCCGCCGCCTTCGACTCCGAGGGCTTCTTCCACACGGGCGACCTGGGCTACCTCAGCGCGGAAGGCGCACTCGTCTTCACAGGCCGCATCAAGGACCTGATCAACCGCGGCGGCGAGAAGATCAGCGCCAAGGAAGTCGAGGATCTGCTGCACACGCACCCGGGGGTGCTGCAGGCCTCGGTCGTGGCGATGCCGCACCCGCGCCTCGGCGAGACCGTGTGCGCGTACCTGATCGTCCAGCCGGGCATCAGCGTCACGCTCGACGACATCCGGGGCACGCTCGACGCTGCGGGGGTGGCGAAGCAGAAGTACCCCGAGAGAGTCATCATCGTTGACGAGTTCCCGAAGACTGCCTCGGGCAAGGTCAAGAAGGATCTGCTGCGCGAAGACGTTCGGCGGCGCCTGCAGAGCTGACCCGACGGGCAGACTCCCGAATCCGAAGAAGCCGGCGACGGCTCCGATGCGACTCGGAAACACGAAGTCGTCAGACCTCAAGACCTCAGTCCGGCTTGCTGATCCACTTCTGGACGGCGCCGCGCGTTGCGTGCGTCAGCTCGAACTGAACCGGGCGCTGGGTCTTGTGCTGCATGACCACGGCTCGAGATGCCACCTGGTCGCCGTGGCTTGTGTCCCGGACCTTGAGACTAACGAGGTCGCACCCTCGTAGCTTGCGGACGATGCCCAGGTTGAAGAGCGCGAGCTCTCGCACGCGACTTTCCATCTGGACACGGACTCGTAGAGCCCCCACGCGATCTCGCCGGTCCTGCTGGGCGGGGAGGAGCGACTATTTGAGGGGACAGACGTGCACGCTCTGGGATATGAATGCGTTCAGTTCGTTGCGTCTGGAGAAGCCACCCATCTTGTACTCCGCCAAGGGCTCAACCGAAAGAGGCTCCGGACTGTCTGACGAATCGCGCAAGCAGCCAATCGGTCTGGCCCGTTACTCCAACAGTTACTGCCACGATCATTCGGCTAAGTGCGCGTTCGAAACACCAACATGGCGCGAGCAAGCCAGGCTGCGCTATCTATGGCCGGGCTCAGAGGGTGTCCACCGCACAGCTAGGAACCCACATCGCCACAGCGACGTGATGCTGCTTGCGCACCGCTCTCGGCTGGCATGGGCTCGCTCAGCGTATGTGCACGATGTCACAGGCTCGGAGAGCCCATGCTGCTCCGTTCGCTCTCGGTCAGCGAACGACCGGACATACTTTCCATCGCGTCGCCGTCGAATGCCGCCGGAGTTGCGCATGAAGTCAGCATTGGTGGTGCTCGTCCTCCTGACGGTCATGGCGGCTGCCATGGCCGTTGTACTTGCAAAGCGGCGCAAGCTGCCGAGCGACGATGCGCCATGGCCGTTCTACGCCAAGAGTCCGCTCAGCCAACCCGAGCAGGTGCTCTACCACCGTTTGGTCAAGGCTCCTCCTGATCACGTCGTCTTGGCAGGTGCAATTGTCGAGAGCTCTCAGGGTTAACAAGGACGCCAACGCATTGATCGAATGACCTACGGCTTCCTCATGTGCGCGAAAGACGCGACCATCCTGGTTGCAATCGAGCTCGGTGACATATCGGACCAGGCTGCAGCCCGGGCCGCCGCGGACGCGAAGAAGAGTAGGGCGACGGCCGCCGCTGGGAATAGCGTTGATTCGCTGGAGTGTGAAAGCAATGCCGGACGACGCAATGACCACCACCACGATCCGCCTCGAAGACGATCTGAAAGCCCGCGTTGCCGCAGCGGCCAAGCGCGAGGGCAAGACCGCGCATGCTTTCATCCTCGAGGCCATTGCCCAGACCGTCGAGCAGGCGGAGCTCGACGAAGCCTTCCATCGCGTCGCCGAAGAGCGATGGACACAACTGCTGAACACCGGAAAGACCGTGGCATGGGACGATGCCAAGGCCTATCTGAAGGCGCGAGCCCGCGGCGAACGAGCCCGTCGGCCGGCCCCTCGCAAGCTTCGGCCCTGACCCTGAGGCATGACCCGACTCGAAGCTGGCGCCCGAAGTCTTCGACGACTTCGATCGCTCCTTCGATCACATCTCCGAGCTTGGTGCGGCCGCCGATGCTTCGCAGCGCATCGGCGACCCCATCAGCGCGCGCTGGACATCCTGGCCCACAGCCCGCTCATCCGTCGAAAGGTGAAAGGCGGCAATCGCGAGCTGGTCATCGGCCGATCCTCGCGTGGCTACGTTGCCCTCTATCGTTTCCTGCCTGACATCGACACCGTCTTCTTGCTTGCCTTGCGCAGCCAGCGCGACTCAGACGACAAGCGCGGCACGTAGAAGAGGGCGTTCGAGCTGTCGACCTGGACCGCGACGGCTTGGTGGGCTCCCCGCTGGCGCCGTCGGTGAGAAGTCGTAGCGGCAACGCGACCGATCGCGTGCCCAGGCTGCGGTCGCCGAAGCGCCCGCCGGCGCTCCGGTCGTGCCCGGCCGCGATCAGGTCTTGGCAGACTTCTTCTGGGCCTTCTTGGCCGCTTCGAGCGCTGCGGCCTTTTGCGCCTGCTTGTCGGCGCGCGTCGGGTGGTTCGCCTTGGACGCCTTGGCTTCCTTTGGCGGCTTGGCCGGCTTCGGTGCCTTCGGGGCCCTGGGAGGCTTGGCCTCCCTCACCGGCCTCGCTGCCTTCGGCCTGGGCAGCAACGACTGGGCGTGACGCTGCTTCTGCAATTCCTTCAGCCGATGACGCTCGTCGCGCAAGGCCTTCTCGGCATCGCCGTCGCCTTCCTCCGGCTCGTGCGAAAACGCGCGGCTGGCGATCGCGAGATGCAGGCGCTGGCCGTTCCTCTGGATCTGGCGGGAAAGCGACGCGAACCGGATCGGCATGACCATCCTCCGAGGTTGAAGGGACCCGACTGTAGACCCCAACTCGCGACAGCTACCGTCGCAAGGTGATCGCTACGCCTGCAATCCCCCGACCAGGGCGGAGCGGAGTCGATCCCGCTCGATAGGTTTGCGAGCCGCTTCGACGAGACAAACAACTGCAAGGACCCTAGATACCGCTAGCAGCCGGGCGCCCGGTGTTTTTGGCTTTACCAGTGCTCCGCGCGCGGACTGGCTGTCGCGTTGCTTTCTGGCGCACCAGCCTGATTTGAAGCTCACAGCCAACGGCACTTGCATATCGCTTGAGCGTCGCGAGCGACGGAGCATGTTTGCCCGCTGATTCGAGGCGCGAAACCGCGCTCTTGGTAGTGCCCATACGCTCGGCGACCGCGTCTTGGGTCAGGCCGGCACGCGAGCGTGCCTGGAGCATCTGACCAGCGACTTCGTATTCCAGCTCCAGTGCGTCATAGGCTTCGCTGAAGCCCTTGCGTGCACGCGCCCTGGCAAGAAATGCCTTGTGATCGTGCGGAACAGGGGTGTACTTCACCTCAGCCATCTGGAGGAGTAACCTGGTGGCCAAGGGCGGAATCGAACCACCGACACGCGGATTTTCAGTCCGCTGCTCTACCAACTGAGCTACTTGGCCGTGAGCCGACGATTATATCGGCGGCACTCTTCGCGACCGTCGCT
>Ga0068858_100003578_pt1 | contig 15374 bp, 15 predicted proteins | sample KBSSwiS12_FD_66589 | JGI IMG/M metagenome (GOLD analysis project Ga0068858, IMG submission 66589) | Switchgrass rhizosphere microbial communities from Kellogg Biological Station, Michigan, USA - KBS Switchgrass S1-2 | ecosystem: Host-associated > Plants > Roots > Rhizosphere > Soil ... | reverse complement strand
CGCGAATACCGGCAAGAGCTGTTCGACATCGTGGAAAAAGATGTGATCGGTGAGATTCAGAAAGGGATCTGACTAACCGGCCGTTGGCGGACGCTACTTGCCTTTCAATCCATCGCGCCACGCGATGACTTCGAGTTCGCCTTTTACTGCTTCCTCGACGCGGATCACGGGGTGCACCTCGAATACAAATGCCGGGAGCATGGAGCAGAACTTGTGAATCGTCACCGGATCGTCGCATTCCAGCAACATATGCCCGCCCCACTCGCCCACGCGGATCACGAAAAACTCGATTTTGAAATTGGCCGGGGCCTTCCACTGGCCAAATACTTCCAGGATTCGCTTCTGGGCATTCTCGTACTCGATAGGCGAACCTTGCGGACGTTCGAACCAGCTCAGTATGTATTTCATTTGTTACCCCTTGTCGAAAAATTCTTGACTGCCTACTTGCTGCAACCCTTCCTGGTTTCTTCAAAGCCGTCGAACAAGCGTCCGGCATTCGCTCCGGCCAGCGTTTCCATGCGGTGCGGCTGGCCCTTCTCGACGGTGTAGCGCGCGACCGTACCCTTGGAACGCAGGAATTCCGCTTCCCGCTTCATCTCCGGGTGCCACATGTATTCGTCGTTCTCGCCGACGTACATGAAGACGCACATCTTCGAAATCGCGTTGAGCTTGGCGACGCTAGGCTCCCACATATATCCGGGGAAGGCGGTGACGGAAAGGAAGTACTGCGGATTCGCGGCCGCCACGTGGAACGCGGCGATGCCGCCGTTGGATGGCCCGGCGATGTGGAATTTATTGTCTTGAATTTTGTAATCCGCGAGGATCAGTTTTAGAAACTCGGGGAAGATGCGGGCGCCGTCCTCGAAGAACAGCTGATCGTCCGGGGCCGCCGGGGCGACCACGATGTAGCCGCGTTTTTCAGCCTCCGCGCGGAAATTGCGCGTAAGAACGCCGTCCACCGTGTTCATATTTTGCGGACCGCCGCCCAGCGCGAGAACCGCGGGATAGGATTTGGCCGGATCATATCCGGTGGGCAGAACGACTTTATAGTGGACTGTTGTTTTGCCCACCCTCTGCGCTTTTTCCAACACTTCCGCCCGGGCGGACACGACGACTACCGCCGCGAGGAATAGCGTCATCCATTTCGATCTTGGTGGCTTCATTTTCGAATGCTCCTTATTTCGGCGCTACGGCAGCGAGGCCGGCGATGGATGCTCCGTTGACGCGCGCTACAGTGGCAGTGAACGAGGGCGAGACTCTGTCGGGTGTGTCGCCCGTGGTGTGCTGTGAGATCAAGTTTTCAGAGGCCGAGGTCAAGCGCACCGCAGCAAATCCATTCTGCTGGAATGGTATCTGATCTCCTCCGCGAGTGTAGCGATCGGCGCGGAGAATCAGCTCGATTTGCAGCGACGGGACGTAACGCTGTGCGGCATCCTTAGTGATGTGGGCGAGGCGGCGCGAAGGCGAGTCAGCGGGTTCCGGAGAGTAGATGCGCAGACGATTGCCGGTTTCGCCGGAGCCGCCCGTGTCGTCGTCGGCGCCGCCGATATCGTTCAATGCGATGCCGGTACCAGTGGATGGTTCGCCGGTGACGTCAGAGCCGACGATGTCATTGTTGAAGACTGCTTCGATCTGTTCATGGTTGGACTTGGCTCGCGCGGCGTAGCGATTGCTGCCGAGATATCCGAGTTCCTCGCCTGCAAAGGCGATGAAGACGATGGTCTTGCGGAAGCGGTACTGGCTCATTACGCGGGCGAGCTCGAGGACCACCGCAGTGCCGCTGGCATCGTCGTCGGCGCCGGGCGCGGGTGCTTCAGCGGCTTTGTCACCTTTGGCGCGCAGGTTGATGGAATCGTAGTGCGCGCCCACGAGAATGCGCTTCTCCGGTTCGTTGGTGCCGGGCAGTACCGCGATTACACTAGCGATTTCGGTTGCGCCCTTCTTCTCGATATCGTAGGAGACTTCTAGCCGCGGGCTGTAGCCGTGAAGCTGGGCGAAGATCCAGCGGCGCGCGGCTCCGATGCCACGGGTCTTTTGATTGGGGTCCGAGTAATTCCCCCGCGTTTCAAAGGCAGCGAGAGTCTTCACCGCGGCCATGATGCGGTCGGGCGAAATTTCGGCGATCATTTTCCGAATAATGGGATCGGGCGGCGCGGTCTGCGCCGGCAGAGTGGCCGCGGCCAACAGCAGTGTGACTGGCAGCCTGAACACTCGTTTTATTTCACCCGGCAGGCAAAGTTTGCCGCGTCATCCGTGCTGCCGGTCCCTTTGTACACCGCGACCTTTGGATACGCACAGAGCGGGTGCGTGCGCTCCACCTTGTCGCCGGCGTAGCGCGACGCGACGATGGAATCGGGGGCTTTACCTTGCTCGACCCATTGTTCCAATGCGCCGATCACGTCGAAGCGGTCCGTGCCATCGCCGCCGCGGCAGTGCCCCATGCCGGGAACCATGAACAGGCGGTAAGAGTCATTTATTTTGCTCGCGCCTCCCAGAGTGTCGGCGACGCGGTTGTAGTAATTCACGCTGTTCTGCGGCGGAATCAGGTTGTCGTTCCAGCCCTGGTATTGCAGGAGCTTCCCGCCGTGGCTGAAAAACGGTTTGAGATTCGCGTCGGTGGCGTTTCGCGCCTGGGTTTCGCGGTCGAACACCGCGACGTCACCATCGAAATTGAAGGTCTGGTAGTCCCAGTTGGGGTTCTTGAAGACACTGTTCCGTAAGGCGGTCAGGATGAGCTCCGGCGGCTTCTCGCTCGCGGCGAATCCCCAGCCTTTCTCGCTGCCGGGTTCGAATCCGGGAAACAGAGGCTCCTTCGTGCGCGGATTGGTAGCGGGGGTGTACACCTTCCGCGCGCTCTCGACTTGCGCCGCTGTCAGGCAGTCGGAACCTTCTGCGCCCTTGCATAAGAGAACCCCCGGATCGAACTTGCAGCGGGTGGGATCTTCCAGTACGCCGTCCTTCACGCCGTCGTTGGCATCGCAAGCATTGAGGACCGCTTTCTGGATCACCGCAAACTTGGCGGCAGGAATGAAACTGGCAGCATCCTTGTGAACGGCCTGCGCGATCCATAGTGCTTGCAGCGCGCTGCGCGGATTATTCGCGGGCGCTCCGGCGATTACACCGTCAAAATCGGCCGGGTAACGCTGCACATCCTGCAAGCCCTGGCGACCGCCGGTGGAACAGCCGTTCCAATAGGAAAGCTCTGCACTTCGCGAATAATACTCCGCGATGATGGCCTTCGACTTCACTACCATTTCGTGGACTGCGCGGTAGCCGAAGTCGATGATCTTTTCGGGATGCCCCAGCGCGTAACTGCCGTCGTCGCCCTTGCCTTCGTGCCCGGTGTCGGTGGATGCCACGGCGTAGCCGAGCGTCAGCGGCAGTCCCATCTTGTGATAGTAGATTTCGCCCGCCTGGCCGCCATTGCCGATAGCCATGAACTTGCCGTTCCAGGACCCCGCCGGCGGAAGCCAGAGTTCGACCTTGATGATCGAATCGCTGGTCGGCCGCATGGTGGCCGCCACGCGGCAGAATGCCGGTAGGTCTTTGTAATCGACATCGCCGGGCTGGATCTTCAGTGAAAAAGACGCCGGCGGCGCAAACATGCCGGGTGCGGCGGAAGCCGCCATGGTGATGGTAGTCTGCGGCAGCGAGAGTTTCGAAAGATCGTCACAAGTGGTCGCGGCCATCGCGCAAGTAGCGAGTGCAAAAGCTGACGCGGTCAAGAAGGTGTGATGGTGACGTAGGCGCATCGTCATTCTGCTTCTCCTTTCTTAAGGATTCCCGAACGGACAAAAGAAAGCTTAACGCAACGTAACGTAGTTGGGAGTGGGTCCATTTGAGCTTCGGTAAAAAATGGCCGAATTATTTCGCTTGCTGGCCCTGTGTTTGTGGTGGTGGAATCGGCATTTCTCGGATTGGGCGTGCACACGCCGAAACGATAACAAGCAGCGCGGCCAGTAGGATCGTCGAAATCCTCATTCGCCCTATTGTATGCCGGAAGACCTGAAGCGGAGCCGGTGATTCAAGGGATGGCCGAATAAGCTTCCGTCAAACGGTTTGCGGAAGCGATCAAGAGGGGCACAGCGCAGTTTGCTTGATTGACGTACCCCGCTCAGCGGCATCCAGAGTATTTCCTGGCTGGGCGCCGTCGGAATAATCCCACGCGCTCGGAATCGGAATTATTTGAACTTGAGCTACAAAGCCGGCTTACACAGTCCGACTTCGCCGATACCAGTCTTAGTGACGATTCACTTATTCCTTTCGAGCACAGAGATAGCAGCGCAATCCCAACGCCTGTTGGGACGCAGCCTGGTGGATGGAATTGGTGAATCGAAGGGAAATGAGGCACCATGGCTTTAGGCAAACTATCTCTATCGCGTTTGATGGCGGCCGTCCTGCTGTTCGCGGGGTTCTCGATCAGCAGCGCGTTGGCACAAACCGCCCCCGCGATGGGGACGGCGGAGAGCTTTGCCGTTCTGGGCGCCTCCACCGTAACCAATACTGGTGCGACGTCGGTGACAGGAGATGTAGGCGTTAGCCCCGGTTCCGCAATCACCGGTTTTCCGCCGGGAGTCTTGACCGGCACTCTACACGCTGGCGACGCGGCGGCGGCGCAGGCTCAACTGGATGCCGCGGCGGCCTACAATGTTCTCGTCGCCGAAGTTTGCCCCCTCGCCAACAACTTGACGGGCCAGGATCTCGGGGGATTGACGCTACTTCCCGGAGTCTATTGTTTTAACTCATCGGCTCAGTTGACGGGAACGCTCACTCTGAACGCCGCGGGAGATCCCAATGCGATCTTTGTCTTCCGTATAGGAAGCACTCTTACCACGGCCAGCAACGCGTCGGTGGTGGTCACCGGCGGCGCCTCCTGCAATGTATTTTTTCAAGTCGGAAGTTCCGCGACTCTGGGCACGGGTACGCAGTTTGCGGGAAACATCCTCGCGCTGACATCCATAACGCTGAACACCGGGGCGAGCGTGAGCGGGGGCAGCTACGCGCTGAACGGCGCGGTGACCTTAGACACCAACGCCGCGATCGCGTGCCAGGGCACGCTCCAGGTTTGCAAAGTTGCCGGAAGTGGGGTCACCCTAGGAACGAGCTTTTCGTTCAGCGTCGCGGGAACTCCGGTTATCGTTCCCGCCGGCCTCGCGCCATTAGGAACTTGCAGCACTACGCTGACGGTGCCGGCCGTACCGACGACGATTACCGAAACCATTCCGGCCGGTACCACTTTGGCGTCGGTGACCACTTTGCCGGGCGCCGGGTTACTGATCAGCAGCGATCTGGCCGCAGGGACCGCCACCGTTGCCGTTAATCCCGGAGGCCAGACCGTTGCTACCTTCGTAAACACAACTCCGCCTCCGCCCATTACGGGCTTTCTGCAAATTTGCAAGATCGCTGGCAGCGGCGTAACCCTGGGGACGAACTTCACGTTCGACGTGGCGGGAACGCCGGTCACGGTCGCGGCGGGCCCTCCCAGCCCTGGCTCATGCAGTACGCCTCTGACGCTTCCAGCCGGGCAGGTGCCGATTACAGAGGCCCTTCCAGCTGGTACGGCGATGACGGCGGTCTCCACTTTGCCCAACGCTGGATTGCTGACGGCAAGCAATTTGGCGGCGGGCACGGCAACGGTTACAGTCATTGCCGGGGCGCAGACGACTGTCACCTTTACCGACTCGGTGGCGCCCACCACCGGATCCCTTCGAATTTGCAAAGTTGCGGGGAGCGGCGTCGCGGTGGGAACTAACTTTACGTTCAGAGTGGCGGGAACTCCGATTATTGTCCCCGCCGGCCTTGCACCGGGAGGTTCGTGCAGCGTGCCACTTCAAGTGCCAGCCGGGCCGGAACTCGTCACCGAGACCCTTCCTGTCGGCCTTCAGTTGACGGGCGTCGCCACCACGCCCAGCAACTTGCTGGTAAGCAGCGACCTGGCGGCAGGCCAGGCTACGGTGACGATCCCTGCCGGGGGGCAGACAGTGGTTACGTTCCAGAACGCGAGGATTCCCATACCAACCACGGGATTTCTGCAGATTTGCAAAGTTGCCGGCGCTGGCATCGTGACCGGAACCAACTTCGTGTTCATGGTCGAAGGGACGCCGGTGACGGTTCCGGCCGGTCCCCCGCCGGAAGGGTCATGCAGCGCGGCGTTCGAGCGTCTCGCCGGTCCCGTAGTCGTCACCGAAGGCTTGTTATCCGGTACCGTTCTGGCGGCCGTCACGAGTTTGCCGAACGGGTCGATGCTTGGCCGCAATCTGGCCGCGGGCGCGGCTGAAGTAGTCGTCCAAAACGGCGGCCAGACCATTGTCACTTTTGTGGATGCGATTCCGAGCGGCCCTCCCACCACTGGATTTCTGCAGATTTGCAAAGTCGCCGGCGCGGGTATCGCCGTGGGAACCAACTTTACTTTCACGGTTGCGGGAACTCCAGTTACGGTTGCGGCAGGTGCCGCACCGGGGGGATCGTGCAGCACGCCGCTGGTCGAGCTAGCCGGTCCTGTGACCATTCTGGAGACACTGCCATCCGGCACTACGCTAACCGACGTCACGACCTTACCCGGCGGGTCACTGGTCAGCAGTAATCTGGCGGCGGGCAGCGCTACCGTCACAGTTAATGGCGGGGGGCAGACCATCGCGACGTTCCTCGACGCTGTCATTCCCGTCCTTCCGAGAACCGGCTTTCTGCAAATCTGTAAAGTCGCGGGAGCCGGTGTTGCCGTGGGGACGCCCGTCACATTCAGCGTCGCGGGAAACCCGGTAACGGTCTTGGCTGGTCCTGCGCCCGGAGGCTCCTGCAGCGCGCCGCTGGCTATGCCGGTAGGCGCCACCTTGATTGCGGAAACTCCTGCTCCGGGCACCGCATTGAGTTCGGTGACTACGTTGCCGGCCGGGCTGCTGGTCGCGAGCAATTTGACCGCAGGCACGGCGACCGTGACCGTCAACGATGGGGCGCAGACCGTCGCGACTTTCCTGAACACCATCGTTTCCGGCTTTCCCCTGGGCACGCTTGAGATCTGTAAGCTCAGCGGCGCGGGTGTCGCTCCCGGCGTGAGTTTTTCGTTTAATGCCGGCGGGACTCCCATCACCGTTGCGGCGGGATCATGTGTATCGGCGGCAACCTTTCCGGTGGGCACTTCCGTTGTGGTGAGCGAGACACCTTCCCCCGGCACGACTGTGTCGGCTATTGGCGTGCTTCCGGCTGACCGCCAAGGCGCCGTCAATCTATCCGCGGGAACCGTCAACGTGAGCATTGGACCGGGCCTGACCGAGGTGGATTTCACAAACACGGCGGGGGGAGTAGGTCTGCTGAAGGTATGTAAGATCGCGGGATCGGGCATCACGCCCGGCACGCGTTTCTCCTTTGTGACCGGCGCCGCCAATTTTGTGGTCCCGGCGGGATACTGCGTCCAGAACGGCCTGTTCCCGGTGGGGACGGTGGTCACCATCACCGAGTTGTCTTCCCCCACCGCCGTGGCTTCAGCGATCGGGGTTCTCCCGCTGGATCGGCAGGGAACGGTCGATCTTAGCGCGCAGACGGTGACCGCCACCGTCGGCGTTGGTGTGACAGAAGTTTACTTTACGAATGTGGGCAGGTGAGAAAATGAGCTACCGATTCTTGTGGACTGCAATCCGAAGCGCCGTAGTGTTGGTTTGTCTTTCCAACTGCGCGCAAGCTGGTCTTATCGAGATCTGCAAGGACGCTAGCCCCGCCGGCTCCCTCAGCGGTGTTTCCACCTTCATCATAGCCGGGCAACCCGGAACGGTGGCGGTCCTGGTGGGCGCATGCTCCCCCGCGATTCAGCTGCCCGACGGATTTGCGACGATTACCGAACTCCCTCAGGCCGGTATGACTCTGCTTGGCGTCGCGACGTTTCCGGGCGACCGGTTGATTAGCTTCGACGCGACCACTCAAAGCGCCGTCGTGCGGATTGTCGCGGGCGACATCTCGAACGAGACAGTGATTACCTTCACCAACGCACCCGCCACGGGCGTCCCCGAGCCGGGGACTGGATGGTTGTTGGGCCTCGGCCTGACGTTTTGGGCTTGTTCGGAAACGCGAAAGAAGGTCGCGGATGCGACCTCCCGGGTGTTTCTTTGGCCCGCGCGAAGACTGAAGAAAAAATGGTGCGGAGGAGGGGACTTGAACCCCTACGAGATTGCTCCCGCTAGCACCTCAAGCTAGTGCGTCTGCCAATTCCGCCACCCCCGCAGGTGGAAACTCATACCGGTTGCCGGAGAAGCCGGTCCGGTTACTTCTTCTACTACTTTTTCTGGTTCTGCTTCTGTGGCGGTGGCGCCTGATTGACGGGAACCTGGATGGTCTGGGGAGCGCCTGCTTTGCCGCCAACTTCAGGGGTCACCGTCATTGGAATCGTGCCGGCGGGAGCGGCCGCGCCGCCTTTTTGCTGGGTCACCGGAACCACTTTCTGGAACAGCGCCGGGGAAGCCTTGCCAGCGCGGGTCGAGAGAATCGAGAGCGTCAGCGAAGTCACCATAAACAGCGCCGCCGCTATGGTCGTGGCCTTCGACAATACCGTAGCTGATCCGCGCGGGCCGAACACCGTCTGCGATCCCATGCCGCCAAATGCGCCGGCCAGATCTGCCGCCTTGCCGCTTTGCAGCAGCACCACGATAGCCAGAAACAAACACACAACCACGTGCACAATTGTAATTAGAATGACAACCATAAGGCGATCCGGGAAAGAAAATCTTTCCCTATGGTAACACGGGATCGGTCTTTCCGCGCGCCGGGAGACGGCATCATTTATATGCCGCGACGCCGGTGACGCGCTCGCCAATCACCAATGCATGTATATGATCGGTACCCTCGTAGGTCTTGACGGTTTCCAAATTGCACATGTGGCGCATGATGGGGTACTCGTCCATGATGCCGTTGGCGCCGAGCAGGTCGCGAGCCGCGCGCGCGCAATCCAGCGCCGTGGCCGCGTTATTGCGCTTCAGCATCGATATGTGCGCGGCATCCGCTTGCCCTCGATCCTTCAGCCGGCCGACGTGCAGGGCCAACAATTGCGCTTTGGTGATCTCCGTGATCATGTCCGCTAACTTCTCTTGCACCAACTGGTGCGAGGCGATGGGCCGTCCCTCAAACTGCTTGCGCAGCACCGAATACGCGCGCGCCGTTTCGTAGCAATCCATGGCCGCCCCGATCACTCCCCAGCCAATGCCATAGCGGGCCTGGGTCAGGCAGGACAGTGGGGCGCGCAGACCCTTGGCTTGAGGAAGGAGGGCGCTCTCGGGCACGCGGCAGTCGTGGAACGCGAGGCTCGATGTCACCGATGCCCGCATGGACAGCTTCCCGTGAATTTCGGAGGCCGTGAACCCAGGTGTCCCGCGCTCCACCAGAAATCCGCGGATGCCATCCTCGGCGCGGGCCCACACCAGCGCAATGTCCGCGACGCTGCCGTTGGTGATCCAGGTCTTCTCGCCGTTCAGGACCCAGTCCCTTCCGTCACGCCGTGCGCTGGTCAGCATGCCCGCGGGGTTCGAGCCGAATCCCGGCTCGGTGAGGCCGAAGCAACCGATGGCCTCGCCGGATTGCAGCTTCGGAAGCCAGCGCTGCTTCTGTTCCTCGCTGCCGAAAGTCAGGATCGGGTACATCACCAGCGCGCTCTGCACGCTGACGAAACTGCGCAGGCCGGAGTCGCCGCGCTCGATCTCCTGCATCACAAGCCCGTATTCCACGTTATTCATGCCGGCGCAGCCGTATCCTTCGAGGTTCGCGCCCAGAAAACCAAGGCGGCCCAGTTCCGGAATGAGCTCCGATGGGAAGCGCGCCTCGCGAAAGCAATCGCGCACCAGCGGCAGCACGCATTCGTCGACGAACTGGCGTGCGGTGTGCCGCACCAGCATTTCCTGCTCGGAGAATTGCGAGTCGATCAGTAAATAGTCAACGCCGGCGAATGGGGGCATGCGGGTTTATTTTAGCGCGCGGCTCGCTGGGCGAATCTAATAAGCGTAGTCAGCCGGGCGCGATTCGCTTGCCAGCTGTACCTCTTGACTGGGCGAAATTTCCGCGCCGGCGTGGTATCGTACCGAGAGAGCGAAGCTATCTCAATAAGGAGGGAAGCATGACTCGTAATTCGGCGCTGCGGCGCTTGTCGGTGGTTGCATTGGTGGCGGTGTCCTTCGTATGGCTCGGTGCTGTGAAGGCCGACATCGATCCTACAGCTGCAAGTTTCGTGAACCTCAAAGACATTCAATGGAAGGAAAATGCCAACGGTTCTGCCGCGTCATATCTCATTTCCGGCGATCCCACCAAAGAGGGCAGTCTTTACGTCACGCTCATGAAGTGGCATCCACATCACAACAGCACGCCGCACTTTCACCCGCATGACCGCTTCATCACGGTTCTTTCAGGGACCTGGTGGGTCGGCACGGGCGTCAAATACGATATGAACACCACTACGCCAATGCACGCGGGCGCCGTAGTCACGCATTATGCCAATGGAATCCACTACGATGGCGCTAAGGATGAAGAGGCGGTGCTTCAGATCATCGGGATTGGAACTGCGGCATCAAAACCTGCGCCCGGCTTTAAGCCCGAATAGATCGCAGCCTCATTCCCTTAACGGGCCGGCGAGTCCGGCCCGTAACCCCAATCAGATTCTTGCGCAATGCTACGGAGTAGTCTGCACAGCTTCCCGGTAAGTTTGAACGCCGGCATCTACAGCTGCGCTTAAATTTTCCGCATTTTGCTTGATCGCTTTCTTTCCACGATTGATCGCTTCCGCGGCTGCATCGCGCGCGTCCGACGCACGAGTAGCCAGGTAGTCGGTCCCTTCCTCGGCCTTTGAACGCAAAACCTTGCGTGTCTCCGGCCCGGATTTCGGAGCGAGCAACATCGCGGCTGCGGCGCCCAAGGCGGCTCCGATTCCAAAATAAGTGAATTCGTTTGTACTCATGTGGTCTATTCCTCCCGGCTGGATGTGCATTTCGAAGGCCATCTAGCTCTGAGAATGGCAGTGCAGGTGCACTCCTACCGGCGTAGGTAGGCGTAGACGCTTTCCTTTAGTTTGGGAGGAGAATTCAAATGCTCGGATATGGAGTTGTTGGAACGATTGTTCTGGTTGTCTTGATCGTGTGGCTGGTGCGGGGGCTGTAAGCGAGAGAGTCGCATGCCGACCCTGATATTAGCGTTCTGTGGACTGCTCCTCTTCGGGAGCACAGCCGCGTTCCTGTTATATGTTTCGCTTCTATCGATTGTTGCTGTCGTTCTGATTCTTGCGGCAGCTATGTTCATGTTCCTGTTCGGTGTGCACTTCGAGAGGCGGCGTCGAATCTCGGAAATTCCTTCCGAGGAGGCGCTGCCTCAGATGCAGGCGACGCACACGCTGCTCGGCGTGCAAGACAGGGCCGTTCAGGAGTCGGCGGAAGCGCCTCTGGTTGCCACCCGCTTTCGACCGTCGCAAGTCATCTGACCAGCGGTGGTCAGAAATTGTTCGAGCCTTGAAGCGGGTCAGGGCGACCGCTCGCTCCTTTCTTCCCATGTGACGGTGATTTTTGCCAGAATTGAAGCTTGATCGAATTGAGACGATTCCGGGCCGCACTCATCGGAGTTGCCGCCACTACGATGACGCTGGCGCTTTGGCCGGTCCCGGCTGGAGCGCAGTCTTCTGCCTATCAAATCCCGCGCACTAAAGACGGCAAGCCCGACCTGAATGGAATCTGGCAGGCGCTCAATACGGCCAACTGGGATCTGCAAGCGCACGCGGCGCAGGCCGGGCACGTGGTGGCGCTGGGCGCGCAGGGCGCTGAACCCGGAGGCGTCGGAGTCGTTGAAGGCGGTGAGATTCCTTATCTGCCCGCGGCGCTGGCGCAGAAAAAATCCAACTACGAAAAGCGCTTTACCGAGGATCCAGAAATAAAGTGCTACATGCCGGGAGTGCCGCGGGCCACCTATCTGCCATTTCCGTTTCAAATTCTGCAAAGCCAGAAAGTGATCCAGATCTCCTATGAATTCGCGGCCACCGCGCGGACCATTTTCATGGAGAAGATGCCGCCGCCTCCGCTCGATTCCTGGATGGGACAGTCGGTGGGACATTGGGAGAGCGACACGCTGGTGGTGGACGTGACGAGCCTTCTCGACCAGACTTGGTTTGACCGTGCAGGGGATTTTCACAGCGACGCGCTGCACGTGGTAGAGCGCTACACTCCGGTCAGTCACGACGTGCTTCAGTACGAAGCGACGATCGAGGACCCTAAAGTTTTTTCGCGCCCGTGGAAAATCAGCATGCCGCTGTATCGTCACGTGGAGAAAGGCGCCAGGCTAATGGAATTCCGCTGCGCGCAGTTCGTCGAAGAGCTTCTGTACGGCCAGTACCGCAAGACGCCCGCAGGGTCGAAGTAGTGCGGCAAAGGAGTGCGATGAGATTTCAACTCTTGCTTGGATTGACGCTGGCCACGCTCGGAACCGCGGCGGCACAAACCGCCGCCAAGAAGACGTGGGTCGCGCCGCGCACGCCGGACGGCCAGCCGGATCTGCAGGGAATCTGGAACAGCGCCACCGGAACACCCGTCGAGCGTCCCGCTGAGCTCAAGGGCAAGGAATTCTTCACCCCGCAAGAGGCCCGCGACTGGGAAAAGACCATGCAGGCGCGCAGTAAGCGAGACGGCAAGGCGGATGATCCCGGCGTCCCCGGAACTTACAACGACGCCTTCTGGGAAATTGGAACCAAGCCGGTGAAGACTCTGCGAACTTCCATCGTCATCGACCCGCCGGATGGAAAAATACCAGCGCTGACACCGCAGGCCGCGGCTGTCCGGCAGCAGAAGATCGACCGAATCTATCATCCGGATGGACCGGAAGACCTGGGACTAGGCGATCAGTGCCTTATGTTTTCCACTGGCACGCCGCCGATGATGCCTTACACCTACAACAGCAATTACCGGATTGTGCAGACCAAGGATTATGTAGCGATCTACATCGAAATGATCCATGACACGCGCATTATTCCGGTCGTCAAAAGTCTGGACGGGCGCAAGCATCTCCCGCCTAGCGTGCGCCTGTGGTACGGGGACTCGATTGGCCACTGGGAAGGAGACACGCTGGTGGTCGACACCACGAACTTCATCGAGAAGAGCCAGTTTTATTTTCAGCTCCCTTATCAGGTGACCACCGGACCTTTCGCCGACGAGAACATGCACGTGGTTGAGCGCTTCCGCCGACTGGACGCTGACACCATCCTTTACCAATTCGATGTTGACGATCCGACGGTCTATGTCAGGCCGTGGAAGGGCGAGTACACGATGTCAGCCTCGCCGGGCCCGATCTATGAATATGCATGCCATGAGGGAAACTACGGATTGCCGGATGTGCTGAAGGGCGCGCGTGCTCAGGAGAAGGCTGCAGCGGGTGGCAAAGCTAGGCCGTAGCAGCTGGGCTCCTAGTTCTTAGGCGGCTTGATTCGGCCTTCCCACAGGCTCTTGTTATTCTCCTCGCAGGAGAATTCCATGATTTCCCAATCCGGCCGCAGCGTGAAGATGCGGGTATTTTTCCACGGCTTGGTATAAGCCTTGGGATCGTCAATCGTGATCTCGAGAGCCAGATGGCCCAGATCCTTGCGCGTCCAGCGCTGCGTGACATGCAACTGGTCGCTCTGCGGATGGCCGATGGAATCCACCTTGGTCTTGCCGTTGAAATTCACCGTGTCTATGACCAGCGTGTCGCCTTCCCAATGCCCCACGGAATCGCCGGCCCAAGTGGGAATCTGCTTGCGGTGCGGACGCCCGTCGATGGGAACCACCTGAAACCAGTTGTCGGTTTCGAAATCGAAAGAAACGTATTTGTTGTTCTGCACCAGTTGAACGGGAAACGGTGCATTGATCGAACGGACGATGCCGTGAGGCAGGCAGGCTCCGGTCGAATCCCCATCCTCAGCGTTGTAGTTCTTCCACTCGGCGAGTCCCCATTCGGTAAACGGCAGTTCCCCGGCGCCGATTTGGTCGCGACCGCTCTTGGTCATGTCGCCGACGAACGGATGGTCCCACACGCCGCTGAGGTCGGGTTTGCCATCAGCCATGCGCGGGACCGGGCCCTCCGGAGGCTTGAAGCCGTTGCTCTGCGCGAAAGCCGTAAGCGAAAGCAGGGTCAACAGTGCCGCAGAAGATATAGAAGAGCGAAAGCCCATGCGAAGCATCCTCAGATGTTTCTACTTGTACTCGCTGTTGGAAGAACCAGCAAAGACACTCCGGCCGTCGGGCAGCTTTACGGAACGCGTGTTGCAAGTCTTCGAGCCGTCCTTGGCGAGCCAGCCGTCGAGCGAAACCTGGTCGCCGGGCTTGAGCGAATCCTTGCTCCAGCCGGCTCTGGTGAGCGAGTTGGGCGCGCCGCCTTCGCATTGCCACTTCACCACGGCGCCGGATTCCTCCTTCACATCGAGATACATCCAGATATGAGGATTGGTCCACTCGACTTTGGTGATCGTGCCTTCAAGTTTGACCGACTTCTTGCCATCAAACTCCGCCGCGAAAGAGTGATGCGCCAGCGCAGGAATAGCAGCCAGGCACGCCGTAGCCACAAGCATAGAGATCTTCATTTATCCAACCTCCAACGGAATAACTGTAGCACCATCATGCTAGGGGCGGGCGCAGCGGGTCGCGCGTTCCGGGGCTAGCGGATGTAGAATAAACCTGATACAGGGCACGCGTTTTGTGTTCTGGCCAGGTAGCTTCCATCTTAGGAGGGACCATGCTGACCCGCTATTCCGCGAGCGTCGTTCTCGGCGCGTGTCTATTCGCCGCAACTGCTGCCGCCGATACAGACTCGAAGGTCGATTTCGGCCGCGATGTCCTGCCGCTGATCCGGCAAAACTGCATCACCTGTCACGGGCCCAAAGTGCAGATGAATAACTTCCGCCTCGATCGCCGGAGCACGGCCATGCGGGGAGGCACGCGCTCGGTGATCGTGCCCGGCAGCTCGGCCTCCAGCCGGCTCTATCTGCGTTTGAGCGGCAACCAATTCGGAAAGCAAATGCCGCCGACCGGGGCCTTGAACCCCGAACAAGTAGCGGTGTTCAAGAACTGGATCGATCAAGGCGCGGAGTGGCCCGACGCCCTGGCCAACGACGTAGATCCGCCTCCCGCCGATGCGAAGGCAGTGCGCATGGTCATGGCGCTGCGATCCGGGGACGCCGCGACCTTCAATAAGTTTGTTGCGGAAGACCCGAAGTCTCTCAACCTGCGCGGCCCGAACGGCTCGACGCCCTTCATGTTTGCGGTGCTCTACGCTGATGCGGCGACTGTCGGCCAGTTGCTCGATAAGGGCGCCGGCCTCAATCAACCCAACGACTCGAATGCCACGGCTCTGATGTGGGCCGCGACCGATCTCGAAAAGACGAAGGTTCTGGTGGCGCA
>Ga0068858_100003574_pt1 | contig 15388 bp, 28 predicted proteins | sample KBSSwiS12_FD_66589 | JGI IMG/M metagenome (GOLD analysis project Ga0068858, IMG submission 66589) | Switchgrass rhizosphere microbial communities from Kellogg Biological Station, Michigan, USA - KBS Switchgrass S1-2 | ecosystem: Host-associated > Plants > Roots > Rhizosphere > Soil ... | reverse complement strand
GGGCGGCCCCTGTCAGGTTATTGGTCGGTCTTTGCGCGGTGCGATGAAAGTTGGTTGCGGGGGCGGGATTCGAACCCGCGACCTCCTGGTTATGAGCCAGGCGCGCTGACCGGACTGCGCTACCCCACGATGATTCCTGCGGCTCCCGTTGACGCACGGGAGCCATGGTTGCGGCTCGATCAAGACTAAGCCAAAGATTTGAGGCCGCTCCCACAGATCGGTGACCACCATTGGGCGTCCACAGGAGGGTCTTGCAGTGGCCAAGGAGCGACGGCAACTCGCCGTCAGTCTCTCGAACTGCCGATGTTACGTGCGCCACCTTCGGCTGGGCTGGACGGGCTTCATGCGTTGATGATCTCGGCATAGACCGCGAGCGCGACGCGAGCATTCGGCTTGCGCTTGCCCTTGATGTAGAAGTCGGCGGCGCGCTCGGTGCAGCCGGCGCGCTGCGCCAGGTTGAGCGCGGGTTTGATCGGCCACAGCGCCCGAACAACTGTTCCGAATTTGCACGATTGTTCTTCGGAAGCATTTGACGGTAGCAGCTTCCGCTGACTTGATTCGCTCGACATGACGCACCAACTCCACCACACACACCGAAACAACCTGTGCGAGTCCTTTCGCCTTGGACTCGTTTCGCGCGCATTTGACCGATCGCGCCAAGCCTTCGTTCACCATGCGGCCCGTCGCGCAACAACACTTCAAGTTGAGTCAAATTTATCTTGCACGTTTCGAAAATGGGAGCAGGATACCGGTCATCAAAAAGACGACGGCGGCGATCCACGCGCGCCAGACTGGTGTTCACATGAGTATGATTTTGCGTTTTCCGCGGCGTCATGTGCGGGCCTCTTCGGTCGTTTTGAAACCAAAGACCGACGGACAGACGTCCAAGTGCTTGGCCGCGAGTGCTTCCCTGATCAGGATAAACTTCGTCGGCGAAATCTTGCCCCTCGCGCGCCAGTTGCTGACGCCGGACGTGCCGATGCCGGCGACAACAGCCGTCGCTGTAGGTCCTCCGAGGGCATCAATGACATCGTCGACTGAATTGAGCATGCCGCCAAATTGTTCACGTTATGTGAATATGTCAACCCTTCACGGAACGGCAATAGAAATTCCACCGCCGGTGAGGTCTCATTTGACCATGGCGGAACAACTCAAAGCATTGGCGAAGCGACTGGAATTGACGCGGGAGGCTCTGGACCTTAACGCGTCTCAGCTGTGCAAAAGGATCGGCATCAAGGAGAACCGTTGGTCCCAGTACGAGAGCGGAGAGCGCCGAATCACCCTGGAAGTGGCAAATGCACTCTGCGACGAATTCGGTCTGAGCCTGGACTGGATTTATCGGGGAAACCCGGCCCAACTGCCTCACGTTCTCCGGCTGAAAATCCGTCAGGCCGCCTAAGTTACTGATCACATTACGTGAACTAGAAAATCACAAAATGTGATTTTTTGTGCTTGACGACTTCACGGCTTGTGAAGTAGGTTTGCTCCATCACCACATGGAGCCGCCGCTCATGTCCACCGCCCGCCGCACCGCCCTCAAGACCCCCGAAGCCCTCACCGCTTACGCCATCCTGTTCCATGTTGGCTTTGTGAAGCGCCCGCAGCTGCAGGCCGCCATCGGCCGCGGGCTCGGCCGCGAAATCTCCGACGACCAGTTCGAAGCCACCATGGTCGAACTCGGCTCCCGCATCATCCGCGTGCGCGGCATGGGCGGCGGCATCCGCCTGTTCTGATCGATCCGCTCAATCACACCGCCGCAACCGGAGCCGCCGCTCATGTCCACCGCCGCCGCAACCACCACCCGCCCACAAAGCCCGTTCGAAACCGCCCGCCTCGCGCTGATCGAACGCCTCTCCGCGATGACCGCGCCACGCGGCTTCGCCACCTTCCCGCACCCGTCAGACTTCGAGGTCGTTGCCTCCCACATCCGCGAGGCCGCCGCGATCTTCGACGAGTGGCTGGGTGTGATCGGCGCCGAGGTGCGCGACAATTCCAGCGCCGACATCGACAACGATCTGTTCCTGGACGCGTTCAGCCGCGCCGTCGACGGCAATGAGACGTTCGCGTGCGAGGAAGCCGGCAACGTGCTGCGCGACGAGCGGAGGGCTGCGTGACCCGCGTCGAAGGCATCTTCGCCCTCATCACCTTCTTTGCCATCGGCTTCATGATCGCACTCGCCCTGTAATTCACCAGACCGTCGCAACGGTCATAACCTGGAGAGACTGCAATGCCCGCCGCCCACCAGCAACCCGTCGAACGCTGTGACCACAATCGCTTCGCCGCCCAGCTCACCGAGCGCATCGCCGAGCCAGATCCAGCCTTCGTCAATCATCGCGTGGACGAGATCAAGGCGTTCGAAGCCCGCGCCGCCGGCAAGCCGGCTCCGCAGAAGTCGGTGACCGTTCAGCAGCAGCCAATCGGCACTCCGGCCACCACGCATCCCGCCACGCCGATCGGCATCGTTCAGGCCGCGCTCGCGAGCGGCAACGTCGAGATGTACCGCGAGGCCGTGGCGCTCATGAAGGAAATGGACGCGATCGTGGCCCTGAAGGCGTTCAACAACGCGTTGGCCGATGCCAAGGCACAATTGCCGGTCATCAAGAAAAACAGCCACGTCACCTTCGACAGCAAGGGCGGTGGAACCGACTATTGGCACGAGGACTTGGCCGAGGTCGTCGGTACTGTCGCTCCGATCCTGAGCGCGCACGGGCTGTCTCACCGCTGGCGCCTGAAGGGCAAGCCCGGCGAGCCCATCACCGTGTGGTGCATCATTTCGCACCGCGACGGTCATTGCGAGGAGAACGAGATTTCGGCCGGCGCCGACGCAACCGGCGGCAAGAACCCGATTCAGGCCATGAAGTCGGCCGTCTCCTACATGGAGCGCATCACGTTGATGGCATCGCTCGGCCTCGCATCGCGACGCGATGACGACGATGGCCGCGGCAATGCCGGCGAACAGCCGAGCGTCGAGGAGCCCGTCGTCAGCGGCGGCATCACGCCGGCCCAGATCGAACAGATCCGCGCCGCGCTGGCGACCAAGGGCGCCAGCCAGCTCGCCTTCCTGCAATGGGCCCACCAGAAGCGTTTCGAGGACATCCCCGCCATCCATTTCGAGTCCTGCATGAAGGCGATTGCCGGCTTTCGGAGTACCAAGCGATGAAACCCCAGATCATCACCTGCGACCAGAACTCGCCCGAATGGTTCCGCGCCCGCATGGGCATCCCGACGGCATCATCGTTCAGCGACGTGCTCGCCAAGGGCAAGACCGCGGGCGCCGAAAGCCTGACCCGCCGCGCCTACATGCTCAAGCTGGCCGGCGAGATCATCACCGGCGAACCGATGGAGAGCTTCGGCAACGCCAACACCGAACGCGGTCACATGATGGAGGCCGATGCCCGCGACCTCTATGCGTTCCAGAGCGGTGCTTCGCTCGAGCGCGTCGGCTTCGTCCGCAACGGCCGCGCCGGCTGCTCGCCGGACTCCCTGATCGGCGATGACGGCGGGGTCGAGATCAAGACCAAGTTTCCGCACCTGTTGATCGACCTGATCCTCAAGGACGAGTTTCCGGCCGAGCACAAGGCGCAGGTCCAGGGCACGCTGTGGGTCACGGGACGGCAATGGTGGGACATCGCGGTCTACTGGCCAGGCCTGCCGCTGTTCGTCAAGCGCGTCACCCGGGACGAAGTGTTCATCCAGCATTTGGCGGCCGAAATCGACCGCTTCAACACCGATCTCGATGCGATCGTCGCCCAGATGCGACGCCGGATCGAACAGGACTCCTTGCCCGAGCCGAGTGCGGCGGCGGCTTGAGCGCGAGGCCCGGCAGGTCGCGAGCGTAGCGACCTCGCGACCTGCCGGGAAACCTTCTCTCTTTTTTCGGAAACAACGATCATGGGCTTCCATCGCATCAAGCCACCGCAAGCGCTCGACCGCGCCGCCATCCGGGCGGAAGTGATCCCGCTGTTGACGGCCGAACTCGCCTTCCTCGAGCGCACCACCGATCCGTTTGGGATCGAACACGGCTGCGTCAACCCGGCCGGGCATATCCCCATCACCTCCTGTGGCGCGATCGTGTGCGCGCATTGCGCGAGGGTGTTTTGGTCATGACCGCAACTCCCTTCCTGCTCGACGGCCCCTTGATGACCGCGATCGAGCGCCGCCGCACCGTCACCGAGCGCATGGCGAAAGACCTGATCGAGGCCGGCGCACTCAGCTCCGACCAGGAAGCGATCCGGTTTTTGCACAGGGCCGGCTATCCGATGCTCGACGTCGCGCTGCTCGCGGCCGAGGCGCGGATGCTGGCCTATCAGGAGATCGTGGCGCGGGAGATGAGCGCGCCATGAACAGCATCTCAATCTGGTTTCTCGTCTCGATCGCGACCTCTCATTACATGGGCCCCATGCCGGAGAACACATGCAAGGCCGCCGGCGCGATCTTGCAGGGCGAGGGTGTTGTCTGCCGACAGGCCTTCGCCATGACGGCATGCGACGTAGCGGGACGGCCCGGCGTCTCTACGGCCTGTCCGGTTTTTGACGTCCCACAGGTGACGGTGAAGAAGCCATGAACGACGCTTACGCGAAGACCATTTTCCAGTGCACCGAAACCACGCCTTGGGATCGTGTGACGCGAGGTCCCGTTCGGCATCACGGCGCCTATGAGGCCGGCGAACAACAGGACGGTTGGCCGGGAGGCGACATCGTTGCGATGAAGTGCCGGTTTTGTGGACACGAGTGGGAAAAGGAATTGCCGCAGTGACCCTCCCCCGCCCGCAACGCCTCACCCCGCCCTCTGCCGTCGGCAGCCTGCTCAAACGCGCCGGGGTACCGACCCGGCCGCGCATCCCGTCGGAAGAGAGGAACCCCGACTATCTCGCCCTGGTCAGGCAGTGTCCGTGTCTGAAGTGCGGCATGGAGCCCTCGGAAGCGGCGCATGTTCGTTTCGCGTCTGCCGCTTTCGGCAAGGCCTCGGGGATGCAGAAGAAACCGGAGGACCGATTCGCGGTTCCATTGTGCGCGGAGTGTCACCGTCTCGACCGGCACGCGCAGCACAAGCGGAACGAGGAAGGGTTCTGGCAGGAGATCGACATCAACCCGCTTCTGGTCGCGGCGCACCTCTATGCGCAGCGCGGCGACCTGGTCGCGATGCGGGCGGTTTGTTTCGTGGCGATTGCGCAGCGGGGGAAGTGATGCCGGACCACGATCGAAAAGCCGCGGACATCATGGCCTCGCTTCTCGTCCAGGTCCTGACCCGCGCCGAAGAAGAGAACCGGCATCTCTACGTCTGGGAACGCGAGGCCATCGAATGGCTGCGCGAGCAGTGGAAGCGCGACAAAGACACGTTGATCAACATGTGGGTCGCACATCGATATGTCTCGAATACGAATCTCGACCTGCTCGGCAGAGTATCGCCGGAAATTGTCAGCCGAGCCGAACGAGGCGAGATCACTGAACGGAGGAAGTGATGGACTGGGATTTCGACACCGAGATGCGGGACTACGAGGGCGAGCTGCGGCGCCTGCGGCGCGCCAGTGGATTCCACAAGGTCGTCATCGCCGTCAGCGCGCTCGTGCTGGTTGCGGCGATCGGACTGTCGGTCATTGTTATTTGAATCACCGGACCAGCGCCGTCTCTTCGGGAGCGGAGCGGTCATCAGAGAGCAGAGGGATTTGGAACATGCGTGAAAAGCCGATTTTATGTGTCGATTTCGACGGGGTCATTCACTCCTACACGAGCGGGTGGAAGGGCGCGACCGTTATCCCCGATCCGCCGGTCAAGGGCGCGCTGCGCTGGCTCTGGAAGGCCACCGAGTGGTTCGATGTGCAAGTCTATTCCTCGCGGTCGAAGGATTTCGAGGCCTTGAAGGTAATGCAAGGTTGGATGATCGATCAGTCGATTGAGGAATTTGGCCACGATCACCCGATGGCTTGCGTCACGATGACGGCGGAAGGACCGACCTATCCCATCACCTTCGCGCATGAAAAGCCAGCAGCGTTCCTGACCATCGACGACCGAGCGATCTGTTTCGAGGGCGATTGGAGCGAGATCGAGCCGGCCGACCTGCTCAACTTCAAACCGTGGAACAAGCGTGATCTCGGCGCGACCGGGACCTTTCCGCAAGGGGTTCTCAACGATGACGACCAGGGCGCGCTCAAGATCGGGATTGCCTACGATAAGCGCGATGGTCTCGTTCATCTGAATTTCGGCAAGCCTGTCGCATGGACTGCCTTCCCGCCTGAGATGGCCGCCAATCTCGCGCGCATGCTCCTGAAGCATGCCGGCGCGAAGAAGATCGAAATATCCTTTTAGCCGCGAGCGCGACCGCCAGATAACCGAACAGGTCGCACCCACCCGCAGCCGGTCATTGTCCCCAAATTCTTAAGGAAGCATCACATGAGCGAACGTTTAGGCCGTCTCGAATCTTCCAACTTCGACCTCTGGCTCTCTTTGTCGGAGAAGGCCACGATCGAGCAGACCCGCAGATCCAACGAGGCCTTCACCGCCGCGCTATCGCGCCAGGTCAAGCGCGGGCGCGAGACTGCCGCGCCCGGCACCTTCGTCGATCCGACGCCGGCGATCGGCGCGCTGCGGATCCGTGGCGAGGTCCAGATGTCGGCCTGCGGCTCGTCGGCTGCGATGTGCGCGGAGCGAGGCGGCGTCAGCCTGGTGGCGACAGCGTTGAAGTAGTGGCTACGCCAATTGGCGCAGGCTTTCGTGGGTCAGCAGTTAAAGCAGGAGAGATAAATGGCCCGGATTTTCTTATACGTAGCTGTTGTCTTACTATCTGGAGTGTTTCTCGGCGCGTGTCTTGGATCAAGTCTAAACATGACACCCAAGCCGGCTGTTCTTTGGCTAATACCATTTGCAGCAGTTTTGCTTTGCGGCATCGTTTTGGGCGCTTGGCCCTTCGCCCCGCATTGACATCACTTCACCGGAATCCCTCAATCATGTCCGCCCTCACCATCATGGCCACCGCCCTCGACCAGGAACTGCAGCGCCGAGCCGTTTTTCACGTCGAGCGCCGTGGAATTTTCAACATTGACCGAATTTGCAACGTCAGCCGTGATGACTGCGAAGCGATCCTGCGCACCGTGATCGATCACGCCGTCGCGCTGGCGGCCACTTACGAGACCTCCCACCCCGGCCCCCTCAGCCCCCCTTCAGGCCGGGTACTTGACGGCGGGCGCATCGCACCCGGTGATGCGCCCGCCGTTCCTTCTGACGAGGATCCGTCATGGACGGCGTATCTGGACGGAGCGGGGGAGCCGTGACCCGTTCAAAGCTCACATGGGACACCCTGCCGGCCTTCGCCACCGACGAAGAGATCGGCGAGGTTGTGCTCGGACACGACCGCCGCCGTGAGTTTCACGGTTTGGCCCAGTTGCATGAGCCGGGCGGAATGCCGAAGATCGACCCGGCGTGGGGCGGGCGGTATGTCCCGGCGGTGAGGGCCTATCTCGACAGCCGCCACGGGCTGGCGCTGACTGCTCCGCTGGCGCCCAGGGGTAAAGAAGGGGAATTCCATGTCGGACGACGCTCGCCCGCAAGGACCCGGGTTGAAGTGGCGAAATCGCCGGAACGCGGCACCGGTCCCGTACTGGTTCGCTAGCCGGAAGGCGCTGAAGAAGGGTTATCCCCTGAAATCGGCCAATCTGGCCGAGCACGCACACGACCCGATCATGTTGCTGCAGCGCTGCGACCGGCTGGAGCTCGAGCAACGGCTTTGGCTGGACGGCGCGCCGCGAGTGAAACCGGCCTACAACGGCACTTTCGGTTCACTGCTCAAGGTCTATGAGACCGATCCCGAGAGCACATTCCAGGATCTCAAGCCCGCAGTGCGGAAAAGCTATCTGGTCTACATCAAGCGGCTTGGCGGACAGCTTGCCGACGTCAGGATCGACGACAGCGACGGGACCGACGTCAAGCGCTGGTTCCGGGGCTGGCGCGTGGGTGACGACGGCAAGGACCGGCTGCCGCGCGCATGCTTCGTGCTCGCCGTGCTCAAGGCCGCATTGTCGTTCGGTGTGGTGCGCCGGCTTGCCGGCGTTGCCGCCTTCAAGGCAGCCGTGGACGAACTCGAATTTCCGCGCCCGAAACGGCGCACGCACGCACCCACGGCAGCCCAGATCATCGCCGCCAGGCAGGCCGCGCACGCCGCCGGCGCGCCGCTCCGCGCGCTGCTCTATGCGCTGCAATTCGAGACGACCTTGCGGCAAACCGATATCACCGGCATGTGGCTGCCATTGTCGGAGCCGCAGCCCTCTACCATCCATGACGGCAGGACAAAATGGATCGGCCCGCTGTGGTCGGCGATCGACGCGGGTGGAATCATCAAGATCAAGCCGACCAAGACCGAAGATACGACCGGCGTCGAGGTGACGTTCGATCTGACGGTTTGCCCGATGGTGCAGGAGGATTTGGCCAGGATCCCGCAGGAGAGCCGCAGCGGCCCGCTGATCATCGACCATGCCACGGGACTGCCCTACCGGTACCAGACATTGAACAACGATTGGCACGCCGATTTCATCGCGGCCGGCCTGCCGCCAACGCTGTGGAATCGGGACCTGCGGGCCGGGGGTGTGACGGAGGGCGGCAAGGCTGGAGCCGGCAAGGATGATCGCCGCAAGCTCGCAGGCCACTCCCGAGAAGAGACTACCGAGGTCTACGACCGCGACATGCTGGAAGCGCACCGCCGGGTGATGGGTGCGCGCACAGGCTATCGCCGCAAGAACGAGACGAAAACAGACTGAGGACCACGGCGAGGACCACGGGGACCGCGCCGCAATGATTCCAACAGGTTACCGGGCAACCAATTTAAGGACTTGTTAACGTCAAGTCATTGTTTCGATTAATCGACGGTCCAGGGCGGACCCGGGAAATACCGCGACAGAAGGATAAAGCCCGCCACCCGGAGCCCACCGGAGGGCAACCCCAGCAGGTTCGGATGACGGGCTTTGAGGCTGCGACCGGGGTTCCATCTCGGTCGCGAGGTCCGCCGGCAACTTGGAGGTTTTTTGAACCGGACGGGTTTTGAGAGCTTCAGTCCTTGAACAGCACCGAGCGAACCGCGCAGTCCTTGGCCTCGAGCAGCTTGCGCAGGGCCACCGTGCTTTCCGGATTCTTCGGCAGCGATGCCGCCAGCGATCGGGCGAGATCGCCGAACGGTGCGCTGACGACCTGCAGGTGCGGCGGCAGGTGCTCATAGGCGAAGAACTGCAAAAGCTTGTCCATCAGATCGATACCTCTTCGATTGCCGGGCATCCGGCCGGCGCGGTTTTCCTTGCTCAGGTCATGCTGCCCGGCATGAAGCACCTGACACCGCGGAGTCCGCCGTTCAGGTAATAGGGCCAGACCATCGTCTGCCCCGCGCGGTTCGGGCTCTCGATCACGGCCGTATCCGGCACGTCGACCCATTCGCCTTCCAGCCGCACGCGGTAATGGCCATCCTTGGCGTCCCAGTCGACATCCGAAAGCCGCATCGCGTCGGAGCCGTCGCAGCACGGCACCGTGTTCTTGTTGCGCAGGCTCTTGAACCAGCCATCGAGATCGGGGCGGCTGTGGTCGTGAGCGCGCACCGGGCGATGATGAAACACCGCCATCACCAGCACGATCAGCGCGATGACGGCCAGAAAGATGCGGATTGCGCGAGGGCTGTCGTGGTCCATCATGGTCACCCCCCGAACTTGATCTTGAGCAGCCATCCGATCGCCCATTTCAGCGCGGACTCCATCACCCAGCTCAACAGGATCAGGATGCCGATCCCGCCCGAGGCCAGCAGCGCCATACGCTTCTTGGTCAGGGCCTGGCTGGCCACCAGTGGTTCCAGCGCGGCCGAGAGCTTGCCGATCGCGTCGTTGTTGGCGCGCAGCAACTCGACGTTCTCGACGTGGCGCCGGTCGTCATCCTCGCAGTGCTGCTCGAACAGCCGGTTGAGGTTTTCGAGCCCCTCGGTGTTGCGGCCGAGCTTGAAGCTGATGTCGTGAAAACCACTTCCGCCGTCGTGGTTGGGGCCCATCGCTTAGAGGCCCGGCACAAGCGTCGCGAGGCCCGCGCCTCCGGAAATCACCACGCCGATGAAGCTGACGATGTCCTTCTTGACCATCGAGGCGACCGGCGAGCACTTGATCATGAACTCGGAATCCGGCTGCAGCGAGTTGCGCAGCTCGACCAGCTTTTCGAACTTGGTCACCACGGCAGGATCCGGCATCATCATGTCCTGACCGTCAGGGCCCTGGACGGCCTTCTGGCGCACGTTGATGATATCGATCCATGCCTGATAGCAGGGCGCTGTCACCTTGCTCCCGGACGCTGTGGCGAGCTTCAGGGCGTATTGCAGGTCTGGCAGCAGCTTGGCATCGAGCGCGCCAATGATGTCCTCCAGCGGGCCGCCGCTGCGGATGCTGGAGCGCTCGTTCAAGCCGAGCGGGTCGATCGGGAGTTTCGGGCGTCCCTGCGCCATCGCCGGATCAGCGAACAGAAACGCCGACAGCAGCATGGCCGCGATCAGCACCTTGACGACGGCCTTGGTGATGTCGGAGGTCGTCAGCGTCGGGTGCTGCGCCGCGATCTCCGACACGGTCGGTTGCGCCAGGCCGGCGCCCCGCAGCTTCGCCGCCTGCGCCAGCGACTGGGCCTTCAGCACCTCGAGCTTGGACAGCACGATGGCCTTGCCGTAGTCGTTCCAGAAGGACCAGGCCATACCGACCACGAACATGCCGGCGGCGACGAAGGTTTCGACCTGGTTGGAGGCGATGATGCCATGGGTAACGGCCGTTGCCCCCAGCGTGATCAGGCCTTTCTTGATCACGCCGGAGGCCAGCGTGAGCATCATCGTCTTGGTGCTGTCGTCCATTTCCTTCTCCTATTGATGGCAAGGCGGCGGCGAGCCTGCGCCGTCGCAGGTGTTGAGCAGGGAACTCAGCTCGAGGAACGTCTTGAAGTTCTGGATGCCGCGCATGATCAGCGGCGCGGCGGCGATCAGGATGATGGCCAGAATCACGGCCGGGATGGCTCTGTTCATGGGTGCCACTCCGCATCGATCGAGGGATCAATCAGAGCCATCCGCTTCAGCAGTGCCGCGCAGCCCGTCTGATGATCGACCGCGTCCGGATCGAAATGCCCATCCGCGACGTACTTGCCACGATGATATTGATCGGTGGCGGACCAGATGTAGGGCGATGGCAGTCCCCTCGCCGCGTAGCCGAGCCCGTTGTACTGCTCGAGCAAGGTCAGCACGCCGCCGATGCTCCAGTCCTCCCAGTGCGCGGCATGCGGCGGACAGACCACCAGCGCGTCGATCGCGGCAGCCTCCCAGGACGCAAAGGGACCGCGATGCTTCGGGACGTGGATCGATTCCTTGTTCCATGGATCGCCCTGGGCCAGCGAGGCCGTCCAGCTCTGCGAGGACTCCCGCTGGTGGATCACGGCGATGACGGGCCAGGGAACGCCGGTCTTGGCTTCCACGGCCTGATAGCGCGCCTTGGCGTTCACGAGCCGGTGGGCTGCCGTATCGAGGATGCGCAGCCATTCGGGCAGGATGTGCGCGGCAGCCCAGCGGGTAGCGTTCCGCGCCTTGAGGGCGGTGAGGTCGGTCATGGGGTGATCTCGATTGAAGGGAGGTCTTGGGCAGGCATAGCGGGAGCGCTCGGCCACAACGCTTGTTAACGCTATGGTTGTGGTGGTACGGTTGCGCCCGTCTCTGCTTTTCCGGAGATGGACACGCGGCTATTGGGGAGGTATTTTTAGATGCGGCAGCTCATTGGAATTTCGTTGATCGTCGTCAGCCTGGGTCTCAGCATTGCCGAGGCCTTCGCGCAGAACGGGCGCACCTGCAGTTCGACATGCTCAGGCCCACCCGGACAACGGACCTGTACGCGCTCCTGCTATTGACAGCAGGGATCACGGCACCGCTTGATTGATCGGTGCCGTGAGCCTCCGCCGCGAGGATCGTATCAGTTAATCGCCTCGACAATCAGTTGGCTGAGTTTGATCTGGTTGACACCCGTTCCCGCGCCAGCCCACTTGCTCTCCACCGTGATTGCGAGAGTTCCGTTCGTAGCCAAGGCCACCGGTTGGGCCGTGTCGCTCTGCACGGTGCTGCCACCCAGCCCGTTCGCGTTGCCGATCATCGCGGTTTCAGTATTGACGGACGCCCCCGGCGCAGCGGTCGCCTGCGTAAGCCATTGCAATACAAATTGCGTGTTGGTAACGCTGGCGGTGGGGGTGTTGCCGCCGACATGAGCAACGACGGTGCCCCCGTATTTCAGTTGAAAATCAACTGCCGTCGGTACCGTTCCCGTGGTGATCCGGAAAGCAGCGGTCACCTTGAGCACCCGGTTTGCCACCATGAAACTCGCCGGAACGCTCGCCGTCAGATTGTACGCTCTATAGGAGCCAGAGCCAGAGCTGCTGTCATTGGTGTCTCCGCTGTTCTGCGGAGCAACAGGGGCGGCCCTCGTGAAGATGGTAGGGCTCACAATGGATGCGTTAGCTATGCCGGTTCCACCATTCGCAACCGGGAGAACCCCAAGACCATCACTGAACTGCGGCGGCTCCCTGCGTTGATAGACCGAGGGCGGCCCGACACCTTCTTCCGCCTGCACCAAGGCGAGCTTGAAGTGGTTGCCGATGGTCCCGACCGCGTTGGCGCGGGTGACGTTGCCGACACGAGCGTCGGTGGCATTCCATGTGTCGGGAGTGAAGAGATAGGTATCACTTGATGCGAGTGTGAAGAACAGAATCAATCCGGCCCCGGAGGAGTACTGCCAGGTCCCGCTGGCGTCCGCGAAGACGGTGACGAATTTCTTCTCCCAGGTGTCGGCGGTGTAGATGGTATACTGGGTGTTGAACGATCGGTTCAGTGCGCTGTTCTCGACGGCGACGAAGTAGTTCCCGATGACCGAGCTTTTCACCCAGAACGAGATCGTAATCGGAAGACCGCCTGCTTGCCCGAATCCGAGGAAACTGGAACGTCGCGCGTTGACGGTATGCTTGATGCCGTAGTAGTCCGGATTTGTAATGGACGCATCCGCAGTCGTCACCGCGACATCAAGACAATGCTGGGTGAACATCCCGGCTTGCGCGGCCGTTGGTGCATCCGCCGTCTTGGCAATAGTCACAACACCGGCACCGCTCTGAGCCCATGCCCACTGGTCGGCGATCAGCGTCGCATCCGCTGCGGCTGTGAACGTAGTGCCGAAGTTCCACTGGTTGGTGGTGAAGTCTCCTTCAAGAATAAGATTGCGAGTTGATGGCCTACCCAGCGCCGACGGGCGCAGGCTGTTGCTGATCGGGTCAGTTGCTGGGAGGTGGCTGTCACCGTTCAGGTAGGCGCTCGCAACCAACTCGCCGGCTGCGAGGTGGCCTGCCCCGTTGAAATGCAGGGCGTCGAGCCAGACCGAAGGGCCAAGAGATGCGGTGTAGACGAAGCGCCGGACATCAGAGTTTTGCCGGGCAGCCATCTGAAGCTTGGAATTGGTAGTGTCGGAGAACGGCAGCCCGCTAATGCTGGTCGGAGCGATGCCGTAGATCATGACGGGGGTATAGCTCGGGAACCAACTCTGAGCCTGAAACCGCGCCATCATTTGGTTGAAGTTGTCGACGTAGAGCTCTTGCGAAGTCAGGGTCTGATTTTCACCCTCCCACCACAGCATGATGTCGATTTTTGAAACACCAATCTGTGCCAGCGCCGGCACCACGTTGGCCACGACATTGGCGAACATATCGGGCGCGCTGGCACCTGGAAGCCACTGTGAGATCGGCTGCGACCCGATAGCAATGTCGATCACATAGACCGGACGCCCGGGATTGGCCCGCCCGATCACTGACGCGAACGCTTCAGGCTGGCGAATGACGGTCGTGAAGTTGGACGTCAACGGCACAAACGATGTTCCGACCGCACCATCGACGAACGTGATGCTGCCGTTGAAATTCCAGCTAAAGACGTTGGGGGCCGGTGTCCACGACAGCGTCTCGGCCCGCACAAAGTTCGATTGGCCGGTGGCCAGAATGACGATCGGCGCGCCATTGCCGGGCTGTACCTGAGCCCGTGCTGGGGCGCAGATCAGCGAGAGAGCAAGTACAACCAGGGCGAGAATAATCTTGTTCATCGTTGACTTCCTTGGGATTTTAGTAGGCGCCGGTGCCGTCAGGCAGCGGAGACAGGGTGACCGTCCCGCCGTTGCCGGCAATGACATACGAGAAATTCAGTTTTGCCAACTGGGTTTGCCCAGCCGTCGGCGTGATCGTGATATAGTTCACTGCCGCGTCGCCCTTGCCGTCGACGATGGTCAGCGGCTTGATCCGCGTCGACCAATTCACGGTCACCGTGAAGGGGGCCGCGACGGCCTGCTTGACGATGATAACGTCATCGTTCGGGTCCGCCGCGTAAGGTCCTGCGGCAGTGATGATCTTGACCACTTTGTTGGCGGCGACGATCGCGGCCGGCTGCACCAGCGTGAATACCCCGGTGAGGCCGTTCCACATCAGCGCATAGGTATTGACCGGATCAGCGATCGTCAGGAATGCCGGCAACAACACCCCCGGCTTGAGGCTGACCGTATAAGCCCCGTTCACCTGGGCGACATCGACAATGCCCGAGCCGCTCACATTCGACGGAAATCGCGGCAGCGTCCTCAGTTTCAATGTCATGACGACGGCCCACCCTCGACGATGCTAAGCTGCGCGGAGATCAATTGCGTGGTGACGCCGTTCAGGGTCATGCGGACGAACACCGCATAATCCCCGGCGCACAGCAGGGCCATCTTGGCCTTCGGAAACGTCCACACCACGGTGAGCCCGTCGCCGGAAATCACCACCGTGCCGTCCGCCACCGAGCCCGAGATGATCGCGTTGTGGGGCGTATCCTCACCGGTGACGAATACGACCATCGCGGCGCCTGTGAGGACCACCGGCGTATTGGTCTCGTCCGTCAGCTGGAACGGATAGATCCAGTCTTCCTGGTTGGAAGTGTCGCCGATCGAGCCTGTGTACATGGTCAGGCCCCTGCTTACAGCTTGATATAGATGGTGGTCAGCAGCATCGGCGAGGCGATCGCGAATGGCGTGCTGGCGCCGCCCCCCACGCTGCCGGTAAAGGAAAGCGAAGCGGTCGGCGCGTTGAGGACCAGCGGCCCTGTCGTCGAAAAACCACCGACCGTGACGTTGCCCGGGCCGCCACCGCCGGTAGAACTGATATTCGCGTTATTGAAGGCCAGCGAATTGAGCGTGACGGTACCGGCCGGGGTGATCGGTGGCAGGTTCGTCAGCGCCAGCCCCGGCATCCGCTCATTGCCGCCGGCAGCCCCCAGCACCGTCGCCGCCGTCCCGAAATACGTCGCCGTGAGCCGCCCCGCCGGAGCATTGCCCATGTCGTCGAGGCCTGCGCCGCAGACC